>Ga0272449_1004123_pt1 | contig 12018 bp, 10 predicted proteins | sample YNPCB0241_FD_198679 | JGI IMG/M metagenome (GOLD analysis project Ga0272449, IMG submission 198679) | Hot spring sediment microbial communities from Yellowstone National Park, WY, United States - YNP-CB-024-1 | ecosystem: Environmental > Aquatic > Thermal springs > Hot (42-90C) > Sediment...
GAAAATTAAAGGAGAAAAATTTTGAAGGAAAAAATAAAAATTAAATATTCAGGGTTAATTGTTTTTTCCTCTAAAATCTTTAGTGTTTTTACAGGGTTAATATTTACAGTGATTGTTACCAGAAATTTATCTATAAATGAGTTTGGTACATGGCAATATTTAAGCTTAATTTTATCTTATGCAACTTTTCCAGCTGGTTTATTTCCTTATTGGGCCACACGATTTTATGCTAGAGGATATCCTGTAGCTAAAGCAACTATTGTAAGCAATTTGCTTCTTTCTTTACCATGTTTTTTAATATTTCTAGTTTTTGTTCCATCAGTTTCTTTAATAATAAATGTTAAACCTTTTCTTTTTTATTTAATAAGCATTCAAATTTTTTTGGTTTATTTATCAACTTCTTTAGAGGCTTTAGCTTTAGGTAAACAACCGCAGCTTCTTGGATATGAAACTTTTTCTTTTGAATTAACAAAAGTCGCTTTAGCCTTAATATTATTTGTAACCCTAAATTTAAAGCTGGAAAATGTTATAGTAATCGTGATTTTAGCTTATTTAATGCAATGCTTAACTTTGCTATTTCTTTTAAGAAAAAATCTTATTGTTAAGGAGGAAAATTTAAACTGGAATATTCAGAAAAAATGGCTTTTTAATATTTGGTTACCTTTATTCAATAATTTTCCAGCTTTTATCGGAGGTTTAGATCTATTTATTATAGCGTTTTTAACTAAATCTGCAGCTTCTCTAGCCTTTTACAAGGTTGCTTTATCAATTGCTACGGTTATTTCCTATTCTTTAGGTACAAGCATTGCACTTTATCCAAATCTTCTTAAAGGTGGAGAAAAAAAGGATATTGAAGAAACATTAAATTTTTTCTTAATTTTCGCTATACCAATGACTTTTGGAGCAATTTTTTTAGCTAAACCAATTCTCCACATATTTAAACCTGAATATGAAGAGGCTTCAATATTGCTAATTTTTATGGCGCCTCAATTTCTTTTAAAATCTTTAACACATATATTTGGTGATGTAATAGTTGGTGTAGAGGAAATAGATAGGGGGGAAGATGTTTCTTTTAAAAAGCTTTTAAAAAGCAAGCTTTTCAAATGGCCTTTACTTAACTATATTAGAAATGCACTTGCATTAACTTTAACTTATGTTTTTACTTCTTTAATTTTAACATATTTTTTAAGCAATTCTGCTCTTTACGCAGCTTTTAGCTGTCTTTTAGCTAATATAATTGCTGATGTTTTTCTTTTTAGTAAAGCTTATTTAACTTCTATAAAAGCTATGCCATTTAATTTTCCATTAAATAAGCTTTTTAAATATTGCTTAGCATCAATATTAATGGTTATTGTATTAAAAGTTTTAAATCCAATTAAATCTATTGAAACATTAATTACAATTGGTATTGGTGCAATTGTTTATTTTACTTGCTTATTTTTAATAGATTTTGAAGTCAGAACGATTTTTAAAAAACTTTTTGTGTATATAAAAAGGAATCATAATTTATGGAAATAAGTTATATTTGCTTTGCTTTATTAAATCTTTAAAGCTTCCCTCACCTTTAATATAATGGTAACCTTTTATTAATGCTACTGGAATACCATCACTTTTATTCATAACAAGCTCTGCAGCTGAAGCTAATTCATCAGCCACACATATTATGGTTACTTTAAGAAGAGAATTAAACATATCTTTTGTCCCTCTATAATCTTTTAAAGGAATTAAGCCTGAAACACCTATGGCTACATCTACTTGACCACTTCTCCAAGGTCTACCAAAAGTATCAGAAATTATCACAGCTACATCAACATTAATTAAATTTTTTATTCCTTTTCTAATGGTTTCTGCGGACACATCAGGATTTTTAGGAAGTAACACAACAAAATCTTCTCCTTCAACATTAGATTTATCTACTCCAGCATTAGCGCATATAAATCCATGTCTTGTTTCACAAATTATATGTCCCTTAATCATTCTAACGATTCTTTTAGACTCTCTTAAGATTACTTCAATTACTCTAGGATCTTTATTTAAAAGCTTAGATGCTCTTAAAGCAAATTTAGATGGTGTAATGGTTTTTAAATCAACAATTCTTCCTTCAGCTTTAGAAACAATTTTATGCGCTACCACTATTATATCGCCATCTTCAATTTTTACTCCTTGAGCTTTAGCTGCTTCAACTATTAGCTTTGCAATATCATCTCCTTCTTTAACTAAACCTATCCCTTTTAAAGGAATAATTTCAATAGAATCTTTAATCAATCTTTTCGCTCCTTAAAATTTTTAAATTTTCATTTATTTTCGTTTTAATTTCTTCATAAAGATTGTTTCCTTTAGAATCTATAGCAACAATTAATGGACCAAAATTTTCAACTTTAAAAACCCATAAAGCTTCTGGAATACCTAAATCTAACCATTCTACTTTAACAATTTTTTTAATCATTTTTGCAGCTGCAACTCCAGCTCCACCAGTAAAAGCACAATATACACCACAATGCTCTTTTAAAGCTTTAGTTGTTTCTATTCCCATTCCTCCCTTTCCAATAATCATTCTAATATTAAACATTTTTATAAGTTGAGGAGTTAAATTCTCCATTCTAATACTGGTTGTTGGACCGGCCGCAACAACATTCCATTCATCATCAATTTTTTTAACTATTGGACCGCAATGATAAATAATTGATTCATTAAGTTCAGTTGGAATAGGTTTACCTTTAATTTTATACTCAATAGCTCTGCTGGAAGCTCTATCTCTAATTGTTATAATTTCACCTGTTAAATAAACTTCATCTCCAATAGAAAGTTTTTTAATAAAATCTATTGAAAGAGGAGTTTCAACTTGAATTTTCATTCTTCCTCAACCTTACCATTATTGTAAATTCTTAAGCTTGCTCTTCTATCAGCCCAGCATTGAAATGAAACTCCAATAGGTAAACTGGCTGTATGGCAACCAGCATATTCTATGTTTATATCTAAAACAGATATGTCTCCGCCTAAACCCATCGTTCCAACTCCAAGCTTATTAACCAAATTTATCAATTTTTCTTCTAACTTAGATATTTCAAAATCTTCATGACGTTTACCAATAGGCCTTAATAAAGCTTTTTTAGATAAAATTTGAGCTACATCCGCTGTTCCACCTATTCCTATTCCTATTCTTCCAGGAGGGCAAGCTCTTCCTACTTTTTCAGCTGCAATCTCTAAAATAAAATTTTTAATAACGTTAATATCGTCATTTGGATTAAAAATTTTTAATACGCTTAAGTTTTCTGATCCAGCACCTTTAGGAAAAACTGTAATTTCAATAAAATCTCCTTCAATTGGTTCTAAATAAATATATGGAATAAATCTTCCTGTATTATTATTTGAGTTTATTCTTGTAAATGGATGAACAATATTTGGTCTTAAAGGAATTTTTTTCGTAGCTTTTTTTACAGCTTTAAAAGCAACCTCTTTAATATTAAAACTGCTTTTAAATTCATTTCCAATCTTAATAAAAAAGTTTATAACTCCTGTATCTTGGCAAATAGGCACCTCTAATTCCTTTGCAAGTTTAACATTTTCAATTATAAGTTTTAATTGAGCTTTTGCAAGCTTAGAATTTTCTTTTTCATAAGCTTTTTTTAAAGCTTCAAAAACATCATTAGGTAGATTTACTTCAGCTTTTTTAATTAAATCTACTAGGAGCTCTTCAATTTTTTCTTTCATGCCTTTTTTACCCTTCAAAAAAAGCTTCAAGTTTTGTATGACCAATTAACTCGCTTAAATTTGTTCCTAAAGCATCTAAAACCTGTTCAAACGTGGATTCAATATATTCAACATATTTTCTTGTATCAACTTCCTCTATTGAAGCTAAACTAGTTGGTTTTACACCTAAATCACCAATAACTTTTACGAAAGATATTAAATCTCCAGGTTTAATTTCTATACCTTTACTTTCTAATAATTGTGCAGCTTTAACATGTTGAGGCGTAGTTTTAACATAGCCTTTAGGAGGCTTACTTATAACTATTTTAAAGGCTAAATCTTCCAAGGAATATTTTCGATTTTTCAAGTTAAAATAACAATCTTTAACAATTTTTTTGATTTTTTCTTTAGCTTCATTAAACTCTTCTTTTGTTTCAACTTGACTTAAAATTTGAATCATTTCATAAAATGCTCTTTTTAAAAATTCTGGAATATGTCTTTTTTTCCCAGTTAAACCCTTAATATCTACGGTACCATCCTTATAAACTCCTAAATAATTCTTTTTTCTAGAGCTTAAAGCCACATATCTATACCATTTGTCTACTTCAAGCTCCATTTTAAGCGTTGATTTTGACCAGTTAATTAATTCTTTTAATTGTTCTTCTGTTGGATTCCCTAGGAATATAGAATCTGTATCTCCATAAACAACGTTAACTCCTAATTCTTTAGCTTTTTCTATGGTTTTAGTTATTATATATCTTCCTATAGCGGCTGTAGCTTCAGCTACCGGAGGACAATAAAGAGAAAATGTTTCAGCTCCAAAAACACCATAACTAGCGTTTAAAACAACTTTTAATGCGCTTTGAATAACTGCATATAAATTTCTAGTTTCTTCATTTAATGTTTTATCTTTAGCTTTTACTTTATACCATTTAACTCTTAAATCTCTAAGGGAACCTATTAACAAGCTTTCTAAAGCTCTTTTTTTAGTGCAAACCCAATGAGGTGTTCCAGGAACCTTATTGCTTTTACATTCTTCATGAGGACATAAAATTGTTTCATATCCTAAATTCCAAACTTTAATTATAGATGGATATAGTGATGCGAAATCTAAAACTGCTACATTAAAATGTATTCCTTGAAGTGGTTCAACAACAATAGCCCCTTTATATTTTTTACCCTTTATAACAGCTTCTGTAGCTGTTACACCTTTTAAAGATAAAATATCATCTGATCTTGGAATTAAATACCCTCTTTTCCTATGTTCATTATAAAGCATACTTCTTATCCAATTTGAAACCCCCTGCCTAGAAACATCCTCCATAGGCATAACAGCTATTCTAGATAAAGCCATAATAATTTTCATAACTAATGAGTCATTAAAGGTTGTTAAATTTAATGTTATTATTGAGTCTGTTAAACAGTAAGCTGCCAATTCAGAATATGTAAGTTCTGAAATAGGTTTTTGAATTTCCTTTTTTCCAAATTGAATTAAAGCTTTTCCAACATCATCCAAAGTGTTTTCTCTATATTTTTGATTAAATGCATAAATTTGAATTGAACGATTAAAGAAGAATTTATATAAGTCTATATGGATGCCATGAATTACTGAAGCGGATTCTCTGCCCAATTCAATTGGAATACTTTCTTTTGGAAAACCAAGTTTTTTAGCACGATTATAAAGATATTTTAAATCAAAATCATCTCCATTAAAGGTTAATATAAAAGGATATTTAAGCATAGCTTTAAAAAGCTCAAGAAGAAGTTTTCTTTCATCATTAACATAAATCACTTTAGTTTCGTTTGGTAAAGGGGCATCACCTTCTTGAATGTTTTCTCTTTTTAATAAAAACACTTTTTTTTCTCCATCAACTCCAACTATGCTAGCACATATTACAGGATATTCTGCTTCAGAAGCTGAAGGCATTCTAGTTGCTATAGGTGAATAAACTTCTATATCTACAGCTGCTCTTAAAAATTTAGGTACAGGACATTCAAGAAGCTTTGCCCAATTTAATAATAAATCTAAATTGTTAACATCATCTTTTAATGCATTTTTTATAGCATTTAAAATTTGAGGATTTAAACTGTACTCTATTGGAATAAGCTTTCCATTTTCAACTTTATATGGCATTCCAGGAATAAGCCCTTTATCATATATATAGCATTCAGTATATTTGATGTCAGCTTCCCAAGCCTTTAAAATATCTCTTATAGAACCTGATGGTTTTCCTCCAATAGATAAAGGATCCTTAGCAATAATTTTTGTAACTTTAACTTTTTTATCTTCTAAAGCATCATATTTTTCTTCTTCCTCAAATTTTTCAAATCCTTCATGCTTTATTAAAGCTTCATTAAGTTGAAGCTCTTGAATAGATTGTTTAGAAAAGCAATATGGTTTATGAAATGAATCGTCGTACCAAATGTAAATTTTCCCTTCTTCAGGTTCATAAAGCTTAAGAAATGCTAAATGTTTTTCACCATCATATCCTGCGCCAACAAGATATGCCTTGGTTAAATTAGTAGCTAAATTAGGTTTATAAAATAATTCTTGAAAAGCTTCGCTTTCCTTAACTAAAGATTGCTCTTCCCTGCTTTCTCCCTTAGAAAAATATTTTTCTAATGTTTCCATAAAACGTTTTCCCTTTTCTCAATTTCTAATGATTATACATAATTACTTTAAAAAAATAAGCCTTTATATTCGTATTAATATTTTTTAACTTAAACAAATATAATGCCGCTTGATGAAAATAAGGAGATTTTTAAAGCTTTGTCTCTTTCAGAAGCTTTACCATTAGCTATAGAAGCTTTAAGTTGGATGGAAAGCGAAGGATTAAATGAAAAAACAGCTATAACTAAAGCATCTAAGCAATTAAACATTAAGAAACCTGAAACTTTAAAGTTAAGCTATATGATTGTTTTTGAAACGATTAAAAGAAAAAACTTTATAGATGAAATTATTTTTATTGAATTACCTAAAGAAACTTTTTCTGCATTAAATTTTGGAGTAAAAAATTTTTTAAGAATATATGTTTACTGGATGAAGTTTAGAAAATCCTCTATTAAAGAGGCGTTATCTCTAGTTAAATGTGGTAGAGAAATACTTGGTTGGAAAAACCTTGATAAAATAGAGTTATCTCTTGGAAAAATTCTTTCCTTAAATTTAAAGGAAATTTTAAAATATAAAAGTGAAGAAGAAAGAATTGCTTTAAAAACTTTTCATCCAAAATGGTTTATAAACTATTGTATTAAATTAATGGGTAAACCTCAAGCTTTAAAATTTTTTGAAGCAAATTTAAAATTTAAAAGAACTTATTTAAGATTAAACACTTTAAAAGGTGATGAAGAGGATTTAAAAAAGAAAATTGAAGATGAAGGAGTTAAACTTGAAAAAGTAAAGGATTTACCTTATATTTATTCTTTAAAGAAAACTGAGAAACCTCTTATAAAGCTTGAAGCATATACTAATGGATTATTTTATATTCAAGATAAATCTAGTTGCCTTGCAGTTTTAACAGCTAACCCGAAACCAGGAGATATAGTTGTTGATGCATGTGCGGCACCTGGAGGAAAAACAAGTTTTTTAGCTCAATTAATGAATAATAAAGGAAGAATTTACTCTTTAGACTATTCTAGAGAAAGAGCTAAGTTTTGGTTAATGGAAATGAAACGAATGAATGTTAAAAACAGCATGATGATTTTATGCGATTTAACAAAACATATTCCATTAAGGATAAAGGCTGATATAGTGATTTTAGATCCACCATGTACAGGAACAGGAACATTAATGAAAAATCCATGTATGAAATGGAGGATTAACCCGTTATTAATTAAAAAATTTCAAAATATTCAGTTTAAAATGTTAGAAAACTGCAGCAAACTTGTAAAGGTTAATGGAATATTAATTTATTCAACATGCTCTATAACTTTAGAGGAAAATGAAATTTTAATAGAAAAGTTTTTAAAGCTTAACCCTAATTTTAAACTTGATTTAATAAAACCTTTTATTGGTTTATCAGGATTTAGAAATCAAAGTTTATGCGAAAGATTATATCCGCATCTTCATGAAAGCGAAGGATTCTTTATTGCAAAAATGAAGAAAGAATTTTAATAGCTTGAAAACTTAGTTAAAGCGCATAAAATTTCAATAATTATTTTTGCAGCTAATACGGCTGTGGAGCCATTATCATAATTTGGATTAACCTCTACTAAATCAAAACCAACAATTTTATAATTGCAAAGTTCAATTAATAAACTTAATAGAAAGTTTGGATCTAAACCATCGCTTTCAGGATTTCCAACTCCAGGTGCAAAAGCAGGATCAAAAACATCCATATCTAAAGTTAAATAAACATTATTAAAACTTGAAATTTTATCGATTAATATTTTAGCAGCTTTTTTAACACCAAGCCTTCTTAAATCAAATGTTGATAAAAAAAATATTTTCTCGTTTTTAGCATAGGATAATTCATCGCTACATGCCGCTCTAATACCAACTTCAAAAACTTTATCAGCTCCCTTTTCCTCCACAATTCTTCTCATAAAAGTTGCATGAGAAATTTTTTCACCTAAATATGAATCTCTTAAATCAAAATGAGCATCAAAACTTATAATACATGAGTTTTTCGATAAATTTTTAACAGCACCATAAGTTATTGTATGTTCTCCACCAATTAAAACAGGTGTTTTATTTAATTTTAAAATTTCATTCGTAACTTTACTTATTCTGTTTAATACTTCTTGAATTTCTCCAGTTAACACTAAATCTCCACAATCATAAATTTTTAATTTTTCACCATCAAAATCAACCCTAAAACTGTAAAGTTCAATATTCATTGAAGCTTCTCTAATAAATAAAGGTGCAAACCGTGAACCTGGCCTATAACTACTAGTTTTATCAAATGGAACCCCAACTATAACATGCTTTGCATCTTTAAAATCGCTTGTTAAACCAGAAAAAAACAGTGGAGGATTAAAATAAAACATTAAATTTAATAAATCTTCATCCATTTTTTATTTCACCTTTTTCTCATTAAAAAGCTTGAGTTTAATATTACGCATAAATTTAATCTTTTCTTTTTTAAAAAAGCAAAAAGGAAATTTTACTATTTTAATCAATTTTTAAACCTATTTTTGCAAATTTATATATGCAAAAATTTAATAAGCTTAAAAGAAAACTTTAAAAGGTTTAAACTTTCAAAACTTTTTGAGGAATGCGCTTTGAAAAAAGAATTAAAAATTAACCCAATTTTATTTTCAGGAGTTTTTTACATAATAGCTGGATGCTATGGATTAATTTTAACAATCCTTTTAGCTACAAATTTAATTCCATTTTATTTACTTCATGCATTAGCCTTAATAATTGGTTTTCAAATTTTAAGAAAAAGAAAGTGGGCTGCAAATATAAGCCTATTTTTATTCCCATTAATGTTTATTTTTTCAATTTCTACATTATGGTATTATTTAGGAGGAGGAATAAACGTAAGTTTATCAATCAATATTCTTAATTTAACTTTAATTTTTTATGCTGCTTTCGCATTAATATCCGCTTTTTTAATTATAGCTTCATGGAAAGAATTTAAATAAAAATGATTTCTATTGTTTTACCAACCAAAAATGAACCTAAAATTTATGAGTTAATAATCTCTATAAAAAAAGAGCTTGAAAAAATAGATGAACCCTATGAAATTTTAGTGATTGATAAATCGAATGATGATACTCCCAAAAAAGCGGAAGCTGCTGGAGCTAAAGTTTTTAAACAAAAAAGCAATGGTTTAGGAAATGCTATAAAGGAAGGGTTAATGTTAGCTAAAGGCGAAATAATTCTTGTTATGGATGCTGATTTTAGCCATGACCCAAAGCATATACCTGAATTCATAGAGAAAATAAAAGAATTTGACATCGTTGTCGGTTCAAGAAAAATCCCTGGAGGAAAAGTTATAGGCTGGGGTTTTAAAAGAAAATTAATTTCTAATATTGCTAATTTTTTAGCATGGCACCTTGCTGGAGTTAAAGTTTCAGATGCAACATCAGGCTATAGAGCATATCGAAAAATTATTTTCAGTAAAATAGACTTAAATAAGTTAGCTTCTAAAGGTTTTGAATTTCAAATTGAAATTTTATATGAAGCCTTAAGAAAAGGCTTTAGAGTAGGCGTTGTCCCAATTATTTTTCAAGATAGAAGTTTTGGAAAATCTAAGCTTTCTAAAAAAGAAATTTTAAACTTTCTTAAATTATGCTTAAAATTGTTTTGGAAAAAAGTTAAAACTCATTAATAATAACTGCTTTACCAGTTTTTTTAGTTCTATAAAAAACATGCTTCTTTTTTATAAATCCTTCTATTACAGCGATAGAATTTGTAACTAACAAAATTGGCATTAAAATTGATATTAAACCAATTGCATACAAGCTTTTTTTAAGAACCATATTAATATTTTTAGAGTTTAATGAAAGCGTTAAACTCATGCCGGTTAATAAAGCAGAGTAGCTTAATATGCTTGCGCCAAAATTAAATGTTAAAATATAATTTTTAAAAAGATTTATTAAAATAAAGTTTTGAGGGAAAAATTGAGAAAAAATAAATCCGAAAATTAAACCGAATAAACCTAAGGGATAAGCTAAACATGTTGATAAATATATTAATGCATCAATTTTTTTAATAAAGCTCAATTTTTTATTTTTAATTATAGCAAAAAAATGTTTTTTAAAACATTGAACAAAACCTTTAACCCATCTTTGCTGCTGCTTTATTAAATCTAAAAGTTTTTCAGGAATCTCCTCTAAGCAAGTTGTTTCAGAAATATAAACACCTTTTTTTCCAGCTAAAAAAAGTCTAATTGATAAATCTAAATCTTCAGCTAAAGTATCAGATTGCCATCCACCAATTTTTTCTAGCACGCTTTTTTTAAATATTCCTCCCCCACCTTTAAAATGAGAAATAAAATTTAATTTATTTCTTCCATTTAAATTAATCATATTGTGAAATTCTAATCCTATAGAAACAAATTTAGCAATCCAACTATTTTTAAGATTTAAATAATCAAATTTAGCTTGTATAAAAGCTATGTTTTCATCAGCTAAAAGATATGGAATTAATTTTTTTAGAAAGCTTCGTGAAGGCACATGATCAGCATCAAATAAAGCAATTATTTCACCTGAGCTGGCTTTTAAAGCAAGTTGAAGAGCTCCAGCTTTAAATCCTTCTCTAGAGGATCTATGAATAATCTTAATTAAATCTGGATGTTCCTCTTTAAATTTCCGTATTATTTTTGTTGTTTCATCGTTTGAATCATCAACAACTATAATTTCCATTTTATCTTTTGGATAATCAAGATTTAAACATGCTGTTAAAACTCTTGCAGCTACATTTTCTTCATTATAAAGCGGAATATGAATTGAAACCTTAGGCCAATAGTTATTAACTTCAGTTTTTAAAGGCTTCTTTTTAATAATGAAAACAGATAAAATTAATAACCAAAAATCAATTGCATAAATAACACCGAAAAAAGATAAAAGCGAAGCTATACTCAACATAACTATGGTTAAATTCATGAAAATTTAATTAACAATTTTTAAATTTAAAGCTTTTTAAAACATTTAAGCTTCTGTTTTTTTAGGGTTTAAACATAAAAAAGCTTATGTTTACATTTAAATTTTAAACTTTAAAGCTTCAATTTGCTTAAAATGGTTAAAATTAATTTTAATTTTTCCTTTTAAGTTTTAAATTTTAAAAAAAATAATTGTAAAAAACAGGTGCAAATAAACATGATTTTAGATTTAGCTGAAAAAGCAGTGAATTATGCTTTAAATTTTGGAGCTGAATATGCTGATGTTAGAGTTGAAAAAATTAAAGTTACATCCATTAAATATTCTCAAGAAAGATTTGATGTTGCTTCTTCAGGCTTAATATTTGGCATTGGTGTTAGAGCCTTAGTTAATGGAGCTTGGGGCTTCGCAGCTTCATCATTAATTGAAAATGAAGAAGAAAATTATGTAAAAAACGCTTCTAAATTAGCTGTTAAAGCTGGAAAAGCAGCTTCTCTTCATTCTAAAAAAGAAGCGGATATAATTCTTCTTAAACCAATTAAGGATGAAGATAAAATTGTTGTTAAAAAAGATTTAAGCTTAATCTCAATTAAAGAAAAAATGGAGATTCCAATTAATCTTGTTGAAGCAACTAAAAAATTTAATAAAAAAATTGTAAGTGCTTCAGCATTATATTTAGATGAATGCGGAGAAAAAGCTGTTGCAACAAGCGATGGTGCTAAAATAATAAACGAGTTAAGCAGAATATACTTTAGCGTTAAAGCTGTAGCTAAAGAAGGAGAA
>Ga0272449_1004125_pt1 | contig 12009 bp, 11 predicted proteins | sample YNPCB0241_FD_198679 | JGI IMG/M metagenome (GOLD analysis project Ga0272449, IMG submission 198679) | Hot spring sediment microbial communities from Yellowstone National Park, WY, United States - YNP-CB-024-1 | ecosystem: Environmental > Aquatic > Thermal springs > Hot (42-90C) > Sediment...
TGCACTGCCAGCAAAAACCTTATCGTTTGGCTGGGCAACAAAAAGCTTTGACTCACCTGTGATAGCAGATGTATCCAAAAACGATTTTCCAGATACTACAGTTCCATCAACTGGCACTCTTTCACCCGGTTTTACCACCACTATATCACCAGGTACAACATCTTTTGGATTTACTTTCCTGATGCTATTGCCAATTTTCAAGTTTGCATAGTCTATTTCAAGGTATTTTAAAGCTTGTATGGTTTTTCTTGATTTGTTTACAGCAAAATCTTCAAGTATTTGTCCAATTTTGTAAAGGAGCATAACAGACGCTGCTTCAGGGTATTCTTTTAAGAAAATAGCTGATAATGTTGCCACTGTCATTAAAAAATTTTCATCAAATAATTGAAGTTTTCTGATGTTTTTGAAAAAGCTTAAGATAACATTTTTTCCAGAAAGCAAATAAGAAACAAGGAAAAAGATTAAAGCAAAGCCTTCTTTTCTTGTAAAGAGTCCTACTACAAAAAACATAGCAGAGATTAATACAAGTAAGATTTCACCAATGCTAATCATTGGTTTTTCTTTTGGTGCCTCTAATACACTTACCTCAGGTTCAATTTCGTTTACAATCTTCTTTACTGCTTCAACAAATGCACTGTAGGACTTTTGGTCAACCTTTGCTGAGAGTTTCTTTGTTACAAAATTCAAAGAGACACTTTCTGCAAAAGAAAGCTTTGCCACCTTTTCTTCAATTTTTTGAGCACAATTGGCACATGAAAGATTTTCTAAGATTAATTCTACATTCATCTTTGCCAAGTTTACCTCATCCTCTCATCTACTGGTTTTCGCTAAGATGCGCAAGACCAAGCTCAATTATACTTTTTACATGATCATCCGAAAGAGAATAATACACAACTTTACCAGCTTTTCTACTCTTTACTAACCTGAAGACTTTTAGTAGCCTTAGCTGGTGAGATATTGCCGACTGAGATGTGCCCAACACTGCTGCTAAGTCACATACACACATCTCAGAAACCAAGAGACTGCTTAAGATTTTTATGCGCGTTGAGTCTGAAAAAACCTTAAAAAATTCGGCAAGGTCAAATATTGTCTCTTCGGCAGGAAGGCTTTCTTTAACCTTCTTAACAATGTCATTGTGAATTACATTACAGCTACACAAATCGATTTTTTCAATACCATCCTGATTTTTCAAATTCTTTTCACCTCAATTTCAAGTTTGAACATTTGAATAATTGTTCATATGAACATTATAAAATAAGATTTTCAACAGGTCAAGAGAATCTTTTTATTTTATGCTTTTGAAATGTTGTGTTGACGCTGTGGACTTTTGAGTGATAAACTCAAAAAAGAATAAAAAACAATTTTTATAAAGGGGGAAAGCTTAATTTGAACTTAATTCTTCTCACGATAGGTTATCCACATCCTAAAAGAGATGTATTTGTAGGAAATGAGATAGATATTCTCTCCCAGTTTTTTAATAAAATCTACATTGTACCTATTTGGCCGGGAAAGGTGCTACCTAAAAAGCTAAAGAACCTGAAACAGTATATTCAAAATCCAAAGGTTGAGGTGGCTGATATAAGTTTTGGCTTAAGAGATATTTTACTTTTAAATCCCAAAATTATTGGACTTATGATAAAAGAAGCAATCAAGGCAGTGTTTTCTCCAAAACCTTTTTCATACAGGCTATTGAATCTATGGATGGTTTTTAGATGGACTTTTCTTACAAACATCACATTAAGAAATATTAAAAAGCTTATAAAGAAATACAATATACCTGCTGAGGATACAATACTTTACTCATATTGGTTTCATTTTTTGGCACTATCAGTTTCACTTTACAATCAGCCTTTTGCACTGAAGGTTTCAAGAGCGCACAGGGGCGATTTGTATGAAGAAAGCTATCCTCAGCCGTGCAAAAAGTTTATCATTAAAAACATAGATAAGATTTTTGCCTGTTCAAAAATGGGTGCTGAGTATATAAACAATAGTTATCAAACAGACAAAGCAGAAGTGTCATACCTTGGGACTTTCAATAAACACAATGTGAACATTGATAAGAAAAAAGATGAGATTTTTAAAATTGTCAGCTGTGCAAGAGTTGTACCTGTTAAGAGGATTGACAGGATTGTTGACAGCCTTGAGAAAATTGACAGTGTTAAAATTTCATGGACTCACATTGGAGATGGGGAACTTTTGGAAAAAATAAAATTGTATGCTCAAGAAAAACTGGGCAGAAAAAGCAATATTGAATTTAAATTTTTAGGTTTTATGAAAAATGAAGACATTTTAAATCTGTATGCTACAGAAAACTTCAATCTGTTTGTAAATGTCAGCCAGTCAGAAGGGCTTCCAGTATCCATTATGGAAGCAATGTCATATGCAATACCTGTTGTGGCAACAGATGTTGGTGGAACCAAAGAGATCGTGAAAAATGGAATAAATGGATTTTTGCTTGATAAAAATTTTTCGGACATTGATCTTGCAAACCTTATAGAAAAATTTGCTACCATGAGCCAAGAGGAATATAAAAAGTTTTGTCTTGCTGCAAGAAGAACATGGGAAGAGAATTTCAATGCTCATAAGTGCTATGAAGATTTTGCAAAAAGGCTTTTAACTTTGGCAACCTCAAAAAATGAAAAAAGGGGAAGCTAACAAATGAAGAATAGCAGTATTCTAAAGAACATAGACCTTTTCCTTCTTGACTTGGACGGCACAGTGTATCTTGGTGAAAGGGTATTTGAAGGTGCAAGAGAGTTTATAAAGCTATTAAAGGAAAACCAAAAAGATTTTCTTTTTTTGACAAATAATTCGTCCAAGAGTTCAGAAGATTATTATTCAAAGCTTTTGAACATGGGCTTTGAGATTACAAAAGAAAACGTATTTACTTCAGGTCAGGCAATGGGAATTTATATCAAAACAATCCACAAAGAAGAAAAATCACCAAGAGTATATGTTGTAGGCACATCATCTTTAAAAAGAGAGCTAAAGTCGATGGGTATCTTTGTTGTTGACAGTCCAAATTACAACATAGACTATCTTGTTGTGGGGTTTGACACTCAACTTACCTACAAAAAACTTTTAGATGCATGTGAGCTTATAAGAAGAGGGGTTCCTTTTCTGGCAACAAACCCGGACCTTGTTTGTCCTTTAGATGGTGGAAGATATATTCCAGATTGCGGATCTATCTGCATCATGCTTGAGAATGCAACAAAGAAAAAGCCTGTATTTGTTGGAAAACCTTCTTCCATAATGGTTGATATAATCTCAAATTTTAAGAAGGTTGAAAAAAACAAGATTGCGATGATAGGGGACAGGCTTTATACAGACATAAAAATGGCAAAGGATAGCGGTATGGTTGCTGTTCTGGTGCTGTCTGGTGAGACAAGGATGGAAGATGTTGAGGCTTCATCTTTGAAGCCGGATTTGATATATGGTTCAATAAAGGATATATATGAAGATCTAAAGCTGGTCTTTGGAGGCTGATTTTTGTGTGCGGTAGATACTTTTTGAATCTTGATGAGAATATTGAAGAGATTAAAAAAATCTTAGATGAGATTTATCAAAAATATGAAAAGAGCCCTATTTTGCAGAAAGTAAAGTCTGGTGAGATATTTCCTACAGAGTTTGTTCCGTCAATTGTGTCAAAGGACTTTCAAAGAGAAGCTGAGATTTTAAGATGGGGATTGCCTCTTCAAAACAAAAAAGAGGTTATAATAAATGCAAGGGCTGAAACCATCCTGGAGAAGCATTTGTTTTCTAGCATGATTTCAAACAGGTGTCTGATTCCTGCTCAGGGTTTTTTTGAGTGGAAGAAAGATGGCAGCAAAAAACAAAAGTTTTTTATAAAACCAAAAGATTGCAATGTCTTTTACATGGCAGGGCTTTACAAAAGGGTGGAGCTTGAAGGTGGGATACTTGTAGATAGTTTTGTCATCCTTACAACAGAACCAGCTGAAGAAATAAAGCATATTCACAACCGCATGCCTGTGATACTGAAAAAGGAGTATGAAGACTTGTGGCTTTTTGAAAAAGGGAGCACCAAAGCGCTAAAAAGCTTGTTTTCTGTGTTACTTAAGCCATGGGAAGGTGAAATTGAGGCAGTCGAGGTAAAAAATAATTAAATTTTTTGTTTAAATATAATATAATAAATTTGAAACAGAAGCTTTTAAGGTGATAGAAAAATGGAATTTGAAATGTATTTAAAAAATTTAGGTATTGAATTTCTAAAAGACCATCCACTAAAAGAGTTTACAACATTCAAGATAGGCGGAAAAGCAAGATATATAGTATTTCCCAAAAATACCGAGCAGTTTATAGAAATACTAACTTTAATAAAAGAGAAAGAGATAAATTACATTGTTGTTGGGAACTGCTCAAATGTTCTTGTTTCTGACAAAGGCTTTAATGGAGCGGTAATTACAACAGTTAAGATAGATTCTTTTAAAATAGATGGAAATTTAATTGAAGCAGATTGCGGAGCAATGCTGTCTGTGATTGCCAAAAAAGCATGCGAAAAAGGTCTCAAAGGTTTAGAGTTTGCAGTAGGAATTCCTGGCACTGTTGGCGGAGCTGTATATATGAACGCGGGTGCATACGATAGCGAGATAAAAGACGTTTTTGAGTGGGCAGAGGTTTTGGATAAAAACTTAAATATTTTGAAACTTTCTAAGTCAGAAATGAAATTTTCTTACAGACACAGCAGATTAAAAGAAGAAAAAATGGTGCTTCTGAGAGCAGCATTTTCCCTTGAATTTGCCAGCAAAGAAGATATTCCTCCATTGCAAAAAGCAAGTGAGTTTTCCAAAAGACGCAGGGAAAAACAGCCTCTTTCTTATCCAAGTGCAGGTTCTGTGTTTAAAAGACCTCCAAACAACTTTGCAGGAAAACTCATTGAAGATGCGGGTTTGAAAGGGTATAGAATAGGCGGTGCGTGTATATCTGAAAAACATGCAGGGTTTATCGTAAATGTAGAAGATGCTAAAGCTGAGGATGTAAGAAGACTCATTTATCTTACTCAAAAGACTGTATACGAAAAGTTTGGAATTTTGCTTGAACCTGAGATTCAGTTCATAGGCGAGTTTGAGACACCGCTTTTTGCGCCCGAAAATGTTCAAAATAGAAGATAAAAAAGGGTGATTTTGTTGGAGATAGTAATAATAACTGGCATGTCTGGTGCTGGTAAGAGCTTAGCAATAAGGGCGTTTGAAGACATGGGATTTTTTTGTATAGACAACCTGCCACCGCAGTTTTTACCCAAGATTGCTGAGCTTGCAAGTGCAACAAAGGAGAAGATTTCGAGGATTGCTGCGGTTGTAGACATTCGTGGCGGTGAACTTTTTGATGATTTCAAAGATGTTCTACAGGAGCTGAAAAAAGATGACCGCAACTTTAAACTCCTCTTTTTAGATGCACATGATGAGGTTCTTATAAAGCGATACAAAGAGACAAGGCGAAAACATCCTCTCAGTTTTGAAAGTGACGGCAGCATTTTAGAAGCCATTCAAAAGGAAAGAGAAAAGCTTGAGGATATAAAAAGGTATGCTGACTTTGTGATTGATACATCCACGCTTTTGCCACGTGATTTAAAAGAAAAACTCTTTGAGATTTTTGTTCAGCAAAAGTCAAAAGAGGCAATGCTAATCACTATTATGTCATTTGGATTTAAATACGGGCTTCCGCTTGATGCTGACCTTGTTTTTGACGTCAGATTCATTCCAAACCCCTTTTATGTGGATACTCTCAAGTACAAAACAGGTAAGGAACCTGAAGTTAAAGAATATGTTTTAAAATGGGATGTTACAAAAGAATTCTTGCAAAAACTTTTTGACCTGATTCTATTTTTAATACCAAACTATGCAGAAGAAGGAAAAGGGCAGCTTGTGATTGCGATTGGCTGTACTGGTGGTAAGCACCGATCTGTCACAGTGGCTGAAGAGCTTTTCAAGGCTGTTGAAAACCAGGGATATAAAGTTTCAATATTTCATAGAGATATAGAGAAAGATAAAAAAGGGTGACATGCCAATGATATTTGATTTTTTAAAACCAGGTATTTATATAAAAAGATGGATTGTTTTAATGTTATTCAGTATTATTTTAATCTCAGCTTCGTTAGCAAAAAGCATTGATATTTTTAATGTTTCAGTGGAACTTCGCACCTCTTTGCGCATAGGATTATTTGCTTTAGGAATTGGAGTTTTTTTGATTTCGCTGATGGGTTTAATAAAGGGTTTTATAAGGCTTTTGAACAAGAGTCTGCCATACAGAATAAGCCAGAAGACCATATTTGATGCTATATATTCAAAAGGGTTTTTGGAAAAAGGACCAAGGGTTGTTGCAATCGGTGGCGGCACGGGACTTTCTACAATGCTCAGGGGTATAAAGAATCTCACAGCAAACATCACAGCAGTTGTAACTGTTGCAGACGATGGAGGTGGGTCTGGAAAGCTCAGAGAAGACCTTGGCATGCTTCCACCGGGTGATATCAGAAACTGCATACTGGCCTTAGCAAACACAGAAGAGATTATGCAAAAGCTTTTGAGTTACAGGTTCAAGGAAGGAAGTCTTAAAGGTCAGAGTTTTGGTAACCTGTTCTTGGCTGCAATGACAGGAATCGCAGGGAGCTTTGAAAAGGCTGTAAAACTCATGAGCGAGGTTTTAGCAGTTCGAGGAAAAGTTCTGCCTGTGACTCTTGACAATATTAATCTTTGTGCTGAGCTTGAAGACGGCAGGGTAGTTGTTGGCGAATCAAAAATTCCTGAAGAGGTAAAAAATTCTAAGACCTCAATAAAAAGAGTTTTTATAACTCCTTCTGATGCAAAACCATATGCTGAGGTTTTGGATGAGATTGAAAAGGCGGACGTGATAATAATTGGACCAGGAAGCCTTTATACAAGCATAATGCCAAATCTTGTGTTCAAGGAGGTTGTTGAGAGTATAAAGAAAAGCAGAGCAAAGAAAATTTACATTGCAAACATCATGACGCAGCCTGGTGAGACAGACGGCTATCAACTGTATGACCATATTGAGGCAATAGAGAGACATTGCGGCGGAAGGATTTTTGACATTGTTATTGTGAACAACCAGCCAATTCCTCCAGAAGTGCTGGAGAGATACAGGGAAGATGGTGCACAGCCTGTCTGGAGTGACAAGAAAACAGTTGAGAAGGGATATACAGTGGTAGAAGAAAGACTTTTGAACATTTCTAACGGGCTTATTCGTCACAATTCAGCAAAGCTTGCAAGGGTTGTGAGTAACATCATCTATGGCAAGGATGTGATCCATGAATACAGGTTAGGGTATCTGAGATTGAAAAATTTTAGCAAGCCCTTTAAGAGTTGAAACACAGCAAAAGGAAGCTTTCTTTTTGGGGGTAAACAAAAATGTCTTTTTCATCGACTGCAAAATCAGAAGTGAGCAAAAAACTTTCTCAAAATTCCTGCTGTGTGAAGGCTGCAGCTGCAGCGTTTTTGAAATTCACAGGAAACATATATGAGCTTGATGGTACGTTTTCATTTAAAACTTCATTTGAAAATGCTCAGACTGCAAGGTCTTTTTTCCTTCTCATGAAAAACGGGTTTTCAAAACACTGTGAGGTAAGTATCAAGAAAAATAGTAAGCTGCAGAAAAACTATGTATATACTATCTTTTTACCTCCAAGCAGCGACAACATAGGCGTTTTGAAAGACCTTCATTTTGTTAGAAAAGGTGCAAAAGAGTATCATCTCAGTTTTTCGTTAAAAGAGGAGCTTGTGAAGAAAAAATGTTGCAGAAAGGCTTTTTTGCAGGCAACATTTTTGTCATGCGGTTCTATTACAAACCCTGAGAAGATGTATCATTTGGAGTTTGATGTGAAAACAAAGGATGATGCGGAGTTTTTGCAGAAGGTTTTAAAGAGTTTTGAGTTTGAGGCAAAAATTGTTGAAAGAAAGTCTCATTATGTAGTATACTTAAAAGAAGGTGAACAGATAGTAGATTTTTTAAACATCATTGGAGCGCATTCTTCACTTTTAGAACTTGAAAATATTCGCATAGTGAAAGAACTCAGAAACAATGTCAACCGCCTTGTCAACTGTGAAACAGCTAACTTAGAGAAGACTATAAATGCCTCTATGAGGCATATTGAGAATATTGAGTTTATCGAAAGAACAATTGGCATTGACAGCCTTCCACAGAATCTGCAAGAGATAGCACGCCTTAGAATAAAATACAAGGATGCCTCTTTGAAAGAACTTGGAAGTATGCTCAAAAATCCTCTTGGCAAATCTGGTGTCAATCATAGGCTGAGGAAAATAGATAAAATTGCCGAGGAACTTAGAAAAGGAGGAATAGTATATGCAAAGCCTTCACATGAAGATTGAAAATTCTCAGGGGATCTCTTCACGTGCTGCAGCCCTGCTTGTTCAGGTTGCAAGTAAGTTCAAGTCCCTCATTTTAATAGAAAAAGATGAGAAAAGAGCCAACGCAAAGAGTATAATGGGTTTGATGTCGCTTATGGTTGACTGTGGCGATGAAGTGACAATTATTACAGATGGTGAGGATGAGAAAGAAGCCCTGGAGGCTGTTTTGAAACTTATTCAGTCAGATTTCAGCGAGCAGGTTGCTGATGAAATTACCCAGCAAGAAACAAAAAAGGAAAATAATAAAGAAAATAGCGAGAATGACAATGAATAAGTATTTTAGAAGAGCTGCTTAATTTTTTTTAAGCAGCTTTTTTTAAAATTTAGAAGAGAGGATGGTAATGGCATTGCTAAAAGATGAGCTTTACAGAAGAGTTTTGATTTTTGATGGGGCAATGGGTACTCAGCTTATTCAAAATGGTCTTAAAGAAGATGAATGTCCTGATTTATGGTCGGTTACACGACAGGATGTAGTTTCGTCTATTCACAGGCAGTACTTTGAAGCCGGGTCTGACTGTGTTGAGACAAATACCTTTGGTGCAAACAGAGAAAAGCTCAAAAAATATGGACTTGAAAATGAGGTTGAGAATATAAACAAATGGGCGGTCAGGCTTGCAAAAGAGGTTGCAAAAGAGTATGGAGGGTATGTTGGACTTTCTGTTGGACCAACAGGTAGACTTTTTGTTCCCTCAGGTGATCTGAGTTTTGATGAGGCAGAAAGAATATTTTACGAACAGATTCTAAGTGGAATTCAGGCAGGAGCGGATTTTGTTTCGATTGAAACCATGTCTGACATTAAAGAAGCAAAGGCTGCATTTTTTGCATACAAAAAGGTCAAAGAAGTGCTGAAAAAAGATATACCATGTTTGGTGTCTTTTACATTTGAACAAAACAAAAGGCTTTTGATGGGAACTCCTCCAGAGGTTGCAGCATACTATTTCAGTTTAATTGGCTGTGACATTGTTGGTGCTAACTGCTCTGGAGGGGCAATACAGCTTTTAGAGGTTATTAAGCAGATGCAAGGTTTTTCGTCTGTTCCGCTTTCAGTAAAGCCAAACGCAGGACTGCCAAAAGTGGTTGATGGCAAGACTGTGTATGAAAGCTGCATTCCTGAGTTTGTGAATTTGGCAGATGAGTTTGTTGAAAATGGAGTCAGGCTCTATGGTGGGTGCTGTGGCACAAACCCTGAGTATATAAGTGCAATATCGAAAGTTTTAAAAGGGAAAGAGGTTTCATTTGAAAGTGGTATACAGAAGAAGTTTATAACATCAATTTATTCCTTGTTTGATATTTCTCAAAAGTTTAGTTTTTATGAATTCAAGCTAACAAATGATTTTTCAAGCGAAACTATTTTTGAACTTATGGGGCTTGAAGAGGATGCAATATTTGTTGATATTGATGAGAATGTAGAGCCTGAGGTTTTAAAAGAATTTTTAATAGAATCTCAGGATTTTTCAAAAAAACCTTATGTTTTTGATATAAAAACAAAATCTCATGCAGATGTTATTGAAAGGTATTACTTTGGTGTGTATGGAACAGTATCAAGCATACACGGCAAAAGTGCAGTCAAATTGCAGATTTAAGAATAAGATGAGGAGGTTTTCAGTTGAAGAAGAGCTTTAGAGAGTTTTTGAAAGAACAGTCGACCGTAATTTTTGACGGTGCAATGGGCACAGAGCTTTTGAACAGAGGATTTTCGCTGGACTTTCCACTTGAGTGGACAAATATAGCCAATCCTGAGCTTGTAAAGGAAATTCACACAGACTATATTTTGGCAGGCGCACAGTGCATAGAGACAAACACGTTTGGTGCAAATGAGTGCAAACTCAAAATTTTTGGGTTTGAAAACGAGGTTGAGAGGATAAACAGAAGTGCTGTTAAAATTGCAAAAGAGGTTGCAGCCGATAAAGTTTTTGTCGTAGGCAGTGTTGGACCGCTTGGGAAACCAGTTGGCAGTGGTTTTGAGATAGATGCTAGACGAGCAAAAGAGGTGTACAAAAGACAGCTTTATTTTCTTTTAGATGAAGGGGTTGACGCTATAATCTTTGAGACAGCTTCATCAACACATGAGGTTCAAATCGCAATTGAAGCTTTGAAGGAGCTAAATGATAAAATTCCATATATAATTCAGTTTTCTTTTACCAGAGAGCTGAGCACAATATACGGGGAAGATATTTACAGAGTTACAGAATTTTTGAAAGTTACAGATGCAGATGTTGTAGGACTTAACTGTGGGAATGGTCCACAAAAGACCTTAGAGGCTTTAAAGGTATTCTCACAGCATTTGAAAGGTCCATTTTCTGTCCAGCCAAATGCAGGGTATCCCCAGCTTGTGCAGGGAAGGCTTATTTATTCAACATCAGCTAAGTATTTTGCATCATTTGTTCCTGAATATATAAAGCTTGGTGCAAAAGTTGTTGGTGGGTGCTGCGGAACAACTCCTGAGCATATAAAAGCTATAAAGGAAAGAGTAAAAGAGTTTTTACCCAGCATAGAAGTTGAAGTGGTTGAGAGAAAAGATGAACAAAAAACAGTTTTAAAAGACACTCCATCTGAGCTTTCTCAAAAGCTTGGCAAAAAATTTATCTTTACAGTTGAGATAAGTCCACCCAAAGGAATTGAGCTTGAAAAGACAAAAGAGGGTGTGAAGCTTTTAAAAGAGGCTGGAGCAGACACAGTAAACATTGCAGACTCTCCAATGGCAAGGGTCAGAATCTCTCCAATTGCTCTTGCTCATATACTCAAAGAAGAGCTAGGTATGGAGTCAATACTGCACTTTACATGCAGGGATAGGAACCTTATCTCTCTTCAGTCAGAGCTTCTGGGTGCAGCAGCGCTTGGGGTTAAAAATGTGTTAGCGCTTACAGGCGACCCACCATCAATTGGCGATCATCCACAGGCAAAACCAGTGTTTGATGTTAACTCTGAAGGTCTTGTTTTGATTTTAAGTAGGCTAAACAGCGGTACAGATTACATGGGCAATCCAATTGGAAAAGCAACAAGCTTTACAATAGGCGTTGCGCTAAATCTCAATGCGGATGACTTGGAAAAAGAGATAGAAAAGCTTAAACACAAAATTGAAAATGGGGCGCACTTTATCGAAACACAGCCAATTTATGAACCTGAGACGCTAGAAAGGTTTTTAGAAAAGGTTAATTTTTCACTGCCACCAATCTTGGGTGGAATTTTGCCGCTAAGGTCTTCACGCCATGCTGAGTTTTTACACAATGAAGTGCCAGGAATCACAATACCCGACAAAATCCGAGAAAGAATGCGTTCTTCTAAAGAGCCTGCAAAAGAGGGGGTAGAGATTGCCTGTGAGATAGTTGAAAAAATAAAACATATGGTAAGTGGTATCTACATTATGCCACCCTTCGAAAAATATGAGATGGCTGTCGAGATAATTAAGAATTTTAAACATTAAAATAATTATAAAAAATGCAAAGAGGCTGCGAAAGCAGCCTTTTTATTTTTCTTTGACTTTCAATAGGAAAATATAGTATAATTTTCTCGATATAACATACTATCATTTAATTTTTCCTTGAGAGGAGAAACCTCAAAGATGAAAAAAGCATACCTTTTAAAAAAACTTAATTTAAGCCTTCTTGAT
>Ga0272449_1004127_pt1 | contig 12006 bp, 10 predicted proteins | sample YNPCB0241_FD_198679 | JGI IMG/M metagenome (GOLD analysis project Ga0272449, IMG submission 198679) | Hot spring sediment microbial communities from Yellowstone National Park, WY, United States - YNP-CB-024-1 | ecosystem: Environmental > Aquatic > Thermal springs > Hot (42-90C) > Sediment...
CCCTATCGGGACAAGCGTGCCGCCCACAAACGCCACCGAAGCAACCGCGTAAATCCGCCCAAGCTCACCCATGGTGTCGAGCAAAATCACATTCGATGCAGGCTTGCCCTCTCCGCGGAGAAGCTCTGTGCGCCTTGTGCAGGAATATCCGGCCCGCACCACCAGTTCCTCCACCTCTTTCACACGCTCGAGGTGCCGCGGCGCCAATATCAACCTCAGGTTTGGGAAGCGCCCAAGGAGGATGCGGTACGCGTCCAGCATCTGCTCCTCTTCGCCGGGACGCGTGCTTCCCGCCACCAAAACCGGTTCATCCCCTGCCAGCCCCAGCGATGCGCGCAAGGCCGCCGCATCCGAGTCCGACAAGGGCGCGGCCTCCTCGTCGTATTTTGCTCCGCCCATAACGCGAACTCGTTCTGAAGGCGCGCCCAAACTAACAATGCGCTGCGCGTCCGTCTCGGTTTGCATGCCCAGCGCGCAAATGTTACCGAAAGCCCACCGCAGAAACGGCTTCACCAATGCAGACCGCCTGTACCCCTTTTCCGAAATCCGCCCGCTAACAAGCACAACAGGGATGCCTCTCCTACCTGCCTCGAAGATGAAGTTCGGCCATACCTCTCCCTCCACAAGCACAACCACGTCTGGCCGAACAGCAGATAGAGACCTGCGTACCACCCACGGCAGATCCACCGGAAAGTAGAAGGTTTGAGAAACCTGCGGGCAAACCTTGGACGCCATTTCGCGCCCAGCGCGCGTTATAGTCGAAAGGAACACCAAGCTCTCCGGCCTGCGGTTCAGCAAACTGCGGATGATCGGCGCCGCGGCGGCCACCTCACCGGCGGAAACCGCATGAACCCACACGCGGGGATGGCCTTGGCGTTCCACCATCTTTAACCGGCCAAGGCGCTCGTCCCACCGGGCCTCCTTACCAGACAGCCCCCGCGAGATGGCATACACCGCCCAAACAGGAGACAGCAAAAGCAGTAAGCTGTTGTAAATAAAAAACGCCAGCCAAGAACCCATGGCTTCACGCTGGAGAAATCTGCTCGGAAAACTGCGACCGGTATAACCGAGCGTAAATCCCGCCCAAATCCAAAAGCTCCTCGTGCGTGCCTTCTTCCACAATACGCCCGCCCTCCAGCACAAGAATCCGCGTGGCCCGGCGCACTGTGGACAGCCTGTGCGCTATCAGAAGCGTTGTGCGCCCCTCCATAAGCTTCTCAAGGGCTTCCTGAACAACCCGCTCCGATTCGGAATCCAAAGACGACGTTGCCTCATCCAAAATCAGCACGCGCGGATTTTTCAAAATGGCCCGCGCGATGGCTATGCGCTGCCGCTCCCCTCCCGAGAGCTTAACGCCCCTCTCACCGACCACCGTGTCGTATCCGTCCGGCAATGCCGATATAAAACCGTGCGCATTCGCCGCCTTCGCGGCCTCAACCACCTCATCAAATGCGGCGTCAGGTCGGCCGTAAGCGATGTTATCGCGCACAGTTCCGGCAAACAGAACGGTTTCCTGCGGCACCAAACCGATGTGTCTGCGCAAACTGCTCAGCTTGATCTCCCTGATGTCGCGCCCATCAAGCAGAACACAGCCTTCATCAGGGTCATAGAAGCGCGGAACCAGGTTCGCTATAGTGCTCTTCCCAGCCCCAGAAGCCCCAACCAGAGCAACGCACTCGCCCGGGTCGATATGGAACGAGATATTCTGAAGCACCGGCCGACCGCGCTCGTACGAAAAGCTAACATTCCGAAAATCGATGCGGCCAACCACTTCTTTAAGCTCAACAGCGCCCGGCATATCCACAACATCTGGCTCCTCGTCCAAAATCTCAAACGTTCGCGAGGCCGCGTTAAGCATCTGATTGTATGCCATCATTATGCCGCTGTACCGGCGCGCGGAAGTCGCAACTTTATCGGCGGCAAAAACAAACTTGGTAAGGCCTCCTATTGTGGTAATCCCCACCCCGATCAGATAACTTCCGTACGCTATGACAAGCGCTATGCCGAACGCCCCAACCAGTTCAACAAAAGCGGGGAGTGCCGCTCCAACGCGCACGCTCCTCATAATAGCGCGGAAGGCATCCATACCCTCCTTCCGAACGCGGAGCGCCTCACGCTCTTCCCCACCGAACGACTTCACTATGCGAACGCCGTTGATCGTCTCCTGCAAAACCGTTTGGATATCCGCAAGCCTGCTCTGTATCTGCTCCGAGGCACGGCGTATCCGCTTCCCAGCAGATGAGATCGCCAGCAGAACCACCGGCAAAGCCAAAATGCTCAGCAGGCTCAACCGCCAGTTAAGCACCAGTATAAAACACACGCCCCAGGCCATTGTTAAAAAGGTAGTAATCATCTGCAGGGCGTTCCTGGTTAAACCCTCCTGCACAACCTGAATGTCTGTGGTCAAACGAGACATGATTTGGCCGGTCTGCTGCCCTTCGTAAAACCGAAGCGACAGTTTCTGCAGGTGCTCGTAAACATCGTTGCGCAGGTCCATAACCGCCCGCGAACCGGCCCACCAAACAAAATACTGCTGCCCAAACGAAAAAACGCCCTTTACCGCGTAAACCCCCAGCAAAGCCAAAAGCAAAATTCCCAAACCGCCCTTAACCTTACCGGCGGCTATATCAACAGCCTGGCCGAGTATCAAAATAACGCAAAGCTCCATGGCGGCCACGCCGGCGGCGCACATCAAGCCAAGAGCAAACCGGCCCTTATAGGGAAGAAGGTAAGAAAGCAGCCTTCTTCCAACTTTCTGCGTCTTCGAAACGCGCTTATATCCGTTCAGGTTAACCACTGCCTCAGCCACAGCATTTTACCCAGGAAAAGCACACACGCCAATAGCACAACCACCATGAACGAGAATTCCTTGTTCGCCGCAACCTGCCGAACGTCGAACTTTCCGCTCCGCCCCGCATACGGTCTGACCGATGGAAGCCAGCGCGGAACAGCCTCCCGATACCGCCGATAAGGCTCCCCCAATACTTCTTCAAGATGCCGCTCTTCGGAAAGCACAGTTAGATGGTACACAAAACCGTACTGAACGGCCACCAAAAGCCAGGCCAACCAATGTCCGCACATGACCGCAAATCCGGCCGAAATCAAAAAGCTTCCAACGTAAAGGGGGTTGCGCACGTAGGCGTACGGACCTCCGGTGGTCACCTCGGTTTCCTTATGAATGTACCCAGCGGCCCATATTCGCACAACCTGTCCCAAAACAACAAGGCACAGCCCAACAGCAAAGCCAATCGGGGTGGGCTTTGCAATCGCCAGCATCACCAGCGGAACAGCCACCACCGTGAATGTGCGCCGCCGCCGGACCAATTCCATCAAATCCGAAGAATCCTCTGGATGGCGCCTGCTGTTCACTGCAAATCTCCAGCCCCGAGTTTTGGATCGCATATAAGCTCGGCGGCGCGCGATGCAGCCCCCGGCTCGCCCAAAGTCGAGCGAACCTCGCGCAGCCCGCGGAACATATCCACCAACCTATCTCGATTGCGCAAGATGCTGAGAACTTCGGCGGCCAAATTTGCCGGCGTGGCCCTCTCCTGAACAAACTCCGGGCATATCTCGGCATCCGCTATGAGGTTCGGCAGCCCAATAAACCTCGGCAGTTTTCCGCGGCCTATGGCGTACTCCGCCGCCATCGCTATCCCAGCACTGCGGTACATGATAATCATCGGTTTGCCGAGTATCGCCGCCTCCAAAGTCGCCGTGCCGGAACAGCACAGCAGAATATCAGAAGCGGCCATAACGTCGTAAGCAGCACCAACCACCACGCCCGCCGGGGCATCCCCAACGGTGAACCTCAAAACAGTGCTGTCGGAAGATGCGTCTGCCTTCTTCCACCCCGAAGAGCGCAAAAGTTTCTCCACATACGCCAGATCAGCGTTTGGTGCCGCCGCCAAAATGAAAGCCGACGGCGAACAGTGGCTTTGTATAAGTGAAGCCGACCTCGCAACCAAAGGCACCATGGCCGACAGCTCTGCACGCCGGCTTCCCGGCAGTAACCCAACAACCAAAGGCTCCCCCTGAATTCCAGCGAGCGACAGCACATCCTCGCGGCTCCTCCGAGGGCGCACCAAATCCAAAAGCGGATGCCCAATCCAGTGCGCATTGGCACCAACTCTGCGAAGCTCCTCCGCCGACCAAGGGAACGGTGTCATCACAAGGTCGGTTACCCTTGCAAGCTCCGGATTGGCCCTGCCGCGCCTCCAGCATCCAGGCGGTATGTAGTAGCACACGGGCACTCCCTGCTTTTTGGCAAAACGGGCCACCCGAACGTTAAAAGTTCCGAAGTCAACAAGAATAACCCTGTGCGGGCGGTGGCGGGCAATATAACGCTTTATACCGGACAGCGCAAAGGACAATCGGGGAATTAAGCGCACAGACTGAGCAAACCCTATGGCACTCCAAGAACAGCTCTCGTAAAGAAGCTGAACCCCGGCGGCTTTCAAATGCGGGCCGCCCGCCCCAACAAAACGCCACTCGGGGCAACGGGCCTTAATCTCGGACACTAAAGCGCTGGCCAAAAGATCTCCGGAAAGCTCTCCGGCAACAATCAAAAGCTCTCTGCGATCGGACACCACTTACTCCTTGACCCGCCACGGATCAAGCTGGCGTCCGCGGTATCCCAAGCGCGTCTGGCTGAGGAAGTTCAGCAGGTAGTCCCTCTCCTCCGAGGGCTCAACCTCCGCCTCTATGGCCGACAGTGCCTGTGCCAAATTCAGCCCGGACCTGTACAGCAAAATATACGCCTGCTTTATAGCGGCTCTGGTGCGCTCGTCAATCCCGGCCCTCCGCAGGCCCACGCGGTTAAGCTCGAAAACCTTGCACGGCCGCCCGTCGGCCATCATAAAAGGCGGGATGTCGTTCACAACCTTGGAAAATCCACCTATCATGGCCAGCTTGCCAATCCGCACAAACTGGTGTATTCCAACCATCCCGCCGATCACAACCGAATCCTCCACCTGCACATGGCCGCTTATCCCCACCATATTCGCTATCATAACGTTGTTTCCGATGGTGCAGTTATGCCCAATGTGGCAGTTGGCCATAAGCAGGTTCGAGTTTCCGATAACGGTGCATCGATCCTCGCCGGTTGCCCTGTGGATGGTTACATACTCGCAGATTTCGTTATCGTCCCCTATCCGAAGATAACTCCGCTCGCCGCGGAATTTGCGGTCCTGAGGCGCGCCGCCGAGAACACATCCAACGCGAATGTGGCAGCGCTTCCCGATATGCGTGTACGGGTGAATAACCACATGCGGCTCAAGGCGAGTGCCGTCTCCGATTACGGTATGAGGACCTATCACAACTCCCGGCCCCACCTCTACGTCCTCGCCGAGCTGCGCTGAAGGGTCTATCTCGGCTGTGGGGTGGATTTTCATCCCTGGCTTTCCTCCGGCTCTTCTTCCAACGCAGCTCTGGCCGCAGGATGGTCCACCAAAGCAAACATCATCTCCCCATCCGCAACCACTTTCCCATTAACCCGGCCGACGGCGCGCACCTTGCCGCGGGATCCGCGGGCATCCAGCATCTCCACCTCGGTTACCAAAGTATCCCCGGGCAGTACTGGATGGCGAAACCGAGTCTTATCTATACCGGTAAACACGGCCAATTTGCCCCGGTTCTCCACCATAGACAGCAAAAGTATGCCGCCCACCTGCGCCATGGCCTCCACTATCAAAACCGCCGGCATGATGGCATACCCGGGGAAATGCCCCTTGAAGAACTCCTCGTTGATTGTAACGTTTTTTATGCCGGTGGCTCGCTGGCCAGGCACCAGCTCTAATATCCGATCCACCAAAAGAAACGGATACCTATGCGGAAGGATCTTTCTGATCTCCTCGATGCCCATGCATCCGGAGGCGTTCGTTTTGTTGTTCAGATAAGTAGCCATTCGACACTTCTCCAAGAGTGAAGATTAAAATCCCACCCGCTAATCCGATGAAGACCCCACCACTCAATCATCCGCTGTTGGCCTTGGTGAAACCTTCAGCCGCGATTAGCCTTCCACCCGCCAACTGCCTAAACAGCCTAACGTTCAGGCGGTGACCGGAGCCGATCCCCACCAATTCCGCCGTCAACCGCGCGCCGAGCAGAGCCGCGTCCCCTATAAGATCTAAAACCTTGTGCCTAACCGGCTCGTTGGGCACCCTGAGCGGCTTCGAGTAAGAATCTTCATAAACAACCAAAGCGTTGTCGGCACTCCCGCCGCGTGCCAAACCGGCAGAGATCAGCGCATCCAAATCCTCCGCCAGGCACCACGTCCTAGCCGGAGCGATCTCCTCGGCAAAAACATCCGCCGAAACGTGCAAGCGCTCTGTTTGTCCAACCAGCATTCGACCGCCGTTAAGTACAAAGCGAATATTAAGCCCTTCACTGCCGCGTTCCGGAGGCAAAGCCGCCAGCAGTGCATCACCCTCGGCAACCCAAACCGGCTCCGACACTCGAAGCTCGCGGCGGCAGTCATCCAGCACAGCCAGCCCCACGGCTCGAACGGCCTCAACAAACGGAAGCGCACTTCCATCCAGTATGGGTATCTCCGGACCCTCCACCTCCACCAAAGCGGCATCCACACCGCAACCGTACAAAGCCGCCAGCAGATGCTCGCAGGTGCTCACGCGCACGCCTTCATTTTCCAGCGCCGTTCGCCTGTGAAGCTCCACAGCGTACTGCACCAGCGCCGGAATCCGAACCCGCCCCACAGCGAACTCAATACCACCGCTGTGCGGATGAATCTGCACCCTGCACCGCTCTCCGCTGTGAATCCCCACGCCATCAAACCGAAGCGTTTCGGCCAGCGTGCAGGCGCGATCACCCACTGTCTCGGCCCTCTTCACACTTCAGTTTTTCCTCCAAGGCTTTCAACCGAGCTTCCAAAAACTTCACGCGGTCCAAAAGCTCCGGCAGTCTTTTCTCAGCCGCATGTATGCGCATCTGGGCCGAATGCTCCCTAGCCGGATAGCCCGAAACCATAACCCCCGGAGGCACATTCCCAATCACGCCGGCCTGTGCGCCGATAACCGCGCCCCTGCCGATGGTTCGATGACCGTGTATCCCGGCCTGACCAGCTATAACCACATTGTCCTCAACTTTAACTGAGCCACACAGGCCAACCTGACCAACGATTATGCAGTTTTTACCTATTTGGCAGTTGTGGGCAATCTGCACAAGGTTATCTATTTTCGTCCCCTGCCCTATTCTGGTTACCCCGGTCTTGGCCCTGTCTATGCAGGTGCAGGAGCCTATCTCCACATCATCTTCGATCTCCACGGTTCCAAGGTGGGCCATCTTCACATGCTTTTCCCCGTCCTTCACATAGCCGAAGCCGTCACTGCCGATAACCGCACCGCTGTGTATGCGCACACGGTTCCCTATTTTAACCCGCTCCCGAATGGTAACGTTGGGGTATATAACCGTGTTGTCGCCTATCACACACTGATCCCCGATGTAAACGTGCGGATATATCACCGTGTTATCGCCGATGGTAACACCGTTGCCTATCACCGTGTGCGCCATCAAGGTTACGGACGGCGATATGTTGCACCCCTCTCCAATCACTGCGGTGGGATGCAGATAAGGCTTCACGTTGTCGGACGGGTAAAACAGGCTTAGGGCATCTGCAAACGCCAAACGCGGATTCTGCACCTCCAAGCAGGGCTTACCCTGCACCCGAACGCCCTCCGGCACAATAACTGCCGCGGCGGGGCTTTTCTCGGCTATGGGCAACCAACTGGGATTTTCCACAAAAACAAGGTCTCCGGCCTTTGCATCATCAAGACCGGCAAGGCCTGTAATCTCTACATCTTCACCAACCACGGAGCCGTTCACAAGCTCCGCCAATTTACTGAGAGTGAACGGCATGAAGTCCTCTCCCTATTTTGCAGGCGTTGTGGATGAAGCGTTCAGCTTCGCCAGCACATCATCCGTGATATCCCTGCCGGCTTTACTGAACAGCACTGCTTTTTTATCTATAACAACGTCTATTCCCTTTTCGTTGGCAACGGCAACAATTGCCGCTTCGATTGCGCTCCGCACCTTCTGGTCGGCCTCCTGGCGCCTTTTCTCAAACTCGGCAGACAAACGCATATTCAGCTCTTGAGCGCGGCGGTTTTGGGCATTTAAAAGGTTCAAAAGCTGTGTATGCCTTGCCTTCTCCGCCTCGGTGAGATTTGGCTTGTTGGAAAGCTCCGTCAACTCACTTTCCCTCCGCGCCTCCAAATCGGCCAGCTCCTGGAGGCGTTTCCTTTGGGCTTCATTCGGAGATGCGATTTTCTGAAGGTTCTCCAACTCCTGGCGCTCCTTATCATCCAGCAGTGCGCCAGCGCGCAGATTGTCCAGTTGTTTCTGCAAACTGGCCCTGTACTCCTCCAACTGCTTGGTCAGGTTTGCGGCCTCCTTGTACCCCGCAACAACCCGGTCAAGGTCAACAAACGCCAAGGGGATTCCGCCGGGCTTGGAATTCTGGTCTGCCGCGGCGAAGACCCCAACCTGCCCCCAAAGAAGAAACGTCAAAACCGCCAGCGAAAAGCCAACCCACCTCAGAAAAACCATTTGTTCCTCCTTCGGTGCATTATACCAAAAAGGCAGGTTGCGCTCAATCGCGTTGGCGTTTGTTCGGGGCTTTTTAAAGAAGGTGGCGTGAACCTGCCCTCACCACTGGCACCTAGTTTCGGAAGAGGGAAACCGAATGCTCCTTTCTCTTCGCCATCGAACCCGACCTAATCCTCAAGCACAACCCAAAATCTTAATTTGCCAAACACGCCGCCCGTGTCAAACCTTCGGTAAAGCCATTCCTCGACCACCTGGAAAGCACTTGGCCCGTTCAATCTGTATGCAGAACGGCTATATACGACAAATTCCGGTACTTCTCGCGCCAATCCAACCCGTATCCAACCACAAACTGGTCCGGAAGCTCAAATCCGCGGTAGTGAATGGGGATATCTATTATGCGCCTGTACGGGCGGTCCAGCAGAACACAAGTGCGCAGGCTGGCCGGCTCTCGGTTCAGCAGGTTGCGCTGTATGTAGCCCAACGTAAGACCGGTATCAACGATGTCCTCCACAATCAGCACGTGCCGGCCGCGAATGCTTGTATCAAGGTCTTTTGTGAACCGAACCTCCCCACCCCGCTTCTCCGGACCGTAGCTGGATATGCCCAGAAAATCCAGCGCCACCGGAACGGTTATGTGTTTGGACAAGTCCGTCAGGAAAAAAACCCCTCCCTTCAAAATAGTAACCAAAAGGATTTCCTCGCCCTCGTAGTCGCGCGAGATTTGGCGGGCCAGTGAGCGCACCTTTGCCTGAATCTGTCTTCGGGTAAGCAAAACCTCGCCTATGTACTCTGCCATAGCACCTCCGTTGTTTTACACGCTGTGCCATTCACAATTTTCGGCGGTGAGCGCGCAAATTGACAGTGCCCTCAGATCGCATCCAGAAGGCGCCGCTTCCGCTAAGAAGCTTCCCCACCCGATGAAGGAACGAATCGCAAAGCCGGCGAAGAAGGTTTCAGAAAACAATCTTAGGTGAGCTAACTTTATGGAAAAGGTTTTAATACCAGGCACAGATCTTTCCGTTTCTCGAATTTGCCTTGGCACCGGAGGGCTCGGCACCACGGTAAGCCGAGAGGATTCCTTTTCGCTTCTTGATGAGTACGTTGCCCTGGGCGGGAATTTCATCGACACAGCCCACGTTTACGGGAACTGGTCCTCTCCCATCCCAGGCATGAGCGAAAAAACCATCGGAGCCTGGCTGGCCGAGCGAAACTGCCGCGGCAGCGTCGTAATTGCAACAAAGGGCGGCCACCCTGCCATCGACCGCATGGATATCCCAAGGCTTTCCCGCGGGGAAGTGATGTCCGACCTTCACGAGAGCTTGGAGCGCCTCGGTGTTGAGCGTATCGACTTGTACTGGCTGCACCGCGACGACCCATCCAGGCCTGTGGGCGAGATTCTGGATACCTTGGCCGAGGCCATGGACCGCGGCCTCATCCGCTGGTACGGACTGTCCAACTGGAAGGTTTACAGACTGCGCGAAGCCATTGAATACGCCCAAAAGCAAGGTTTTCCTCCTCCTGCAGGAAGCCAGGTCGGCTGGAGCTTGGCTGACAGGGTTCTGGAAACGCTTGGCGACCCAACAATGCTTTTCGTGGACCAGGAAACGCGCCAGTTCCATATGGAAACAGGCCTGCCGCTTATGGCCTATTCCGCGCAGGCCAACGGCTTCTTCAGCGGAAGGTACAAAAGGTCCGACCTGGGCGTATCCGACAGCCCCGTGCTGCAATGGTACGGCACGGAGGAGAATTTCAACCGCTTAGAGCGTGCCGAGCGCCTTGCGCAGGAGCTGGGCTGTACCGCAAACCAGGTTGCGCTGGCGTATCTCATCGCACAGCCGTTTCCCGTTTTTCCGGTGATCTTCTGCCGGACAATCGAGCAACTGCACGATTCGTGCGGCGCCGCGCATGTGAAGCTTACAGAAGAACAGGTTCGCTACCTGGAAACCGGCGGCTGAGATTCAACTCAAGCACGGTATCGCGTGATGGCATTCACAATACAGCCCACTGTAGCTGGTTTTACCACGTTTTTGGGCCTATTTTTGAAAGATCTTAGAGATTTTTGCGGGAAACGCAAAGCGGCATCGAATCCATCTAGTACTATCAAAAGGCTGTGGCCCCGCCTGGATACACCCAACGGGGCCACAGGCCTAAATCATGCGAAGTTGGACTACTGCCAGGGTTTCACGCTGACCACTAGGCGAGGCCCACCACCCTGCGCAGTATTATCACAACATCGCCTATTCCTACTCGGCCGTCGCCGTTTGCATCGGCAAGCGGCAGTACCGACGGATCAAGCTCTACAAGCCCAACGGCCGCCCTTAGCACGAGAATGGCGTCGCGAACGGAAACCACTCCGTCTCTATCCACATCTCCGGAAATGCCAACCGGCGGCTTAGGAGCAATACTCACTTCTGCGACAGCCTCCATGCCTTGGTAGCGCGCCACAACGTTGACCATCCCTTCACCGGTGGCTTTCAGCACGCCTTCCGGAGATATGGTAGCCGGACCATCAGGCGGGCGAACTGACCAACTCACGACCGCACCCGGCACCTCTCGTTCTTCAACAAATACCGCGGCCTTGAACTGCTTCTCCTCGCCGGGGCTCATGGACCACTTCATCGGCTCCAGCTTCAGAACAACCGGAGGCCCAATCGCAAGTCCGATGAAGGAGTCTCCAACGTCGTTCTCCTTACCACCCACAGCAAGCTCAACCGTGGGATTGCCAGACGCATCCAACGGTGCTTCCAACTCCAAGATGAGCTTGTCTCCGGGCCACGCTCCTAGCAGGTCAAGGCCCTCCACCACACCCTCCATCGGTATCACGTCCTCCCAACCTTCAGGCTTGCGCGGCGGGATTCCTGTGATACTCCAGGAGGCCAGCTCAATTGGGCCTTTTTCTTCCGCCTTCACCGGCATCCAAAGGAGCCTCGCCTTAACCTCGGCTTCCATTGGTTGGGGAGCCTCCGGTGACGGAATTGCGGCAAGGAAGAAGCGCCACCTGTACGGGTTGCCAACCACCGGACCACCCAGCAAGCGGCTGAACTGAAGCTTCTCCAACGGAAGGACCGTGATCTCGCTGCCAGCAGTCTCGGACAGCCCATCTTTGAGCAGATGCAGAACCCAATCCGGCGTTACCACAATCTCGCAGCCAGGGCCGGTTGTGGGCATCATGCATCCGGATCCAACCACAGTGTTGCATGCACCAAAGACCGTACTGATAGCGCACCGCGAGCCGAAAATCGTATTGCAGGACGCTCCGGAAATAGTGAGCAGACAGTTCGGCCCGAGCACAGTGGTGCAGTCACTGCTTATGGTCCTAATTGGACAGTAGGCTCCCAGCAGAGTTTGGCACGCTCCCATATGTGTAGGCAGGTGGCAGGTGGGTCCTATAACTGTTATACACGTCCCCACCGTGGTTGGAAGAACGCACTTCGCACCTAAAACAGT
>Ga0272449_1004129_pt1 | contig 12004 bp, 11 predicted proteins | sample YNPCB0241_FD_198679 | JGI IMG/M metagenome (GOLD analysis project Ga0272449, IMG submission 198679) | Hot spring sediment microbial communities from Yellowstone National Park, WY, United States - YNP-CB-024-1 | ecosystem: Environmental > Aquatic > Thermal springs > Hot (42-90C) > Sediment...
ACTATCTGCCTAAGAGTGAGAGGTATATCGGACCCCTCCAGTACAGATTTTATCGCGTTCTCCAGCTCCTGGACGAACTCTACGCTCTCCCGTAGGAAGCGATCCGCCGACTCACCCTCCATAGGAGGAAAGTGGGCTGTATGAATGCATCTAGGATGTTTTGACCTGAAAAGCCCTATTGTAGCTTGGTATTCGTCTGGTTTGAGATAGGAGGGCGGTAGCGCTGGCCTTCCCTTCCTATCTGGAATATATCTCCACAAGACAGCATCACCGATGTAGAGTGTTCTATCATAGTGGTCAAAGAAAGCAATATGTCCGTCGCTATGTCCTGGAGCGTGAAGAACTTGTAAACGTCTCTCGGAGCTTATCCTTACCTCTTCTCCACCTTTGAATAATATGTCGAGGTTCGTCCCCCTCCCCATCATCTTATATAGGTCTGCTTTCACATCATCGGGCAATGTGATGCCATGCTCAGGTTCAAACTGAAGGTATCTTCTAATCATGGTGATTTCAGGGTTCTCAATCTGACTTCGGTCTGACTCATGTGCTATGAGAAGGGTCTTGGGTGAGAGGGCTTTCATGCTAGCATTTCCACCGAAGTGGTCTGCGTCACAGTGGGTATTGATGGCTATTGTTATATCACGTAAATCCATTCCGATCTCTGACATGTAGCTTCGTAAGACACTTTCCGGAGCCCAGGACGGACCCGTGTCAAGTAGTACTGTCACATCGCCGACAAAGAGATAGAGGTAGACGATACGAGGCCCAAGCTCAATCTCAATTCTATGAACCCCTGCAGCCAGCTCCATAACCAGCAAAACTAACGAAGCTTGTTAAAAATCTTGCACGGTGAATAATCATACGTACAAACCGATTTATACCACTTTGCCGGCTTGGATGTGATGAGGCTTAAGGGTAAAGTTGCGGCGATTACTGGAGCCGGCTCGGGCATAGGTAGAGCCATAGCCCTACTATTTGCTAGGGAAGGCGCCAAGGTTGGTGTGATTGACTGTGTAGAGGAGGCAGGGAATAGAGTTGTTAGGGAGATACACGTGGAATCAGGAGAGGCCATCTATGTTGGGGCCGATGTCTCCAATGTTCCGGATACTGAACGTATGATAAGGGAGATAGTTGGTTTCTTCGGAAGGCTTGACATCTTGGTAAATAATGCAGGCATAGAGCTGGTAAAGCATACTGTAGATACATCGGAGGAGGAGTGGAATAGGGTGATTGATGTGAATCTGAAGGGGGTTTTCTTCTCCTCCAAGGCTGCCATACCTGAGATAGTGAGGTCCGGCGGCGGCTCAATAATTAATATATCCTCTGTAAACGCGGTCAGCGGCCTACCAGATCTCGTGGCATATTCCGCCTCCAAAGGGGGGGTGTTGGCTATGACGATCGCGATGGCCAAGGAACTAGCTGAGAAGAATATCCGTGTTAACGCTATTTTGCCTGGCGCCGTTGACACACCTATGCTAAGGATCTATTTGAACGCACAGCCAGATCCTGAGAGGGCTTTGGCAGAGATGGTTGATAGGCATCTACTCAGGCGAATTGGTAAGCCAGAGGATATAGCGAAGGCGGCGTTGTATCTAGCGTCGGATGACGCGTCCTGGGTGACGGGTGTCGCTCTTGTTGTAGACGGCGGCTACCTGATTAGATATTAAGTGTCTCCGCGTACAGACTTTGTATCCCGTAGTTGCCTGTTAATGGATAGGAATTGTTTATATGGTGATCTGGGGGTTGTATTGGTAGGGTGTTGGTTGAGAGGCTTTCCACGGGTGTAGAGGGGCTGGACAAGCTGTTGGAGGGTGGTATTCCAAGGGGTTTCTTTGTAGCTGTCACAGGCGAGCCTGGCTGCGGTAAGACCATTCTCTCAATACACTTCATAGCGAAGGGAGTTGAGACCGATGACAAATGCGTCTACGTAACTACTGAGGAGTCGAGGGAGTCTATAGTGAGGCAGGCCTCCATGTTTGGTATAGATCTGAAGAAGGCTATAAACTCACGTCGTCTAATAATCGTGGATGCGTTGATGGGTGCTGAAAATAGATGGTCGCTCAACTCTCTTGATGTTGAACATCTCCTCGAGAAGGTTGTGGAGGCTAAGAGGGAGCTGGGATATGGTAGGGCTAGACTGGTTATAGACTCGATGTCAGCATTCTGGCTCGATAGGCCCGTCATGGCCCGCCGCTACTCCTACACCGTTAAGAAGGTGCTTTCAAAGTGGGATTTCACCACTCTGGCTGTCAGCCAATATGCGATAACTACTTCAGAAGCGTTTGGATTTGGGTTAGAACATGTGGCAGATGGTATCATAAGATTTAGAAGATCTATCAAAGAGGGAGTTCTACGTCGATATGTGCTTGTTGAGAAGATGCGTCAGACTAATCATAGCACAGTGATGCATGAGATATTGATTGAGCCGGGTAAGGGGCTGTTGATAGGATCACCAGCGGGTATGACCCGTGAGGATGTGGCGTTACCATCAGCTGTTAAGAAGAAGATAGTCTCGGCTAGGAGGAAGGCCGAGGAAGAGACTCCCTAGCTATGTTGCAGAAGGATATCAGGAGACACTATTCAAGGGCTGATGTGAGGGCTGAGATAGCTAGGTTTTCAGCTGGTCGGTGGGCGGCGGCCCACTGTGTTGGAGACCGGGGTCCGGAGATGGTGAGATATACCCGTTCCAAGCGTCCTCTCTGTATTGGCTCACCCGAGGATGTCTGGATGCTCTATAATATGTTGGAGACGATGGGGGTTAGGTCTTTCTACGCATCCATACACAGGTACCGCTGGACAGGTGACCGGCCTGTTCAGGTAATAGCCTCCATGCCCTCATGGGATGTAGACCTTGTTACTGGTCGATGGGAGGGTGCGGTGGAGACGGTTGAGAAGATAGTGTCTCTGCTGGAGAGATATGGTGTTGTTAGGTCGGTTATTGTGAAGTGGAGCGGAGGCGGTATGCATGTCCATGTAAACGACTGGTCTTTTACTGAGAGTCTCTTCTCAAAGTATGAACCTTTGGATGTAGCTTATGCTGTCACTGAGTATATTCTCCGCAGGCTGGGTGAGACCGCTTGGGAGGTTAGGGTTGAGAATAAGGTTGACCCAGCCAGGGTCTTCACATCACCCCTCTCCCTTCACAGGGAGTTGGATATGGTTTGCATATGTCTGGATCCCAACCGACTTTATGATTTCAGCCCTGAGTGGGCCCAGCCGTTCGAGTATAAACACTTCACCGGCTGGGACGCATACGAGGTAGGTGAGGCTGACGAGCTGGCCCTCAGGGCGTTGGATACGATAGGCCCGTATACACGTAGACCGGCTAGGAGGAGGGTTCACCCGCCGCTGGATGAGGTCATTAGAAGGCTGCAGAGCAGGCTGGGAGAGGGCGATATGCCGCAAGATAGGACGTCCGGTTCTAGTCTCGGCTATCGGTGAGGCTAACCTCCTACGTCGCTGACCTATATGGCAGTAGGTGGTCTCCGGGCCACTCACATGGTTATATAAGCGATCAGGGTTTAGCCAGGGTGGGCCTGCAGGCCGGAATGGAAGGAAGTGGTATGCTGGCTGGTAAGGTCTTAGAGATCATCGAGTATACCGACCCATACTGCACATGGTGTTGGGGGTCAGAGCCCATACTCAGGAAGATCCAGTATATGTATGGTGATCAGATCGTTATAGGATATAGGATGGGCGGCCTGGTTAGGGATATTCGGGACTTCTACGATCCTGTCAACGCAATAGGCGGTGAGGAATGGTATGCCCAAGTCGCCGCCCATTGGGAGGATGCTTCTAGGAGACATGGCATGCCCGTGGATAGCAGGGTATTCTATGATATTCGGGAGAGCTTCACTTCAACTTATCCAGCTAACATAGCTGTCAAGGCTGCGGAGCTCCAGGATAGGGAGTTGGCCAAGAAATATCTCAGGAGGCTCAGGGAAGCCGCCGCCGAGCGGCAGCCTATACACCTCATGGATATACAGGCAGAGTTGGCTCTGGAGGTTGGCTTGGATGGTGAGAAGCTTCTAGGTGACATTAGGAGCGGTGAGGCAGCTAGATTGTTTGAGCTGGATCTTAGGGAGTGTAGGGCCATGGGTGTAACGGGCTTTCCCACCTTTCTCGTGAGAAATCTAGTTGATGGAAGGAGTGCACTGGTTTATGGGTATAGGAGATACTCATATTTTGAGGGGCTGATGGACGAGCTGGCCGGTGACAAACTTGTAAGACGTGAAATATCCAAAGATAAGATGACGGTCCTAGATTTCATCAGGCGATGGGGGAAGGTGGCAACCCAGGAAGTCGCCACTTTATTGGATGTGAGTAGGCCGGAGGCCTTTAGGATTTTGGAGGATTTAACTGGGGAGGGGCTTATCTTAAAAGTTGTGGCCGGAAATGATTATTTCTGGAAACCCATCCAGAAGAGGTCGGTTTTTGCATGCGATCCCGAGGTTGGAATATGCGGAACACTTTAAACGGACGTCTTAGACAGACAAATGAGAGATATATAGCATGAATGGAGATTCAGGTCATATGAGGTGGCTTGATATTTCCGCTCCACCAGCTAAATCTGCTATGGATCATACTGTTGTGGCGGGCTGGCGAGACATTCGTGGAGGAGGGTGAAGCTGGTTGGCCCATTACTTGGTGAAGGCTAGTTTTCTTGGGAAGAGATTGGATGAGCTATGGGAGATGCTAGCCGATGGTAGATTGGGGGCATTAAAACCTTTTGGAAAAGCTCTTGACTATAGCTTGAGGAATGCACGCTACCTTTTGGACGAGGAGATGGTTTGCTGGGAGGAAGAGGATTACTGTAATCCACCTCTTGCAATGGAGCGTGAGCAGGTGCTGGACAGGTTCTTCGAGATACATAGTGCTGAGAGGGTGGAGAAGGATATGGGCTGGGCTAGGATAGGGTTTCAGCCAAGGTTCTGGATCCTAGCTAGGGGACTGCCCAACAGGAGTGGTGAGAAGCCGAGAACCAGGCGTGGGATGCCCCACAGCCAGTTGAGCCAGAACCCATCACCCAGCATTTATGAGGCTTTGGCAGACCTATTATTCAGTATACCTGATGTCCGTGAGGATGTCAGTCTCGTATCGGTGCCGGGCGCCCGAGCTCTGGTGCTTGACGGCTCTGTATCCCAGAGGCCGTCGGATGCATTCATGGCTGAAGGCGAGTTCGCCCACCTCCATCCGCCCCACGACTCCAGCCTACATCTCATGACACCGCCAAACTGGCTTCATGAAGTTTTGGAGAAGGGATGGGGTGAGAAACATCCGCTGGCTGGCGTGGCCATACCTGAGACGGCCGTTATGATCTATGCTCCGAGAAACTCTGAAGAGATTGACATAGTCTACAACATAGTACTGCTTTCGTACTGGAGGGCTAAAGGCTATAGGATCCCATCTCCTAGAGAGGTTGGTGAGTAGATGGCTGTCCAGAGGCTGGGCGCCGACACATCCATTCAATGGGTGGCCCTCACCGTCTCCGACTTGGAGAGATCCCTAAATTTCTACACAGAGATCCTGGGACTTTCACACCTTTCCTGGCTTGATGACAAGGTTGTCCTAGGGGTGGAGGAGTCGGGGCCGCTCATAATACTACGTGAGAAAAAAGGTGCTATACCGAAGCCGGCCGACAGACGGGGGCTTTACCACTATGCGCTTCTCATGCCCACTAGGACGGATCTAGCCAGGCTCTTCGTACGCCTTGCGGAATACTGGCAGTTTGAAGGCGCCTCAGACCACCTGGTTAGCGAGGCCCTCTACATCCAGGACCCTGATGGACACGGTGTCGAAATCTACGCCGACAGGCCGAGGGATGGATGGAGGTGGACCTCCTCCTATACGCTTCAGATGGCTACGCTGCCTCTCAACATCAACTCACTCCTCTATGAACTGCGGGGGGAGGGAAAGAGGGTTGCAGTCTCATCCGGGTGGAGGATCCCACAGAACTCGAGATTAGGACATATACACCTCCACGTCTCCAGGCTTGAGAAGGCTGAGAGGTTCTACCATGGTGTCCTGGGCTTTGATATCACTTTTAGACTGTCCAACTCCGCCCTCTTCATGTCGGCCGGAAAATATCATCATCACATAGGAGTCAACACTTGGGCTGGTATAGACGCTCCACCCCCATCAGAGGAGCATGTGAGGCTGGAGAGCTTCGCCATAAAACTGGGTGGGCAGACGGTGATCTCGGAAGTCAGGGCCAGGCTGCTGGAGGCTGGTTTTGAGATAAACGACCGACTGGTTAACAATATTGATGGCTTCACCGGCTTCACAGTAGCCGACTTGGATGGCAACCTTGTGGAACTTGTCACGGTTAAGAGGTAGCGGCCTCAGGGGGAACATGTTATCCTTATAAACTAAGATGGCCAGTGGGGAGACATGTCGGGCGAAGGTTATGAAGTGAACCTCTACATAAACGGCTCCATCGTTAAACCATCCACAGGTAATTATCAGAGTAGATATGATCCCGGTGATGACAGCCGGTTGATAGGTAGGATTGCTGACGGCTCAAAGGATGTGGGCGCCGCCCTCGATGCGGCTAGGGATGCATTCGACAGGAATGTTGGCCAATGGGTCACCGACTACAGGCTTAGGGCGAAGGTTCTCATGAGGGTTGCCGAGATAATCAGGGAGAGGGCTGAGGATCTGGCCCGCCTCGAGAGTCTCTTCGCAGGCAAGACGATAAGGACCAGCAGGCTAGGTGACATCCCAAGAACTATTGACATGTTCGAATACTATGCGGGGATAGCAGACAAAGTTCTGGGCTACTCCCAGATTCTCAGAACGGGTGACATCAGCGCTATCGTGAGACAGCCCATAGGTGTACTGGCCGCCATAACACCCTGGAACTTTCCACTCCTTATACTGTCCCGACAGATCGCCCCTGCTCTTGCGGTTGGGTGTACGGTGGTTGCCAAGCCGGCCAGCTACACACCCGCCACCGCCCTAGAGCTGGCTAGAATATTTGAGCAGGCCGGCGCTCCACCAGGTGTCCTCAATGTCGTCACTGGGAGGGGCGAGGACATAGGCGCCCAGCTCCTCAAGAGTGAAAAGGTTGATGTGGTTAACTTCACAGGTGAGACATCAACTGGGAAGTGGATAATGCAGATGTCGGCAGGCACTTTGAAGAGGGTGGTTTTGGAGCTGGGAGGTAAGAACCCCAACATAGTCTTTGGCGACGCTGACCTGGAGGCGGCGGCCAACGGTGTGACATACGGTGCCTTCGCCAATAATGGAGAGTCATGTGCTGCTGGGTCACGTCTTCTGGTTCACAAGAGTGTTAGAGATAAATTTGTGAAGATGGTCGCTGAGAGGGTCTCAAAGATTAGAGTGGGGTATCAGCTTCGAGATGACAGCGACCTAGGCCCCCTTGTAAGCCAGGCCCAGATGGAGAAGGTTCTTGAGTATGTAGGTGCTGCCGAATCCGAGGGCCTTAAGATTGTCGTTGGAGGCGGCAGGCTGCAGGGTGGAGAGTATGCTAAGGGCAACTATGTGCAGCCGACACTTATAGATGATACGCCTCCATCCAGTAAGCTCTTCCGTGAGGAGATTTTCGGTCCCATATTGACGGTGACCGAGTTTGAAGATGATGATGAGGCTGTGGAGCTTGCCAACAAAACGGTTTATGGTCTGGCTGCAGGTGTATGGAGCACGGATACGGCGAGAGCTCTTAGAGCCGCTGAAAGGATAAAGGCGGGATGTGTCTGGATAAACACTTACTATACACTGCCGGTCGAACATCCATGGGGAGGATTCAAGGAGTCCGGAATTGGCCGAAACAATACAGTCTTGGCGATAGAACACTACCTGGAGTGGAAGGGCCTATACCTAGATGCCCAGCCTGGGAAGATGAAACCCTACTATAGACTGGTTCTGGGTGGTTAGCCTCGAACACCGCCGGCTTGCTGGAATTGGCTGGAATCCAGAAGGGATGGCGGGCCGTCTTAATAGGATGTGCTGACTTGCAATTGTTGAGGAGTCTTTCAGATGGTGTCGGCGGCGATGGAGAGGTATATGCCGTTGATAACGATGAGGAGGTCATCAGCAAGGTCAAGGCTTCCGGACTGCCTAACGTCAGACCCCTCTACAGCAGGCTTGTTGAGCGGATCGTCCATCTCCCAAGCAACTACTTCCACCTTGCCATCGTAGCCTATAGACTTGAGGATGCAATGCAGAGAAGAAATATGCTGACAGAGGTGAATAGGCTCCTAATCGTAAAAGGTCGAGCCATAATAATCGCATATCTTAAAGGATTCTTTAGGAGGCGGGGAATTAGTGAGAAGGAGTTTAACGAGCTGCTGGCACGCTCTCCTTTAAAAGAGTTGGATAGGAGAAAATCCGGCGGCGTTGTGGTTGTTTTGTTGGAGAGGGTCACACCGCCTGCTGTGGGATAGCCGTCCCTTTAGTTCTCTCCCTAAAAGGCTCCATCCGTCTCATGACGAAGTATATGATGATACCTATGAGGATGGCCAATCCCTGTCCTAGGAAGGATTGGATTATGGGCTCTGTCCCTGGCCTTATGACGGATATCATATAGGCCAGCCAAGCACTGGTTAAGACTACGTAGACGGCGGAGCCTAGGAGAACCGTGTATCTTGAAAGATATTTTACTGCTAGCAGGCCGATAAGGGATATGAATGGTGAGATGAGATCTATGGGGCCGAATGGTGAAGCTGTATTGGCCACCAGCTGACCTACGACTAGTCCTATTATGGCTGGCCAGCCGAAGATGGCGACCAGAGGTGTTCCTATTTCGCCTGGTTTCAGCTGGGCCTCTCCGAATGAGATCCTTCCAAGTCCCAGTGTTCCAGCGGTGTATATGGCGGCGAAGATAACGAAGATGCCGAAGTGTGTTGAGGTGAGTTTTATCCCATTCATAGCCATGCGAACGCCCCCTCATATATTATGGCGAATAGTAGCAGCCATACGAGGTGTACGAAGTGCCAGTATATGCTGACTGATTCAAGGAGCCCATAACTGGTTGATGTGAACTGTCCAAGCTTCGCCCTCGAGGCCACAACGGCTAGGGCAACGACGCCGCCTAGGACATGGGCTCCATGGGCTCCCAGAAGCAGGTAAAAGCTGGAACCATACACTCCGCTGGCTGGTGTGAATCCGATCTCCCAGAGATGGGGCCATTCAAACCCTAGTTTGAGGACGAGGAATCCCGTGCCTAGGAGGGCCGTGGCCACAACGCCTGCGAGGACGCCGCCCCGCCTATCCCGCCTTACAGAGTAGACAGCCCACTCTATGGCCAGACTGCTGAGGAGTAGCATGAGTGTCTGAAGTCTTGGTATGAAGTCCTCTAGGTGGGGGGCTCCAGGCGGAGGCCATGTGGCGAATGCGGCCCTTATGGCGAAGAAGCTGGCGAATCCGGCTCCGAATAGCGCCACCTCGGTGAATAGGAAGATAGCTGTCGGGACCCCTACTCCCGAGACGATTTCAGGCTCCGCCGGTATTGGGGTCCTCCTAAGTCTTGAGAAGAATGCAGCTATTACATGAGGCCAGTGTCTAATCTCCCTACTCACGAAGGCGACCAGAATCACTAGGAAGAAGGTGACAAGCCCTAGGCCGGCTGTGAAATTTAAGCCCTTGAGGATTAGTATGAGTCCTGTGATGAGTGGAGCGGTGCTCAACCCGATGAGAGCCGGCCACGGACTTCCTTCATGCTCTTTTTCAGTATCCTCGTGTGCCATTTTTCTGACATGCCAGCCTACAGCGATGACTTAAAAACCTTCACAGATGTAGGGAATTCCATGTGGTTGGTGAGAGGTGGTGGCTGAGGGGGAGGGTGTGCCCGTCCTTCACTGGCTGGAGAAGGCTGTTATAGTGGCCCTAGGGAGCTTGGGGAAGCCCTCCACGTATCAGGAAATAAGTGATGAGGCTGTAAAGCTACTAGAGCCGTTTACCGCTAGTCTCTACGACCCATCCATGCTGGAGACCCTTCAAAACTCCTCATCCATAGCGAAGGCATGCGGGTGGTTGCGGGATAAGGGCCTTATCACAACCACCATCTCCAAGGTTGTCAAATATATCGCTCTAGCAGGCGAAGGCAGGAGATATGCACGTGAGGGGTTGCCGGAGCGGCGTCTCGTTGTAAAACTCGCAGAATTAGGTGGAAGCACCAACGTTGACAGTCTCAAGGATATGCAGGATTTTGAGATTGCAGTCATGTGGGGAATCAGGAATGGATGGATACAGATTTCCAAGACGCCGTCTGGCACACTGCTCACACTAAAGATTGAGAACCCCGAGATGTCGGCCCAGGAAAGGCTTCTCCAGCTTCTCTCACAGCATGGTGAGATGGATATCGATGGACTGGATCCCACACTACAGCAGGCCGCTAGTGAATTGATGACGAGGCAGCGTGTCGTCTCCACATCCGAGAAGGTCGTAACGATTGTGTCGCTGACAGAGGCTGGGAATAGAGTAGCCTCCCTCCTCATGGAAAAGCCCTTAAGCGATCATCTCAATGAAGTGACCAAGATAACGCCCGGCCTAATCTCATCAGGCCGTTGGAAGAATGTCACATTCAGCCGATATGATGTCGCAGCTCCCGTTGAGCCGTTGTTCGCAGCCAAGAGACATCCCCTCCTCGAAGTGATCAGGATGGTGAGGAAGACATATGTAGAACTCGGCTTCGAGGAGATAGAAGGGCCCATAGTGGAGCTGGCCTTCTGGAATTTTGACGCCCTCTTCCAGCCGCAGGACCATCCGGCCCGTGAGATGCAGGATACCTTCTACCTGGAATACCCGAACAAGGGTTTACTGCCTATGGAATTTGTTGAGAAGGTGAGGGCTGTCCATGAGCATGGTGGCGACACCGGATCGAGGGGCTGGGGGTATAAGTGGTCTGAGAAGGAGGCTATGAGACTTCTCCTGCGCACCCATACCACTGCAACAACCATCAGACATCTTGCCAAGAATAGGAGACCACCCATCAAGGTTTTCAGTGTAGACAGGATATATCGGAATGAAAAGGTTGACTGGAAACATCTAGCGGAGTTTCATCAGATAGAGGGTATAGTCGTGGAGAGAAACGCCAACCTCAGGCAGCTGATGGGAATCCTCAGGGAATTTTATCGGAGACTGGGTCTAGGGCTTGTTAGGTTTAGGCCAAGCTACTTTCCATATACGGAGCCATCCATGGAGGTGGAGGTTAAGCTGGGCGGTAGGTGGCTTGAGCTGGGCGGCTCTGGAATCTTTAGACCTGAGACAACGAGGCCTTTCGGCGTACACCTACCCGTCCTAGCATGGGGGCTGGGTCTTGAGAGGCTTGCAATGGTCATCTACGGATTGGAAGACATAAGGGCGTTCCATCAAAACGATCTCGGCTGGCTGAGGCGGGTCTCACCCCTCACTCCATACAAGTTCAGGGGGAGATTCTAATTGCCTGTCGTAAGGCTGCGTATTGACAAGCTCTCGCATCTTGTGGGGAGGCGGTTGTCGGCTGACGAGTTGACTGAGAGGCTTGCATCTCTGGGACTCAGTGTGGAGGATATGTCAGACGGCGAGTTAAGGGTTGAATATAATCCCAACAGACCGGATTATTCCAGTAGCTATGGGATTGCAAGGGCGCTCAAGGCAATTATGGGAGTATCTACGGGCATGCCTAGATACATTCCCAAGCCAGCTAGAATAACCGTCAACGTAGATCCAAAGGTTGGGAGTGTCAGACCATACATTGCATGCGCTATCATAAGAAGGGCCAGACTTGGACTAGACGACCTGGAAGAGTTCATCGCGATGCAGGAGGATCTCCACTGGGTCATGGGCAGAAACAGGAGAGTAGTGGCTATAGGGCTTCACGACCTAGCATCCATAAGGGAGCCGTTCACCTACAGCGCCGTGGGCCCGGCTGATATAGAGTTCACACCTCTAAAGAGCATACAGGAGATGACACCCCAGCAGATAATCAGGGAACATGAGATAGGCAGAAAGTATGGACACCTAGTCTCGGATCGGTTTCCGGTGCTACTGGACTGTGATGGAA
>Ga0272449_1004131_pt1 | contig 12002 bp, 7 predicted proteins | sample YNPCB0241_FD_198679 | JGI IMG/M metagenome (GOLD analysis project Ga0272449, IMG submission 198679) | Hot spring sediment microbial communities from Yellowstone National Park, WY, United States - YNP-CB-024-1 | ecosystem: Environmental > Aquatic > Thermal springs > Hot (42-90C) > Sediment...
TTTCCCACTTAACTTTAGCTCGAGGAAAAACCTCCGAGGGGAAACTCCAAGGGCTTTCACCCGAATTTATAGGAGAAATTTCCCCATGGGCGGATGTGGTGATAGTGGAGGCCGATGGCTCCAAGGGAAGGCCCATTAAGGTCCATGGTCCCCAGGAGCCGGTCGTTCCAAAATGTACGACCCTATTCATAGCCCTTTTAGGAGCGGAAGGCTTGGGAAAGCCCTTTTCGGAGGAGTGGGTTTTTAGGTTTCAGGAGGCTTTGAAATTTTTTGGCCTCAAACCAGGCGATCCGATGAGCCCCGAGATTTTAAAGGGGCTTTTTTTAAAAGAGGGGGGGTTGCTGAAGGGAAAGCCCGAAGGGGCAAGAGGTTTTGTCTTCATTAACCAGGTGGAAGGGGAGGAACGGTTGACTTTGGCTCGGACTCTGGCCTTGGAGCTCGAAAGGGAGGGGATTCCGGTCCTTTTAGGGAGTTTACGGGAAGGGAAGCTTATTTGGGGATGATCCTTTAAGGAGGTGAAGATGGGTAAGACCTTTAAAATCGCCACTTATAACGTGAATTCCATAAGGTCCCGACTTGAACTGGTATTGGGTTGGTTAAAGAAGGAGAGACCCGATGTACTTTGTATGCAGGAGACTAAGGTTCCGGATTCGGAGTTTCCCAAAGAGGCCTTTGAGGAGATAGGATATAAGGTCTTTTTCCGAGGCACCAAAGGGGGAAGTGGTGTGGCCATTGCCACCTCTTCCGATCCTGAGGGTTTGCTTTCAGGTCTTGACGATGAGCCAAGGGATGAGGATAGGCTTTTGGGGTGCAAAATCGGAGGGATTTGGGTTATAAATACCTATGTACCTCAAGGCCAAAGCCCTGATTCGCCCATGTTTTCTTATAAGCTCCAATGGTACGATAGGCTTTTGAAGTTCTTTCAAAACCATTTTAAACCCCAAGACCCCTTAATCTGGTGTGGGGATTTGAATGTGGCTCCTGAACAGATAGATGTCCATAATCCGAAAAAGTTACTCGGACATGTCTGTTTCAGACCCGAGGTGTGGGAGAAGTTTGAGAGGATAAAAAAGTGGGGGTTTATAGACCTTTTCCGACTTCATCATCCGGGAGAGCCCGGGCATTATACCTTTTTCGACTATCGTGTGCCCAAGGCTTTAGAAAGGGGGATTGGGTGGAGGGTGGATCATATCTTGGCTACTTCCCCTTTGGCCTCTAAATGTCGCAATTGTTGGATAGACCTTGAGCCGAGAAAGGCTCCGAAACCTTCGGATCATACCCCGCTTGTTGCGGAGTTTGAGCTTTAAGGAGGAGAAAATGGAAAAAGAGACCTTCAAAGAGCTGGAGAAGGAGCTTAAGTTTCAACCCAAATCCGTATGGGATAGATATGATGAGGCTTTGAAAGAGGAGGCTTTCAGGTTCTGTGAGGGGTATAAGAGGTTCCTCTTCTTGGCCAAAACGGAAAGGGAAAGCGTGCAGGAGATCCTATCCCAGGCCCAAGAAAAGGGGTTTTCCGAAAAGGGGCCTAAGAAGTTTTATATGGTCAACCGGGAAAAGGCCATCGCTTTGGCCGTAGTGGGCAAAAGGCCTCTGGAAGAAGGTTTAAGGATCATAGTCTCTCATATAGATACGCCAAGGCTTGATCTAAAACAGAATCCCCTGTTTGAGGACTTGGAACTCGGCTTCTTCAGGACCCATTATTATGGGGGGATAAAAAAGTACCACTGGGTGGGAATGCCGCTGGCGCTTCACGGCTTGATCGTCAAAGAGGATGGTACCAAGGTGAGCCTAAGAATAGGCGAAGAGGAAGGGGATCCCGTTTTCACCTGTTGTGACCTTTTGCCTCATCTTTCCCGGAAAGTCCAGGATGAGAAGAAGCTCAAGGAGGCGATCGAAGGGGAGAAATTAACAGCCCTGGTGGGGCATATGCCCTTGGGAAAAGATGAGGAGACCAAAGAGAGGGTCAAGATGAGGATCCTTAAGATCCTGAAGGATAGGTATGGGATCAAGGAAGAGGACCTCATAAGCAGTGAACTTCAGCTTGTTCCCGCTGGGAAGGCCTTTGACATAGGGTTCGATCGATCCTTTGTAGGTGGTTATGGACAGGATGACAGGGTTTGTGCTTATTGTGCCCTTCAGGCCATCCTTGAGCTTGAGGAGCCGGAGTATACCGCTTTGGCCCTCTTCTTCGACAGGGAAGAGATAGGTTCCGAAGGAGCGACCGGAGCAAAATCGAGGTTTTTGGAGGTATTTCTGGGGAGGATCTCGGAGGTTTTGGGGCTTAAAATGTCCCAGATGCGTTTACTGGAGATCCTTTATAAATCCAAGGCTATAAGCGCCGATGTGACAGCCGGGGTGGATCCCAACTGGAAGGAAGTCCATGAGCTTCAGAATAACGCTCGGATCGGTTATGGTGTGGCTCTGTCCAAGTTCACCGGGGCAGGGGGTAAATACGCCACAAGTGAAGCGGGAGCCGAGTATGTGGCCGAAATAAGAAACCTTTTGAACCGAAGGGGAATAAGCTGGCAGATGGCCGAATTGGGTAAGGTGGACGAAGGAGGGGGAGGTACAGTGGCCAAGTATCTGGCCATTTATGGGATGGACATAATAGACTGTGGGACGCCTCTTTTGGGCATGCATTCACCCTTTGAGGTGGCTTCCAAGGCCGACATTTACGAGACTTACCGGGCCTATAAGGCGTTTTTCGAATGGCGATGAGGTTGTCTTCTTCCAAGATTAAGGATCTCCAAGAGCTAAAAGGGATCGTCCAAAAGCTGAAAAAGGAGGGAAAAAGAATAGTATTTACCAATGGGTGTTTTGATCTACTCCATCCAGGCCATATCAAATGCCTTGAAGAGGCCAAAAAGTTTGGGGATGTGCTTATTGTGGGCATTAATTCCGATCAATCGGTAAAAAGGCTCAAAGGTCCTCAACGTCCCATAATGCCCCTTTGGGGGAGGATGATGCTTTTGGGAGCCCTTGAGGCAGTGGATTACGTGGTCTGTTTTGAGGAGGATACCCCTTTGGAACTCATAAAGGAACTTCAACCGGATGTCTTGGTCAAGGGAGGGGATTGGAAGGAGGAAGAGGTGGTCGGAAGGGAGTTGGTCTCGGAAGTGAAAATAGTCGAATATCAAGAGGGCTTTTCCACCACTTCTATCATCGAGAAGATCAAGAGGGGCGTCTGAAGTATCTCAGAAGCTCTCTTTCGCTTATCTCCCAAAGAAGGGGCCTTCCGTGGGGGCAGGTCTTAGGACGACCGAGCTCTTCCCATTCTTTAAGTAAAGCCAAGATTTCTTCCTGAGGGAGAAACTCGTTGAATTTACGAGCCCCCTTACAGGCGAAAAGCTTGAGGATCTCTTCCAGTTTCATCTCCAAGATCCCTTCTTGAAGGGAACCGATCTGGTGAAGGATTTCCTTTACCTCCTCCACTTTTAAAAAACTCGGGATCGACCTAAGGCATAGGCTTTTCGGGCCGAAGGATTCGAACTGAAGCCCCAATTCCTCAAGGAACCCCTTTAAGGTGAGGATCCTCTTTATCTTATCTTCTTCTAACTCCACTACGAGGGGAAAAAGAAGGGGGTTCGATTCGAATCGCTTCTTCTTGCCCCTTTCATAAAGGATCTTCTCGTTTAAGGCGTGTTGGTCGAAGATCAAAAGCCCGTTCGGGGCCTCCACCAGAAGAAACCCTTCTTTTAGCTGGCCTATCACTTTAAGATTTCCTTCCAACTGAAAGGAAAGGTTCTCCGTCTTTAAGGACTCGAAAAGGCCCACGCTCTCTCCTTTTCCCAGAAGGCCTTTCAAGGTCTCCTTTATGAAGGTGTAGACCTTTTCCGGCTCAAGAAACCTCACCTCCATCTTGGTGGGATGTACGTTTACGTCCACTTCTTCCGGAGGCATTTTCAAGTTCAAAATGGCAAAAGGATAAGTTCCCCTCGGGATCAGATCGGAATACACTTCGTTTAATATCTGAAGGACCCCTTTTTCCCTCACATAACGGTCGTTGACGAAAAAGTAAATCCCTCTCGTATTCCCCCAATAAAGCTCCTTTCCGATCCAGCCCTCAAGTCTAAGGGATCCCCTTTCAGCGTTAACTTCCAAAAGCTTATCTTCCAAGTCCTTTCCGAAAAGAAGGAGGACCCTTTCTTTAGCAGAAGCAGGGGGAAGTAATAGAAGTCCTTTCCCCTCATGGCTTAACTCGAAAAACACCTGAGGCTTTGGGATAGCTAACCTCACCAAGGCCTCAATACAGGCTTCCAGTTCGGTCTTTGTGCCCTTTAAGAACTTTCTCCGGGCGGGAAGGTTGAAAAAAAGCTCTTTTACGAAAACGCTTGTCCCCCTCGGAGCCCCCACCGTCCTTTTGGAAAGGAGTTTGCCTCCTTCCACATAGAGGCTTATCCCCTCATATCCTTGGGCTTTGGTAATTAAGGTGAGCTTTGAGACACTCGCTATAGAAGGAAGGGCCTCTCCTCGAAAGCCATAGGTGAGGATTTTTTCGAGGTCTTCTTCGGTTTGGATTTTGGAGGTGGCGTGATGCATTAAGGCGAGCTCAGCATCCTCCGGGCTCATGCCCTCCCCATCGTCCCTCACCATTATGGAACGTTTTCCACCTTCCTCAAGCTGAACCGTGATCTTTTTAGCCCCCGCATCCAGGGCGTTTTCCACAAGCTCCTTTACGACCGAAAAGGGCCTTTCGATGACCTCCCCGGCGGCTATCTTGGCCACAAGTTCAGGGGGAAGGAGTCTTACTTTTCCCAAGCCTCGATCTCCTTCCTCTCCTTCTCAAAGCCCTTCCGGCCGAGCATCCCCCAAGTGAGCCGTTTCCCCCTTTCAACGGCCGGTTGAGTAAGCGGATCGATTCCGTAAAACTCCCCGAGCAAAAGCACTTCGAACTCCCATAGGAAAAACAACCCCCCCAAAGCCTTGGCCGAGTTCCGAAGATCTATCCGGTAAAAGGGACACCCCCTCTCCTCAAGGACGAATTCCGTGGCCTTCTTCTCGCTGAGTAGGATCTCTCCCATCTCCTTGCCCCAAAGACAATAGGTCTCGTCGCGAGGGAACTCCTCGGGAAGTTTAAGGGATGGGTATTCCTTCAAGCCCAAAACCGTGAAAATCTTGTCCTTGGGTCCCTCAAGCCAAAGCTGAAGCTGGGAGTGCTGATCGGTCGTACCCCTTGAGACCATGGGAGTAGGGGCTAAGTCCTCCCGTTTTCCCAAGCTCTCACCTAAAAGCTGATTCCGCCATAAACCAAGCGGGAAAAGCCCATCTCCGTAAGTCAAAGTTATCCATATGGGCTTTCCATAATTTTTGTGAAGAAGAAAAAGGCTCATGGCCACTTCCAAAGCGACTCCACCTTCTTCTTCCCTTATCCATCGATCGACCTCAATGGAGCCAAGCAGAAGTTCTTCGGCGTTTACCCCCAAAGCCACCGAAGGCACAAGCCCAACCGCTGAAAGGGCCGAATACCTTCCCACCACCCCTTCCTCAATGGGAAAACTCCTTAGACCTTCCTGATCGGCCAATTCCCTTAAGGGCCCCTTTTTAGGGTCGGTTATTATTACCAAGCGCTCCTTCCAGTCTCGGAAACGGTCTTTTAAGGCCTTGAGGAAAAGAAGAAGTTGTGAGAGGGTCTCAAGGGTTGATCCTGACTTACTTATAGCTAAAACAAGGGGATTCCCCTCCCTTGCCTCCTCAAGGGCCCTTTGACAAGTCGATGGGTCCACGTTGTCAAGAAAAAAGACCTTAGGCCCATTAGGTCCTGCCTTGCTTTCAAGAAGCATCCACGGGTGAAAGGTGAAATGGGCTATGGCCTGAGGGGCTAAGCAGGAACCTCCGATGCCCAAGACCACAACCGGGTCGAACCTCAGCGAAAGGTCCTTTGCTTTTTCCAGGATCTCTTCGGTGTCCTTACGATAAGGGAGGTCCAAGAAGGGCAATTCCCCGCGGTTTCTTTTGGTCTGTAGGTTCCACAGGGCCCTTTGTCCCTTTGGCCAAAAGGCCTGTACTTCCTTTCGATCGATCCCTCCTGGGTTTAAGTCCTTAAATAGATGTCTTGTGTCAATTTCTATGGCCTTCAAGGAAACCCCCCATTTTTCTATATTTTTGATACCGCCTTTCCAAAAGCTCTTCCTCTTTCAATTCCAAAAGTTCCCCCAAATGCCTGAGGATCGCCTCCTTAACCGAAGAGATAGCGAGTTGCCAATTCCGATGGGCCCCTCCCAAAGGTTCGGGTATGATCTCGTCGATGATCCCCAGTTCCTTCAGGTCTTGAGCCGTAAGCTTAAGTTGAGAAGCCGCCTCAGAGGCCTTATCCCGGGTTCGCCACAAGATGGCGGCACACCCTTCTGGTGAGATCACCGAGAAGGTGGCGTTCTCGAGCATCAAAAGCCTATCCGCCACACATATGGCCAAGGCCCCCCCTGAGCCTCCCTCGCCGATTATAATTGAAACGATAGGAACCGGAAGAAGAGACATCTCCAGAAGATTAGTAGCTATGGCCTCGGCTTGCCCCCTCTCTTCCGCCCCTACGCCAGGATAAGCCCCGGGGGTATCCACAAAGGTGATGATGGGCTTTTTGAAGCGAGCCCCAAGCTTCATCACCCTTAAGGCCTTCCGATAGCCCTCGGGATGGGGCATTCCGAAATTGCGGGCCTTAAGTTCGTAGATGTTACTGCCCTTCTGGTGTCCGATCACCACACAGGTCTTTCCCTCCAATTTTCCAAACCCAGCTACAATTGCTGGATCATCTCCAAAGCGCCGGTCACCGTGGAGTTCGATAAAATCCTCAAAGATGGCCCCGATGAAATCCAAAGCATGAGGCCTATCTATATGGCGCGACAGTTGAGTTCTCTGCCAAGGGGTGAGGTTAGAATAAATCTCCCGCAGGGCCTTTTGTAATTTTCTTTCAAGCTCTTCGAGCCTTTTTTTCGCCTTTGGATCGTCCGGAAGGGAAAAACGCTTAAGCTCTTCGTACTCCCTCTCCAGCTCCATCAAAGGCCTTTCAAAGTCAAGGTAATGGCGAAGCATCACTCCACCTCCATCCAAAAAGAATGAGGTCCCAAAAGCCGTTCAAGGTCACTTCTAAGGTTTTCGCTTCCTTCTACCCTCAAAGCCTCGGGAAGTCTCACGATCACCTCCCTTTCCCCATCGATTAAGTGCAAAAAAACCTCACAGGGGCCTCGATGTCTCAAAAGGGTCGATTTTAAAACCTCAAGATCCCTTACCGAGAGGGCCTTAAGCTTTATCTTAAGCCTTATCCTCTTTGGTCCCTCGGAAAGGGCTTCCTGGAGGGTCTTGATCGATTGGACTCTTATCCTTGGCCTTCCTTCCTCATCCTTTTCCAAGATCCCTTCCACTCGAAGGGGGATCTCTTGAAAGAGCAGATCCGAGACTTGGCGGAATAGATCGGGAAAGACCACTCCTTCGATCCTTCCGGTTAGGTCCTCCAATTCTATTACGGCCATCCGGTCGCCCTTACGAGTCCGGATCTCCCTTACCTCACTTATGAGACCTACAAGGGAGACCTCTTCTCCGCCCTCCAGGTCCTCCAAGGATCTTATCTGGTTTTTGGAGTACTTGGTGAGAAGCTCCTCGTAATCCTTTAGCGGGTGTCCGCTTAGATAAAACCCCAAAACCTCCTTTTCCGCTCGCAGAAGTTCGGAAGTGCTCCAACTGGGTATTTGAGGAAGCTCTTCTGAGGCGTTTTTAAAAAGGCTCCTTTGATTGAGGCTTTTTGGGGCCGATTTTTCCAGCACCCGACCCACCAGGGCTAAAAGTTTTGACCTTTCGCCGAACTGATCGAAGGCCCCCGCTTTGATGAGGCTCTCTATGGCCCTTTTGTTCACCTTTCTTCCATCGACCCGAAGGCAAAAATTGGTGAAGTTCCGGAAGGGACCATCTTTTCTCGCCTCCAGAATGGCTCCAACGGCTGCCTTTCCCACGTTCTTTATGGCTCCAAGGCCAAAGCGGATTTTCAACTCCTTGTCTCCCTCCACGGTGAACTCCCATTGGCTTAAGTTGATGTCGGGCCCGAGGACTTGGATGCCCTTTTCCCGGCATTCATAAACGTACCTCATCACCTTATCGGAGTCGTTCATGTCCGAGGACAACAGAGCAGCCATAAACTCATGGGGGAAATGGGCCTTAAGATAGGCCGTCTGATAAGCTATTAAGGCATAGGCGGCACTATGGGACTTATTAAAGCCATACTCGGCGAATTTGGCCATCATCTCGAAGATCTCTTGAGCCTTATCCCCTGGAATCCCCTTCATCTGGGCTCCTTGCAAGAACCTATCCCTCAGGCGATCCATCTCTTCCGGTACCTTTTTGCTCATGGCCTTTCTCAACAAATCGGCCTCTCCCAGGGTGAAATCCGCCAGAATCGAAGCCGCCATCATCACCTGTTCCTGGTAAACCAGAACCCCATAAGTCTCCTCTAGAACTTCCTTCAGGGAAGGATGGGGATATCTTACCTCCTCTTCTCCACGGCGCCTTTTGATGTAATCCTCCACCATTCCGCTTGAAAGCGGCCCCGGTCGGTAAAGGGCCAGAAGGGCCACCAGATCCGAAAACTTCTCGGGCTTTACCCTCCTCAAAAGATCCCTCATCCCCTGACTTTCCAGTTGAAACACCCCGGTGGTGTCGCCTTCGGAAAGGAGCTTATAAGTTTTGGGATCATCCAGGGGTATCTCCTTCAGATTTACCTTTATTTTCCGGCATTTTTCCACAAGCCTTATGGTCTCCTCCATCATGGTGAGGGTCTTGAGCCCCAGTAGGTCGAACTTCACCAGGCCTATTCTCTCCACGTCCTTCATGGCATACTGGGTCGTTATCTCGCCATCCTTACCGCGGTAAAGGGGGATATAATCCATTAAAGGGGCATTGGATATCACCACTCCGGCGGCATGGGTTGAGGCATGGCGGACCATTCCCTCAAGCCTCAGGGCTATGGTGAGAAGTTTCTTGTAATTGTCGTTGCCCTGGATCAGTTCCCTTATCCTCGGTTCCGCTTTCAAGGCCTCTTGAAGCGTCACGTTCGGTCCACCCGGGATAAGCTTGGCCAACAGGTCCACCTCCCGATAAGGCAACCCCAAGGCCCTTCCCACATCCCTTACCACTGCCCGAGCTTGCATCTTTCCGAAGGTGATTATGTGAGCTACCTTATCGTGCCCGTATTTTTCCTTGAGGTATTCTATGACCTCGTCACGCCTCTCATAACAAAAGTCCACATCGATATCAGGGAGGCTGACCCTTTCGGGGTTGAGGAATCTCTCAAATAAAAGCCCGTGTTCCAGGGGATCAATATCCGTAATGCCTAAAGCGTAAGCCACTAAGCTTCCCGCCGCCGATCCCCTTCCAGGTCCTACCGCTATCCCCTGGGACTTTGCCCAATTGACGAAGTCCTGAACTATCAAAAAATAACCCGCGAAGCCCATTCGGTTGATCACTTCAAGTTCTTCCCTCAGCCTCTTCCAATAGGCCTCCCTTCTCTCAATTCGCCTTTCCTCAAGCCTTTTCCTCAGGCCTTCCTCGGCTAAGTCTTTGAGATAATCCTCCAAGCCTTTATTATCGGGCGTTTGATAAAGCGGAAGCTTGGGGATACCAAGTTCGAGTTTCAGTTCGCACCGTTCGGCTATCTCAACGGTGTTCTTCAAAGCAGACGGAAAGTCCTTGAAGAGGATCTTCATCTCCTCTTGGGATCGGAGGTAAAACTGGTCGGTGGGGAAACGTAGCCTTTTCGGATCATCGAGGGTCTTTCCGGTTTGGATGCAAAGCAAAACATCGTGTAAGAAGGCGTCTTCCTTTAAGAGGTAATGACAATCGTTGGTCGCCACAAGCTTGACCCCGAACTCTTTGCTCAACTTCACGAGGGCCTCGTTGACCTTTTTCTGTTCGGGGATACCGTTTTGCTGAAGCTCCAAATAAAACCGGTCGCCGAAAAGTTCCTTGAAAAAGCTCACCCTGTTTCTTGCCCCTTCAAGGTCTCCCTTCAAGATTAGTGAGGGTATCTCTCCCTTCAAGCAACTGGTGAGAACGATCAGGCCTTCCCCATAACGTTCGAGCAGTTCGTAATCGATCCTCGGTTTATGATAAAAACCCTCAAGATAAGAGAGGCTCAGAAGGTGGCACAAGTTACGGTACCCCTTTTCGTTCATAACCAGAAGAAGAAGATGATAAGGGTCGGGTAAGCGATCAAAACGACTTGTGGGGGCCACATAAACTTCACAGCCCAAAATGGGCTTTATTCCCCTCTCAAGGGCCATAGTGTAAAACTCAATGGCCCCGAAAAGGTTGCCATGATCCGTTAAGGCGCAGGCCTTAAAGTTCTTCTCCTCAAGAAGTTGGAAAAGCTCCTCAAACCTTATAGCACCGTCAAGGATGCTATATTGGCTGTGAAGATGGAGATGAACGAAGTCCATGTTATTCCCATTCAATGGTCGAAGGGGGCTTGGAGCTTATATCATAAACTACCCGATTCACCCCTTTCACTTCGTTGATGATCCTCTTGGAGATCCTCTCAAGTAGATCATAAGGCAAACGGACCCAATCGGCCGTCATGGCATCAACGCTCTGGACAACCCTCAAGGCCACCACATACTCGTAAGTCCTCTTGTCCCCCATTACCCCTACGGTCCTTACGGGAAGAAGCACCACAAAGGCCTGCCAAACCTCATCATAAAGACCCGCCCTTTTTATCTCCTCTTCCAGGATACGGTCGGCCTGTCTCAGAATGGAGAGCTTTTCTTCGGTGACCTCTCCTATACATCTTACCGCCAAACCTGGACCGGGGAAGGGGTGCCTCTTTATTATCTCATCGGGCAAGCCCAATTCCTTTCCCAGAAGCCTCACCTCATCCTTGAAGAGTTCCCTTAAGGGTTCGATGAGCTTAAGTTTCATCCTTCTGGGCAACCCTCCCACGTTGTGGTGCGTCTTTATGGTTACCGAAGGCCCCTTATAGGAGGTGCTCTCGATCACATCAGGGTAGAGGGTTCCTTGGGCCAAATACTTCACATCCCCTATCTTTCGGGCTTCTTCCTCGAAGACCCTGATGAAGGTCCGGCCTATAATTTTGCGTTTTTTCTCCGGATCCTTCACCCCTTTGAGTTTTTCCAGAAAAAGCCTGGAAGCATCGACCACCCTAAGATCGGCCCCTAATCTGTCTCGGAAGATCCTCTGGACGTTCTCCCTTTCTCCGAGTCTTAAAAGGCCATTGTCTATGAAGATAAAAACAGTCCTTTCGGGAACTGCTCGAAGAAGAAGTGCTCCCGTTACCGAGGAATCCACGCCTCCTGAAAGGGCACAGATGACCTTGCCGTCTTTCACCTTCTCCCTTATCTCCTTGATCTTCTCCTCCACAAAAGAGGCCATATTCCAGCTTTTTTCCGCTTCCGCGATGCGGAAAAGAAAGTTCTCAAGCACCTTTTGCCCTATCACGGTGTGAGAGACTTCCGGATGAAATTGAAGCCCAAAGAAACGCCTCTCCATATCCCCTATAGCCGCATAAGGACAATCAGGCGTGTGAGCCAATTTTTTGAAACCAGGAGGTAGCTCTTTTACGCTGTCCATGTGGCTCATCCACACCCGGTAGGGCCTGTCTTTTTCTAAGGAGTGAAAGATCTGGTCGGGCTCATCGATGTAAAGTTCCGCTCCTCCGTATTCTCTAACCGGGAAGCTCTTGACCTTCCCCCCCAAAAGCTCCACCATAAGGTGCATCCCGTAACAGATTCCCAAAATGGGAATGCCCAAGCGGAAGATCTCCTCGTCCGCTCTTGGAGCCTCCTTCTCGTAAACCGAACTCGGTCCTCCCGACAGTATAATGCCCTTTGGGTTAAGCCTCTTTATGGAAGAGGCATCAAGGGAGGGGACGTGGATCTCACTCCAGACCCCCAACTCGCGGATCCTTCGCGCTATAAGCTGAGTGTACTGGGAACCGAAATCGAGGATGACTATGCCTCTCATGGCCTTTTCTTTGAAGGATACCTTCAGGACCTCCCTCAGGTCAA
>Ga0272449_1004134_pt1 | contig 12000 bp, 11 predicted proteins | sample YNPCB0241_FD_198679 | JGI IMG/M metagenome (GOLD analysis project Ga0272449, IMG submission 198679) | Hot spring sediment microbial communities from Yellowstone National Park, WY, United States - YNP-CB-024-1 | ecosystem: Environmental > Aquatic > Thermal springs > Hot (42-90C) > Sediment...
CTTTAAAGTTCAAGAAGTGATCAAGTTCCCATACCTCTGGATTTATTTTAGTTTTCAAGAGAACTTTTGCTCTCTATAAATTTAATTTTAAAATATTATAACTAAATTTTAACATACAAGAAGTGAGAATCGTGAGAAATGTTGAATTATAAATTTTGAATGATGGATTATAAATGATGGATAAATGCGGGTAGCAAATAATTAGCCAATTGGCTAATGGCAAAATTTAAAATTATGCTATAATTTTATTGGAGGGAGATTATGAATGTAGTTATAGCATTCTGTGTGGTAATTATAACCGCTGTTTGTGTTATAGTTGCAATTGAACTGATAGATACTCTTAAAAAAATAAAATCAACTGCTCAAAGTATTGATGTACTTATAAAGGATATCGATGAGAGGGTTAAGGATACGGAACCGGCTTTTAAAATGGTAAACAGTATATCATCTGGTATAAACAATTTTTTCTATAGTATTATTAATTGGATTACATCGTTTTTAAGAAAAAACATATGATTTTTGAAAATATATTTAATAAGGTTTATGATAAAGAAGTTCTTTCGAAGATAAAATTTCTTTCGGGAATTTCGCTTTTTAAAGGAATAAAAAGAAAGGACCTTCTTTATTTTCTTGAAAATATGTATGAAAACAGATATAAAAGTGGTGATGTAATTTTTGAGGAAGGTGATATGGGAAGGGCTCTTTTTATAGTTTATAAAGGAAGTATAGGGCTTTATAGAAAAAATAACAAAAATGATATTGTATATACCGTTAGGTCAGGTGAGTTTTTAGGTGAGATGGCTTTACTTGAAGAGATGCCAAGAACTTTTTCTGCTCTTGCTCTTGAAGACACTTATGTTTTTATGTTTTACAAGGCGGATCTTGAAAATATAATAACTTCAAAACCAAAAATAGCTGCCCGTTTAAATTATAATCTTGCAAGAATACTTTCCCAAAGACTGAGGGGTTATATTAAAGGTGAAAAGAGTTTCACTGAGTGAGTTAGTTGTTTGGGTATTGATTTTTTTTGTTATATTTATTGTTTTCTATTATGCAAGAAAAACATTTATATCTTTAGTTCTCAGTGCTGCGTTTTCTTATATCCTTTCTCCAATGGTTAAATTTTTTGAGGTTAGAGGAATAAAAAGAAGTTATATTGTTGGTATGCTTTATCTGAGTTTTGGAGTTTTGTTTTTAGGAATTGTTTTTTTTATAATAAAGATTGCAAGTTTTGATATAGAATCATTTATAAACAACTGGCCATCGTATTATAGTCAGTTTGAGAACATAATTACCTCTTTTGTAACAAAAACTGAAAAAATTTTCCCGATTATATCTCAACTTAAGATTAAGGAAAAGATTCTTGGATTTTTAATAACACTGCCAGTATTTTTAATAGAATATATTCCATATCTTGTTTTTCTTTTTATAGTACCTTTTATATCTTTTTTTATACTTTTAAAAGGAAATAAAATGCTTGATATGATAGTTTCAAATGTTAATTCAAGATATGTTGAGTTAATATTCTATGTTGTTTCAAGGATAGATAAGACGCTTGGGAATTATCTTAGAGGAATTCTTACAGAGGCATTTGTGATTTTTATTATCGCTTTTTTTGGACTCTTCTTGATGAGAATAGAATATTTTTCAATTCTTGCCTTTCTTAGTGGGATATCTCCTGTTGTACCGTATCTCGGAGCATTTGTAGCAGGTGTTCTGTCAGCGATATTTGCGTACATCCAGTACAGCGATGTTTATGTTGTTCTCAAAGTTCTTCTTTTTTTTATTGGTATAAGGTTTTTTGATGATTGGTTCTTACAGCCATATATAATGAAGAAGAATGTAAACATAAATCCTGCAGTTGTTGTTCTTTCGCTTATGGCTGGTGGTGAGATTGCGGGTTTCTGGGGTGTTGTTTTTGCTGTTCCTGTGGTCTGTATTTTAAGGGAAATAATTGTTATACTAATAGAGGTGAGAAAAAAAGGTTCCAAGAGCAATGAAGTTGAAATTATATCCGTACCATACACTTAGTTTGATGAGTGAGGGTATATGTATAAGATAGATATAGAGACAACAAAAAAACAGCAGATAATAGACATAACGGACTATATATCAAGGGTAATTGATGAGTCAAAGGTAAAAAGTGGTGTGTGTTTTGTGTATTCACCACATACAACTTGTGGTATTTCTTTAAATGAGGGTGCTGATCCTGATGTTAGAGAAGATTTAATAAATAAACTGAATGATATAATACCTGTTGATGACAGAAAATACAGACATCTTGAAGGAAATTCACATTCACATATTAAAACTGTAGTTGTTGGTAGTAGCGTTACTATTTTTATAGAGAATGGAAAATTGGTTCTTGGAAGATGGCAGTCGGTTTATCTCTGTGAGTTTGATGGCCCAAGAAGAAGAAATGTTTGGGTTAAAATTTTAAGCGAGGATAAAATTTGATATTATAATATTTATTGGGCAAGTGGCGGAACTGGTAGACGCGCAGGTCTCAAAAACCTGTCTCGTTTAGCGAGGTGAGGGTTCGACTCCCTCCTTGCCCATTTGGTGGTCTTGAATGAAAAAAATAATGGTAATAGATGATAATCCTGATTTTATTAAAATGATAACGGAGTATTTGTCAGATGTTAATTGCTCACTTTATAGTGTGAGTGAGTTTAGTGATGAAAGGGATATAGTTAAAAAAATAGAAGAAGTTTTACCGGATCTAATACTTCTTGATATAAATCTTGGCAGAGTATATGGTTTAAAAGTTATTGAATGCATTAAGAGAGAAAGTAAGATAAATAAAATACCACTTATAATTATTACCGCAAGCGATTATAATGATATTGTTAAAAGAATTGTTGAGCGTGAAAGTAATGTGCTTGGTTTTTATTCAAAATTAGAACTTGATATTATAAAAGGGAAGATTAATAGTTTATTTAAGGGGTAGTTATGGAGAGAAAAAAGGTGCTTGTAGTTGATGATAATCCAGTTATGGTTGAGATAGTAAAAATGGCTCTTGAGTCAGATTATGATGTGATATCGGCAAATGATGGTCGTGAGGGAGTAGAACTTGCAGTATCTCAAAAGCCGGATGTTATAATAATGGATGTTATGATGCCAAATGTTTCGGGAATAGAGATGTTGAGAATTTTAGCCTCAGATGAGAACACTAAGAATATTCCTGTGATAGTGTTTACAGCAAGCCATTTTGATCCTTCCACAGAAATGCTTTTTAAGGTTGAAAAGAATGTCAAATCCTTCCTAAAAAAACCTGTCACTGTAGATGTTTTAAAGCAACAGGTATCCATGGCTATAAATAGTAAGTGAAATAATAATAGGGAAAATAAAGTAAATATCTATCAAATTTGATATAATTTTATTATATTTGTGAGTGGAGATATTATGGAAAAGATTCAAAAAGAAAGTTATTCTCATACCGTTTTTTTGCCAAGAACCTCTTTTGCAATGAAGGCTAATCTAAGTTCTAATGAACCGAGATGGTTGAAATTCTGGGAGGAGAATAAAATATATGAAAAAATGATTGGAAAAGGTATAAAAAGATATTTTTTACATGATGGACCTCCATATGCAAATGGTAATATTCATATCGGACATGCTTTAAATAAAATACTCAAGGACTTTGTTATTAAATCATACTCAGTTTTGGGTTATTCCACTCCATATGTTCCTGGATGGGATTGTCATGGTCTTCCAATAGAACAGCAACTTTTAAAAGAGCTGAATATATCAAAAAAAGGAATAAATGATATTATTTCGTTTAGAAATAAAGCAAAGGAATTTGCTCAAAGGTTTATAGATATACAGAGAAATGAGTTTAAAAGGCTTGGTGTATTAGGTGAGTGGGAAAAACCTTATATAACAATGAGTAATGAATATGAGGCAGATGTTGTTGAGGCATTTATAGAACTTTGGAAGAAGGGATATATAGAGAGGGATAAAAAAACAATATACTGGTGCATTAAATGTGAAACTGCTCTTGCTGATGCAGAGGTTGAATACAAGGATAAGGTTTCAGATTCGATATATGTGAAGTTTAAGGTTAGAAAATCACTACCCCAGTTTATAGATTATCAACCGCTTTATATAGTTGTATGGACAACAACTCCATGGACGCTTCCTGCAAATATGGCTGTTAGTGTAAAGGAGGATGAGATATATCTTATTGTAAAAGATAGCGATGAGTATCTAATAATAGCAAAACCGCTCTATCAGTCATTTTCAGATATTACGGGTAAAAGATTTACAAAGGTTAGTGAGTTTGAAGGGAAAAAACTACTTGAACTTACCTATGAGCCACCGCTGATTGATGAGTTAGATGAGAAATACAGGTATGAGAGGAGAGTAATTGCAACCGATTTTGTTGATATGACAACAGGAACTGGTATAGTTCATATAGCACCGGGACATGGAGAAGAGGATTATTTTGCAGGGAAAAAATGGAATCTTGATGTATTCTGTCCTGTTGATGAAAGTGGTAGATTTACTGATGAGGTAGTTTCTTTTAAGGGAATAAATGTTTTTGAAAGCAATAAAGTAATTCTTGAAAGACTTCAAGAAAAAAAACTGCTTATTTCAAGTGGTAAGATTTCTCATAGTTATCCTCATTGCTGGAGATGTAAGGAGCCAATAATATTTAGAGCTGCAAAGCAGTGGTTTTTAAAGATTGATAAAAACAATCTTAGAAATAGATTAATTGAAAAATGCAAAAGTGTTAAATGGGTTCCTGCAAAGGGATATGAGAGGATAACATCAATGATAAAATCAAGGCCGGATTGGTGCCTTTCAAGACAGAGATACTGGGGGACACCTATAGTTGCATTTTACTGCAAGAGATGTGGGGAGGTTCAAAATGATTTTAATCTTCTTAAAAAGATTGCCGAAAGAATAAGAAAAGAAGGAAGTGATTTCTGGTTTAGAGATGATATAAAGGATATAATTGGTCATAATTATAGATGTAGATGTGGTGGAGATGAGTTTGAAAAAGAAAAAGATATACTTGATGTATGGCTTGATTCTGGCGTCTCGTGGTATTCTGTATGTCTAAAGAGAGAAAAAACATTTCCGGTAGACCTTTACCTTGAAGGATCAGACCAACACAGGGGATGGTTTCAGACATCATTAATTCCATCTGTTGCATTAAAGGATATTGCTCCTTACAAGACGGTTCTAACTCATGGTTTTGTCCTTGATGAAGAGGGAAAGGCAATGCATAAGTCGCTTGGAAATGTTGTATCACCACAGGATGTAATAAAGAAGTATGGTGCTGAGATTTTAAGATTGTGGGTCGCTTTGAGTGATACAAGCGATGATGTGAGAATATCTGATAATTTACTCTCTGTACCGGTTGAGATGTATAAGAAAATAAGAAATACCTTTAGATACCTTTTAGGTAACTTGAGCGATTTTAAACCAGAGTATTCAGTTAAAAAACAAGAAATGATGGATATTGACAGATACATACTTTCAAAATTCAGTAGAATGGTAAAGGAGATTTTAAAAGATTATGAGAACTTTGAATACAGGATTGCTATTAGAAGAATATCAGATTTTTGCATAAATGATCTCTCATCTTTTTATCTCGATGTTCTCAAGGACAGGGTTTATACCTGGTCGCTAAATTCAAAAGAAAGGAGAAGTGCTCAAACAGCAATGTATCACATACTCAAAAATCTTCTTATTCTTTCATCCCCAATACTTTCATTTACATCTGAAGAAGCATGGCAGGTTTTTAGGAAAGAGGTTGATGGTAGTATTAGTGAAAGTGTGTTTCTATCTAAAATTAATCCAGGTGATGAGTTTATAGACAATGAAATTGAAAATAAATGGAGCAGAATTATTTCTATTAGAAATGAGATTTTAAAAGAAATGGAGAAAACCAGAAACCAGCAAATTATAGGTTCATCCCTTGAAGCAAAGGTTATAATAAAAACAAATGATGAGTTTATTTTTACAAATAAAGAAGATATAAAAACCGCTCTTATAGTATCTCAGATAGAAGTTTTAAGGTCAGATAAGTATTCGGTTGAGGTTGTTCATGCTGAAGGAAAAAAGTGTTTAAGATGCTGGCAGTGGAGTGTGGATGTGTCTAAAAATGAAAGGTATCCTAATCTGTGTCCCAAGTGTATAGATGTTGTTATAAAAGATAATATAAATGTTTAGAAATATCATAGGTGTTTTACTGCTTCTATCAGCGTTTTTAATAGATAGGGTTACAAAGGATTATATTTTGGAAAGGATTTCAGATGTATTTGTATTTTTGGGTGGTTTTGTTAAAATTCATTATGTTGAAAATACAGGAGTGGCTTTTGGGATGTTTAAAGGGTTCAATAATTTTTTTATACTGTTCAATTCAGTTCTTTTGATTTTTCTTTTCTATTTGAGAAGGAGATTAAATAAATTGTCTCAGGTTATAGCGATACATCTAATTATAGGTGGTGCGATGGGAAATATCTTTGACAGAATAAAATATGGTTATGTAATTGATTTTATAGAGGTTAAATATTTTCCATGGGTTTTTAATGCGGGAGATTTTTTTATCACACTTGGTGCGATTATTCTCTTCTTGAGTCATTTTGAGGAGGGAAGATGAAAAGAATGATATGTATTTTTGCTTTGTTTCTGTTTTCGTGTTATCAGAATCCTGAGTATTATTATAAGAGAGGAAATATGTTTTTCATCAATGGTGATTATTACAAGGCACTTGATATGTATACAAAGGCGTTGCTTGATAAACCTGATTTTTATCAATCTTATGTTTCAAGGGCTATGACCTATGAAAGGCTTAATAATAGAGAAAAAGCCAAAGATGATTATCAAAAAGCAATATCAATAAACAAGAATTATCTTCCGGCATATAATAACCTTGCTGTGCTATATATTGAGGAGAAAAGATACCAGGAGGCACTTTATTATATAAACAAGGCACTTGAGATAAATCCACAATATTATTACGCATATTATAACAGAGGGCTTATAAATTACTACACTGCTAACTGTAAAAATGCAGTTGAGGATTTTACATCTGCAATAAACATTTTAGCAAAGGATATAGCTTATTATTATAGGGGACTTTCATATATATGTATAGGTGAAAAGGATAAAGCATTTTTTGATTTTGAAAATATTAGAGAAAAAAACGATGTAGTATATTATCAAATGGCAAAAATTAAATATGAGATGAATGAACCATCTGTGATTGATTATATTTCTAAGGCGATTGAGATTAAAGAGGATGATAGGTATTATTATCTAAGAGCAAGGATTTATTTTAATAAAAAGGATTTTGAAAGTGCTATAAAAGACATAAACAATGCAATAAAGATTACTGCTTCAAATGATAAGAAATCTAAATACATCTATTTCGGGGGGGATATCCTTCTAAACACTGGTGATTTTGAAACATCCAAAAATTACTATAAAATGGCTCTGAGTATAAATCCTAACTCTAAAAATATTTACAAGGAGAAAATGAAGAATTTATTATCTAAGGAAAAATATGCCAGAGGAAGCAAATAACCATTCATCTGGATTTATTGAAAAATTTAGAAGAAGATTTGAAGCAAATAAAATTGCTATTGAGGGTGTTCTTTTTGAAAAGGAAAAAAGAAAAGAAGAAAAAAAAGATTATAGGTACTGGTTTTATTTTGCTGGTGCATACATTTTGAATTTTATTATAAATTTGATTTATTTTGTAAAAAATGGTGATTTCTCATTGAATTTAAATGATCTAAAAGCATTAGAATATCTCAACAATTATCTGGGTAAAGGTATTTTAAATATTCTTAAGTTCTCTATGGTTGACCATTTAAATTTTGATATGCCGCCATATTATTTTCTTTATTTTGGTTTTATTAAGATTTTGGGGATTCCGTATTCATTTTCAATATTTCTTGTAAATTCTATTCTTATCTTTCTGGTGTCCTATGGCTTATTTTATCTTCTTCTTAAAACAAGAAATGAAAAGGTGGCACTAACTAGTGTTCTTATCTTTCTTTCAATGCCAATTACTTTTGATATTCAGAGGCATTTCTCACCAATTTTGCTGACCTCGGTTTTTGTGTTGTGGAGTTATTACTTTTACATAAAAAGTGAAAAACTTGATGATGCAAGGGGTCTTCATATATTTGTGGTTATCTATTCACTTGGTTTTCTTAGTGATAAGTTTTTTATAATCTATACACTCCCGATGCTTGGCTTTATTAACCTTCTTCTTACAACTATTTATTGGGAGTATGTAGTCAAGGTTTTTGTTCCTTTGCTTATAATATCTGTTATCTTCTATATAAGGTTTTTGATGATAGGTCTTTTTTCAATCTCACTTTTAGATAAGTTTGAGTTGAAACTTAATCTTGGTTTTTACTTAAAGGAATTTATAAATTCTTTTGGGGGAGTTTATTTTTATTTTCTTATAGTTTTGTTTTTCTGGATGCTTTTTGCAAGGTTTATGGTATATGAGCCAAGAAGGATTATATTTAAGATGCTTATCTATCCCCTTGTTATAATTTCTTTCTTTCCCTTTTTGAATAAAAATTACATATTTCCTTTGACACTTCCTTTTATAATTGGCTCAAGTTTAATGATAACACCATATATAAGAAAGTATTTCAATTATCTAACACTTCTTATTATGGTGATAAACGGTTTTTCTATATTTGCCATCAAGACTTATTCTGGTATAACTGTGATAGGTAATGCTAAAAAAGATCAGAGACAGGAAATAGAGGTTATTGCAAAAACTGTGAGAAACGATATAGAGTTTGAGAAGTTAAATAAAAGTGATGATAGAGACAGAATTGTTTCAGTTAATCTCAAAAATGATTACATAAATTATTATGTGTTGAATTATTTAAAGGAAAAATTTGAACTTAAAAAAGTAAGATTTGTAGTTTACAATGATTACCTTAACGATTTTTGTGATTATATCATAACCGACAATGAAATTGTTAAGAGTAATTTTAAAAAGATACACAGTTTGAAGGATATCCATCTTTATAAAAGAATTTTTAACCCAGTTAGTTCGACAGGTTGTGTGCAAAAATGTTATTTGGATAGATTGGATATAGGAAATTTGAGATTTGAAGGAGTTGAAATTGAATTGTCTAAAAATTTCAATTCTACTTACAATATTTATGATTATGCGGTTTTAAAAGCAAAGTATTCAAATTTTAAAGGGATAGATATATATATTCCTGTTTTAAAATTTTATAATTTTAGTTTCTCATCGGAAGGTTCTCCCTCTGTTTTCTTCTTTACAAAAGTTGATGTTCTTTGGGCAAAGATTTCCAACTTCTCTGTTACAAGATTTTTTGAAGACAATTTTAAAGAGTTAGATATAAGTTTTTTTGAGGATGTTATTGTGCTTAAAAAGAGGATTTTTGGTCTTGATTTTTCATATTATATTTCTCTTCAGTCAAAGGATGGTGTTTTTTGTTTTAAGGTTGAGAGGTTTGAAATTGGTGAAGTGAAACTGCCTTTTGTAAATTATTTTGCAAATTTTATTCTTGATATGAATAAAACTCACCTTCCGCTTAATATAAATTCAGTAAAGATTTCTAAGGATTTTATTATAATAAAATGAACTCTTCATTAAGGTCTATTTTTTTGTCCTTTTTGATTTTTATGCTTCATTCTTGTATTTCAAATAATACACTCACCAGGATTGATGATAGGTATCTAAATTATAATGTTCTTGAAACCTCTCATTTTATTTTAATATCAAAAAAACTTGAACGTAGTAAACTTGAGGGTCTTTCGGATATTCTTGAAAATGTTTATTACTCAATAACTTATGAACTTGGAAGCAATTATAACTTTAAAGGTCCATATAAAATTTTTATTTATTCTGATGATAAAGAGAAATTCAGCGATATTGCTGATGAAAAAGATTTAGAAATTGTTTTTTCAACAGATACGAGATGTCAGGTAGTAGGACCGGTTGTTTATCTAATTTTAAAGGATGTTCTACAGGACTACCTTGATTTCTATCCAGTTATTCGTTTTGGTTATCCAGTTTATTACGAAAGAAAATACTGTGCAGAGAAAGAGAGTTATTACTTTAAGTTGTTTAGTGATTTTGTTAAAAAAGATTATAATCCATTTTACTTGTTTGAAGTTGCAAATCCCCAAAATCTCACTGAAACAGAAATCTCCAAATATTATTCAGTTTCCTCTCAGATAATAAAATTCTTAATAGAAGAATATGGTTCATTTAAATTCTCAATTTTTATTGACAAACTAAGAAAGGGATTGAGTTTTAATGAATCCCTTAAGGATGTTTACTTTCTCTATCCGGCAGAGATTAAGAAAAAATTGTTTGAAAAGGTAAGGTAGATGAATCTCAAGAAAATCACTTTGGTGGTTGAAAAAATAGGTGATGAGGATATCGGTAGTGTCTTGAGAAAGGTTGGCGGGGTTGTTAAGGTTAATGTGTACTCTGTGAGTAATCTTATAGAAATTGAATATGATGTACATTCTTTAACTGAGAAGAAAATCGTTGAAAAAATTGAAAACTTAGGTCTGAAGGTTATAAAGTATATTGATGAAAGTATTGAAGATTATATGATACCTGTTTTTCGTTATAGAAGAAGGAAAATATTTTTTAATCTTTTTATTTCTATTCTTTTTTTACTTGTGATTTTCTATGCGAGGTATCTTGATATGGGGGGTATCACAGTTATTTTTATATCTTTTTTTATATTGCTTTTATCAGGAATTGAGATGTATCAAAAAGCATTACTTTCCGTCAAAAATTCTGAGTTTGACATAAATATTTTTTCAACTGTCTTGGTTTTATCTTTCTTTGTTTGTAGTGTGGTTAGTTATTATTTTCTGGATATAGATACTCGTATTTTGTCTTTTCTATCTATGTCTTTTATTATTATAATAGTTTTTAATCTTTATGAATACCTTAATTCTTTTATAATTGATAAAATTAATGCCTCTCTTGAAAGCATTTTAAAACTTTCTCCTTCATTTATTTCGGTTATAAGAGAAGATAAAAAATTTAGGGTTAGCATTGATGATGTTAAAAAAGATGAGTTTGTTGTGATTGAAAAGGGTGAACGTATTCCTGTTGATGGAATACTTGTTTCCCAATCTGCAAGAATAAAACAACCATTTAATAATTCAGAAACTGAGGTTTTGGTAAAAAAAGGGGATTTTGTATATGCAGGAGGAATTAATAGTGAGGGAGAGATGGTAATAAAGACTTTGGGAGATTTTAGAAGTAGTTTGATTTACAAAATAACTGATATAGCCAGAAGGTTTTATTACAAAAGAAAGGAGATAAAGATAAATCATAGAAATGTTTTGTATTATTTTTATTTTGTAGTTATTACAACTCTTTTTATAATTTTCTATCATTATTTTAAAGGTGATAAGAGTTTTGATTTGATAAAACTACCAATCTTTTTTTTCCCTGCCGGTTATTATTTCAGTTTCATAGTTCCTTATTTCTTTATGACCGTTTATTTAGGTAAGAGGGGTATTATACTGAACAATCCATCAATAGTATTTAATCTTCTAAGTGTAGATGCGATTGTGATTGATATGAGCATTTCTTCGTTTTTGAGCGTAAATAAAAAGGAGTTAGAAATTTTTATAAAAAAACTTCAATCCCTTGGTCTAAAGGTTGTCTTAATTATTACTAAAAATATTCTTGATATGGTAAAGGATATAAATGATGTGGATTGTTTTATCAATGTTGATGTCTCTGAAAAACACAGTATAGTTTTAAAGTATCAGGTTTTAGGATACAAGGTTATGGGAATAAGCGAGGGGTTTGGAAATTTAGGTCTTGTAGCTGTTAGTGATGTGGGGATAAATATGGTCGAGAATTTTGATATTGTATCAAAAATATCGGATGCGATATTTGTAAAGAAAGATATGAATTTGATTTTTAGTTTTTTAAATTCACTTAGAAAAATATTTAAAATATATAGACAGAATCTCTATCTTTCAATCTTTGCAGTTTTGTTT
>Ga0272449_1004135_pt1 | contig 11999 bp, 18 predicted proteins | sample YNPCB0241_FD_198679 | JGI IMG/M metagenome (GOLD analysis project Ga0272449, IMG submission 198679) | Hot spring sediment microbial communities from Yellowstone National Park, WY, United States - YNP-CB-024-1 | ecosystem: Environmental > Aquatic > Thermal springs > Hot (42-90C) > Sediment...
CAAGATACACTTCACAGTAGACATCAATACAAAGGAGGTAATATCAATGGATGTAACAACAGACGATATACACGACTCTGAGGTTCTTCCAAGGCTATTAAAGGATGCTTCAATGAATAGGGATGTTGCAGAGGCGTTCATGGATGGAGCATACGATACTAGGGGGTCATATACCATTCTCAGGGGGATGGGTGTAAGACCGATTATAAAGCCTAGGGCTAATGCTAGGACGGATAGGGGACCTCCGGAGAGGAGAATATCAGCAGCTATACTCAAGATGTTTGGTGAGAGAGGGTGGAGTATGTTTATGGGCTATGGTAGGGGATGGGCTGTAGAGACAGCATTCTCAACATACAAAAGACTATACGGAGAAACATAGAAAGGGAGCTGAAGGCAAAAGCATACATATACAACACACTAATAAACATGCATGCGAGATAAGAAAAGACAAACAAAAGAAGAAACCAGAGAGGTAGAATTAGGCCACAAAGCATTTAATAACTATTCTTTGGTTGTGGAGGCTTATTCTGTTTTGTTTCATGTTGTTGGTTTAAGCCTTAGAGAGGTACTGTGTGACTAATGCTTCTAGGGAGAGTGTTAGGAGGTGGTTCCATAGGTTCTCCAAGCTATTCTCTGTTGAGAGGGGGTTTAGGGATGCTGTGGCTGTTGATGAGACTGTGGTGAAGATACATGGTCTTAGTGCATATGTATTAACAAGCCATTGATAATAGTTGATAGAGGCCCTTGGTATAGGTGGGCTCTAGATAGGCTTGGTCTAAAATATCGATACCAGAGGTTCGGTTTAAGTAATAGGGTTGAGAGGTTCTTCGGATACCTAAAGCAGAGAACAAGAAGGTTCTACAACAACATAAACACATGGAAGACCCAGTCAATAGAAGACTACGCAGCAGCAACAGCAATAATCAGAAACATACTCACAGCGATAAAAATCCAAGGAGGCGTATTACTTGGTTGACAGGATCCCAGATACCAGAGAAAGGCGTTTTAACAGCCCATATTAGACGGTATAGTTTTCAGGCGAGATATGGTGTGTCATGCTCAAGCTTCAGGGTTAATCTCGGTTCAGCCTATAACACCACTATCTTTGTTGAAGAAGATAACAGGATTAAAGCGGTTTTAAAGGTCTTTAATGGGACGGTGGAGCTATTCTATAAACAGGATGAAGAGGCTACTTATCCACCATCTATGAATAGGCCCGACTATGGTAGGGGTTTTCTGCTTTTGTAGCGTATGCGGTATCTCTTGGAAGGGTATTGGTAAATGTCCTAATTGTAGTGTTAAATTGAGGGAAAAGAGTAGGAAGAAGAAAGATAATAACAACTCAAACCATGTTTAGGTAGACCCCAAATGGGTATATTTTCTTCTCAAAACCTCAGAATATTAAGTCCCGAGGGTGCGCTGGAGGGCGAACCTGCTCCCAGCCTAACAGATGATAGACAGGTCCAACTTCCTAAGGATATGGGCTGACGGCGGAGGTCGTAGTGTTGGAAAACGTCCACCATACAAACCTTAAAATTCACAAGCCCTAATCTCCAGCAGCAATAGGGTTGACCCATGTTGCTCACAAAAGCGGGGGCTGAATCCCTTGAGTAAAGAGGTGGCAGAATCTCTAAGAAAAAGAGCTAGGGAATATATAGAGACATACGAATTCCATCTATCACATGCCATCTATGCCCTTGCAGTCTTTGATCTAGAACAGGCCCTCCAACTAAGCGTTAAGGCCAGTCTTCTAGAAGAGGGGGTGGCATACCCTCGAACCCATAGCATCAGACGGCTTTTAGAGCTTCTAGCTGATGTGAGGAACGATGAGAAGCTCAGGGGAAAAATAAGAGAGTACGCTGTTGAATTAAGGCTTTTGGAGGAGGCGTATATCTCCTCAAGGTATGTGGCTACAGAGTTTAGTGAAGATGAGGTTCTGATGGTTAAGAAAGCTTTCGACGAGGTTATCAAGCATGTATGAGCCGCTAGTCGCCGACGCCCTGAGGAGAAGGGAAATATTCAATAACCTAGAAACGTATCTGGAGAAGCTGAAGGAAACCGTGCTGAAAGTCGACCCAAACGCCGGAGTATACATGTTTGGATCGGTGGCCGAGAAAAAACACAACTATGGAAGCGATGTAGACTTGCTAGTAGTCACGGAGAAGGATAGGTTGAGCGTGTTGGAGGCGATTGCGGGAGAGGAGTTTGCGAAAATCTTTGAGATACATGTGAGGAAGCCCAAGGAGGCAGAATGGTATAGGCTGATGACCAGTCTGGTGAGGATCTAAGCCTCCTGCCGGCGATGGCGTGAAGGGAGTTTGGCCTTGGCCCAAGCAGCGATAGAAGGAGAGAAATAACACCGGTAATACTCGAGGGGCTGCCGGATATGCTGCTAAGAAGAAAGAGATAAATGAAATAGCTTCCACATTCTAGATATGGGAAAGTACATCTTCGTTACCGGCGGCGTGGTCAGCAGTGTTGGGAAGGGCACTGTGGCGGCCTCGATCGGTAAGATACTCGCCGTCCGGGGTTTGCGGGTGAAATTTGTCAAGATAGACCCATATGTTAACGTTGACGCCGGAACCCTGAACCCATTCTCCCACGGTGAGGTTTTCGTAACAGATGATGGTGGTGAGACAGATCTCGACCTGGGATGGTATGAGCGCTTCCTAGATATAACGGCCACACGGGAGAGCAATATCACAACCGGCCAGATATATTCTGAGGTCATAGCTAAGGAGAGACGTGGCGATTATCTGGGCCAGTGTGTGCAGATTGTACCCCATGTCACAGACGAGATCAAACGGAGGATAAGGCAGGTGGCCATAAAAGATGTTGACGCTGTCGTCGTTGAGGTGGGCGGTACGGTGGGAGATATTGAGGGCCAGCCCTTCCTAGAGGCTGTTAGGCAGATGAGGCTGGAGGAAGGGTTTGAAAACACCCTCTTCGTCCATGTGGCCCTCGTGCTAACCCTCAAGGCCACCGGCGAGTTCAAGACCAAGGCATTACAGCATAGCGTCAACACGATGAGGAGCATAGGGATACAGCCCGACATAATAGTGGCCCGCAGCGACAAACCCATAGACGAAGCCACCAGGAGGAAGGTGGCGCTATTCGGCACACTCCCCGAGAAGGCGGTCTTCTCATCATATGATGTGGATTATGTCTATGAGGTTCCCATGATCCTGGAGCGGCAGGGGATGGGCGAGTATATCATACAGCGTCTCGGATACAGTGCGGCCCAGCCCGACTGGACCGATTGGACGAAGGTACTGGACATGTATAGGAATGCGGTACACACCGTCAAGATAGCGGTATGCGGCAAGTATACACAGCTGGCTGACTCGTATGTAAGCGTTAAGGAGGCGCTCCAGCATGCGGGCGTACATGTCGGGGCCAGGACCGAGATAGACTGGATAGGCACCGAGAGGTTTGAGAGGGATCCTGACTCCATAGTGATGCTGGATGGATATGATGGGGTTTTAGTCCCAGGCGGGTTCGGTAAACGTGGAACAGAGGGCATGATAGAATGTATTAGATTCAGCCGTTTAAATGACATACCATTCCTAGGCATCTGCTTCGGACTCCAGCTATCGGTGGTTGAGTTCGCAAGAAACGTATGCAAACTACATGATGCGGCATCAACAGAGCTAAACCCCAGCACACCCCATCCGGTCATAGACCTCCTGCCGGAGCAGAGGGGAATGGATAAGCTCGGCGGCACCATGAGGCTGGGATCCCTTCCAATAAAGATTAGGGAGGGTACACTGGCCCATCAACTTTACCAGCGGAGCATGATATATCAGCGGCATAGGCATAGATATGAGGTGAACCCATCCTACTGGGAGATACTCCAGGAGAAGGGCCTGGTCTTCTCAGGCTTCTCACCGGATGGAAATAGGGTTGAGATAATAGAGAATCCAGGGAATTTCTTCTTCCTAGCCACCCAATACCATCCAGAATATCTTTCTAGGCCCAACCGGCCTGAGCCTGCATATCTTGGATTTGTGAAAGCTGCTCTGGAGCGGAAGCTAGGTCGTGCGAAGGAACCTTCACCTCAGCTCGCTGGTATGAGCCATGAGCAGGTTTAATACGTGATGAGCAGTTAATTGGTGGAAATGGTGGCATCCCAGCTGGCCAAGACCTTTAGAGATGTTCTCAACAAGTTCCTGGCCTCGCCCTCAGCCGACCGGCAGGCTGTGGAAGAGCTGGTGAGGGGGATTCAGAGGGCCCTGCTGATGAGCGATGTGAATGTGGAGCTGGTCAATAGGATCTCCGAGAGAATCAGGAATAGAAGCTTCTCCGAGAAGCTTCCACCAGGTATTAGTAGGAAGGATGGCGTTCTCAAGATCGTCTACGAGGAGCTTACAGGACTAATAGGTGCTAGGCCGCCTAAATTCTCCACAGGCGGTAAGAAGCCATATATTATAATGCTGCTGGGCATTCAGGGCACCGGTAAAACCACTACAGCCGCAAAACTCGCCAACTATCTGAAGAAGAATGGCTTCAAGGTGGGGGTTGTATGCGCGGACACATATAGGCCCGGCGCCCTCCAGCAGCTCCAGCAGCTCCTCTCACCCTTGGAGATACCCGTCTACGGTGAGCCTGGGTCAACGGACACAGTGGCCATAGCTAGGAATGGTGTGAGTGAGCTGATGGGCAGGGATGTTGACATCATAATAATAGATACGGCTGGCAGGCATAAGGAGCAGGAATCCCTCATGGATGAGATGAGGAGGCTGGAGAAGGCTCTGAAACCCGACGAGAATATTCTAGTTATTGATGGTACTATTGGCCAGCAGGCTGGTGTCCACGCCAAGGCCTTCCACGAGAATACGCCGGTCGGCTCTATTATAGTGACCAAGCTGGATACATCGGCCAAGGGTGGTGGCGCCCTCTCGGCAGTATCGGCGACAGGCGCCCAGATAAAGTTTGTAGGTGTGGGCGAGTCGCTGGAAGACTTCGAGGTCTTCAACCCCGGCAGCTACATCGCCTCCCTACTAGGCGTTCCAGATATAGAGAATCTCGTGGAGAGGGTGAAGCTGGCCGAGCTGGAACTCACCGATGAGAGGGCTAAAGCCCTCCTCTCAGGCCGTTTCACACTTGAGGATATGGTTAACCAGCTTAAGGAGATGAGGAAGCTCGGTCCCCTTAGGAAGATATTATCCAAGCTACCCCTTCCCGGATTGTCGGATCTGCCGGAGGAGGAGCTGGAGAAGGCGGAGGAGAGGATTAAGAAATGGTCGGCCATCATCCAGTCCATGACCCGTGATGAGAGGATGAACCCCCAGATAGTGGATGACTCGAGGGCTAGGAGGATAGCTAGGGGCGCTGGTGTGGCTGAGAGGGATGTGAAGGAGCTTCTCCGGAATTATCAGATGTCCCGCAGGATGATGAAGGACAGACGTTTCAGGCAGGTTCTACGTCAGACGAAGGGGATATGACGAGCATAGCCGAGACAGCCTACCTGATTCTGAGCAAGCACCCCCTCTGTGACACCTGCCTAGGCCGGCAGTTTGCACGGATCTCCACAGGCTTCACCAATAGGGAGCGGGGACACGCCTTGAAGCTGGTGCTTTTGATGGAGGCTATAGCGATGGGTGATGGTGAGAGGCTGGCCACCCTCGCTGTGAACGGTGGGATGGAGGCCGCGGCTGCAGAACTTCAGAAGCTTGGTGTTGAGAGGCCGCATCCCATGCCATGCAGTGTATGCGGTGGGAGATTATCCGAAGAGATCTTTAGAATGGTGGCGGAGAGGATTGTCGGGGATATGGCGGGATACGAGTATAGAACATTTCTAGTCGGAGCATGGGTGCCGGCAAAGGTCAGGGACTTGGAAGACAGTATAAGATCCACATTCAGCATATCCACAGCCGAGGATTTCAAGAACGATGTGACACGTGAGATTGGGAAGCTCATAGCCTCCGCCACAGGTGCGGCTGTGGATCACATCTCACCCGACCTCACAATCATAGTTGACATATTCGCCGGTGACTACACGATAATAGCAAACCCAGTCTTCATAGGCGGCCGCTATCTCAAACACAGCCGTAGCATCCCACAGTCCATATGGCATTGCCGCCGCTGCTGGGGGAAGGGATGCAGTCAATGTGGATACACTGGCAGGGAGTATCCTACGAGCGTGAGTGAGATTATAGGGATACCCGTTGCTGAGCTATTTCAGGCTCATGATTTTAAGTTCCACGCCGCTGGCAGGGAGGATGTGGACGCCCTCGTTGAGGGCGGTGGCAGGCCCTTCGTGTTAGAGCTCAAGAGACCTAGGAAGCGCTTTCTAGATCTGGCCAAGGCGGAGGAGCTGGTTAATATGAGGTCTGGAGGGCTGGTCACAGTCAGGGGCCTACGCTATACAACTAGGAAGGAGATGAGGGAGCTTAAGCTCACATCCCATATGACGGTCAAGACATACGCTGTCTCAGCCGAGTTTGAGAAGGAGCTGGATCTGGCGAGGCTTGCAGAGGTTGAAAGCATTTTAAGGGATGTCATAGTAGAGCAGTGGACGCCCCTGAGAGTTTTGAAGAGGCGTGGTGATAAGCTGAGGAGGAAGATGGTTTATGAGGTTAAAGCCACGCCCACCGGGCCTAAGACAGTCATCTTCACGATAAGATGTCAGGGCGGCCTCTATGTGAAGGAGCTGATCACGGGAGATGCTGGGAGAACCAAGCCCAACATAGCCGACATACTCCTCAACAACCCTGTTAAGATAGAGCTCACCGTAACAAATGTGGAGACACTCCAATAGCTAAGCCCCTCACAATACAATTAACCGATATATACTGGGGAGCTTCCCTATTTTGGAAGGGGTATAGGGAGTGCCGAAGTCAAGCGGGTATAGAAGGAAGACTAGAAGCCTCCTAACTAGGAGGAGGGGTGCTAGAAGCGGGCCCAGCCCAGACATATACCTAAGGGACTATAGGGTTGGTGAGAGGGTGATGGTGATAATTGAGCCCAGCGTCCAGAGGGGTATGCCCCATAGACGGTATAATGGACTGGTGGGAGAGATACTGGAGAAGAGGGGCAGGGGCTATATTCTCCAGGTTTATCAGGGTGATAAGCCTAAGAAGATCTCGGTTATGCCGGACCATTTAAGACCCTTGGTGGTTAGCTGATGCCTAGGAAGATACTCTCCAAGACGGAGATACCCATGGCCACCGCCGCCAAGATATTGAGCGAGCATGAGGCCGGCCTAAGTCCGCTACAGATGCGTGTCCTCAGCTATGCGAGACGATACTCCCGTCTATCACCTGAGCAGGCTGAGCTGCTGGTGGATAGGCTGATGAGGGAGTTTGACCTGTCAAGGAGGGAGGCCGTCCAGGTGGCTGATATATGCCCCACCACTGTTGAGGAGCTGAGGGTGACGCTGGGCGGCTATAAGAGGCTTGTCGCATCACTTCTCTTCTCCGAGGAAAAGATGCAGGCAATTGTAGATTTGGTGAAGGCGGCGGTTAGCGGCGAGCTGGAATAATGGGTTAGAGCGGATGGCCATGCAGAAGCTGAAGGCTAAACGTTATGAGGACTACGGTTATGTCCTAGATGTATTCCCAGCATCCCAGAGGAGGCCGTCGCATGTACGTGTGGCCGTGGATAGGAATGAGATAATAGTCCACCTGCTGGGTGAGGAGTTCTTCACATTGCTGGAGGCTGCTGTCTCAGAGCGTTTCAAACCCCAGATAGGCACTAGGCTGTACATTGGGCGGGATGTACCCCGTGAGATCCTGAGGATCATTAGACGTATAGATTTTGAGGAGCTGACGGAGAACGGCAAGAGCAACCTAGAGCCTGTGATACAGAAGATCGTCGCCGATAATGAGGCTAGGTTTGTGGAATTCTTCAACAAGAGTAATCCAATAACACCAAGGCTCCATGCGTTGGAGCTCATACCGGGAATAGGGAAGAAGATGCTCCAGAAATTCCTGGAGGAGAGGGAGAGCGCACCCCTCAAAGATTTCGAGGATATAAGGAAGAGGACGGGTCTCATCAACCCAGCTGAAGCCATCAGCAAGAGGATACTGGAAGAGATCAAGAACAAAGATGAAAAGTATAGGATATTTGTGAGGGAGCCCTCGCCCACATAGGCTTATTTACTGGCTGTGATGCGGGATGGGTGGGAGATGAAGGCTAAGAACTATAGGCGGGTAGACGGGATGACATATGCTAGAAACGAGTATATTCACGGCCCCCCAGCCTCCAGGATAACCAAGTATACGGCCGGTGTATACAGGACTGACTACACACATGAGCTCACTCTCATCCCCGAGACCACCCTCCAGATAAGGGATGTGGCAATCGAGTCGGCGAGGATAGCCCTCAACAAAGCTCTCACCGATAAGCTGCTGGACAAGTTCTATGTCGAGGTGAAAGCCCACCCCCACCATGTTATCCGGGAGAATAAGATGATATTCGGCGCCCACGCCGATAGGCTTCAGGAGGGTATGAGGAGGGCTTTTGGGAAGCCTGTGGGCCGGGTTGCCAGGGTTGAGATGGGCGAGCCTGTGTTCAGGGTTCTCGTCTACTCCGACGGAGTGAGGGCTGCGAGGGAGGCACTGGAGCTGGCGGCCAAGAAACTGCCAAAAAAATACTATATTCGTGAGAGGGAGCTGATAGCCGAGACTGTTGAGGGAGCAGGCTAGGATATATGTGGACGGCGCGTCTAGGGGCAACCCCGGCCAGGCCGGTATAGGTGTTATCTTGGTCGTCGATGGTGGTGTGAAGAGGCTCTCCGAGTATATCGGCTTCAAAACCAACAATGAGGCTGAGTATATGGCGTTGATAAGGGGGTTGGAGACAGCCTTGGAGATGGGTGTGAGGGATGCTGTTGTATACTCTGACAGCCAGCTACTTGTCCAGCAGCTCAGAGGCAGCTATAGGGTGCGGAGCAGGCGTCTGAAGAGATTGTATGAGAGGGCTCTGGAGCTCATCTCACAGCTGGCATCCTTCCAGATCATACATGTGAACCGGAGTGAGAATATGGAGGCTGATAGGCTAGCCAACCAAGCAATAGATAAAAAAGTGGTTTGATGTTTTATAGGTCTGCGGAGCCTGTGAGTTGTAGGCTGAAGCTGCCTAGGCCTGTTATCTGGCCATTGTATGTACCGGAGCCATGTCCATGTGTGAGATGTCCGGCCAGTCCATCTGCAACTCTGTTTATCTGCCATCTTCCCGTGAGGACTCCGCCGTCCATCAGCCTCCCCTCAAACCTCCCAGCAACCACCTTACCACTACTCATGTATACAATCATCGAGCCACTATTACGTCCCTCCAGCCCAGCTACACTACATGGTTGTTTGCAGACCGAATCCTCTATAATGAGTATGCTCTCGTCAGTCCCATCACCATCCATATCTGAGACGACGCCCGTGTAAACCCTCTGCCGTGTTATGAGGTTGTCTCCAGCTATGTATATGAAGCCCGGCTGGATGATGGAAGCTGTGACGGTGGCGCTCACCGGTGTGGGTGGGCCTGCGTTGACAACAACGGTCAGCAGCAAAACCGCAGCTATTCCTAACCCTATTGCAAGGATTTTTTCATGTATGGGATTATCTGGTCGATCTATATAGTCCCATCTAACTATGTATTTCTAGAGGATGTGGTTGTAGGCCTTCGATTCTATTCTAGGCCCTGACGGTTATCGGTATCTCCTTCTTAGCTGATTCGGCCGCCTTCTTCTGGGCCTCCTTCAGCCTCGCAACCCACATCTCATACTCTTCATCGGTCATGCAGTGGCACATGTTTATCGCATATTTCCAACCATGCTCTTTTATAAATCTTCCCCCCAAACCTTATACCGTCAAAACCCATCCACACTCCGTGAACAGTGTTGAGGGCCCTCTCATAGGCTCGAGACTGAGGAGGTGGCTGCAGAACCCATACAAGATCCTGGAATTGCTTGGCCTAGGTAGGGGCCACACCTTCCTCGACATAGGCTGTGGAAGAGGATTTCTCACACTGCCAGCAGCCCATATAGTTGGAGATGAGGGAAGGGTCTACGCTGTTGACACTTCACCCGATTACCTGGATGAGCTCCGCCGCCATGTTAAAAAGCTTGGGCTGGGAAATGTAGAGGTCATCGAGACAGATGCCGCTGAGCTGGATGGTGTGCCGGACATGACGGTCGATAGGGCGGCACTGATGCTCAGCCTCCACCACATCAATAGGAAGGCGGATGCATTGTCTCTATTGCTTGGCAAGCTACGGCCGGATGCGTCGGTGTTGGTTATGGATCCCATTAAATCGAGGATGCTCGGGCATGGTACAGAGCCTGAGGAGATGCTGAACCTCTTCAAGAGGCTGGGGTATGGTGTCAGCTATTATAGAAAGGGGTTGGTGACATGGGCTGCAATACTAGCCCCCCAAAATGCTGGCCAGCCGCTCTAGGGATATGTTGCCTCCTGTAAGCATCAGCACCACTCTGAGGCCTTGGAGTCGCTTTCTCTCCTTAACCGCCGCCGCCGTGGACGCTGCACCCGCAAGCTCAGCCACCTGCCCCGTAGTCTCCAGAAGCATCCTGACAGCCGAGATCATCTCATTATCGCTCACCAGAATGATATCATCCAGCCTATCCTTGAGTACCTGGAGCGGCAGCTCATATCCCATGGATGTGGCAAGCCCCTCGGCCATCGTCTTAACCTCCATCCTCACGGGCCTCCCAGTCTTCCATGAATGGTAGAAGGCTGGTGCAGCCTCCGCCTGGACGCCGTAGACCCTGATCCTCGGGTTGACACTCTTATAGACTATCACGCCGCTGGCAGCACCTGATCCGCCGCCTATCGGGTTTATGACCACGTCTACGTAGGGCAGATCCTCTAGAACCTCTAAATGCATCGTACCCACACCCTCATAGAGTATGGGCTCGTTTATCCCATGTATGTAGAGATAGCCCTTCTCCTCGGCCAGCCTCTCAGCATACTCCCGCGCCTCCTCATAATAGTCACCCCAGAATATGACCTCGGCTCCCAGCTCATTGACAGCCTCCACCTTGAGACTGGGCGCTGACTTGGGCATGACTATCTTCACATCAACTCCATGAAGCATTCCAGCATAGGCTATTGACTGGGCGTGATTACCTGTGGAAGCTGTTATCACACCTCTCTTAACCGCCTCATCCAGCATAGTGGTCATGTAGTGGACGCCGCCACGGACCTTGAACGATCTCACCGGCTGCAGATTCTCCAGCTTAACATACGCCTCAAAACCAAGCCTACGGGATAGTCGTCTAGAGTAGAAGAGAGGCGTGGGGCTGAGAAACCTACGGACATTCCTCCGTGCATTCATAATATCAGCCAATGTGGGTATTCTGAAACCTGTCAAGTCAACTACCTATGACCTGCATGCCTATATATGTGATTCTACATCCAAATACATGCCCGGCGAATATACCTTCCGGTCTTCTGGGTTTCTCTAGTGTCAGGCTGTTGAGGCCAAGCCAAACCCCTTCCCCTCTTTTCTCCGTTTTAAAATAGTATGGCCTTGATGGTTTATAGGTGTAAGTGTTTACTGTTATGTTATGCTCCATCTAACACCACGCCACAGATCCAAATGGGACAGTTTTGACATTTTACTAGTTCTTGTCTCTGCCATACTAGGTATAGCATTCCTCTTATGGTTCATATTATATGGTAGGTCTGATGGCCTGCTTTATGCTATGGTGTTTCTGGCGGCTTGTTCAGGCCTGCTTATAGCAAGGCTTGAGACGGGCAAGTATATTTAGCTGGGGCTTTAAATAGGTGTCCGAGGTCGGACACCCTACTCTTATGGCCGTGACGGGTTATAAGCCTCATTCAACCCTTTACCATCCATGAGCCAGACCGAGGTTGTTGAGTATCAAGAGCATCCGAGTTTTATGGAGCTTGTGCCAAGGGTTAGGGAGTATGTTGGGCTTAAAGGGATGGATTGGTGTATTGTGGCCTTGGTTGATGGTAGCGTGGGCTACTATACTTATGACAGGGCTAAACGGCTTCTGGAATACGTGTTGAAGGGTAGGA
>Ga0272449_1004137_pt1 | contig 11988 bp, 9 predicted proteins | sample YNPCB0241_FD_198679 | JGI IMG/M metagenome (GOLD analysis project Ga0272449, IMG submission 198679) | Hot spring sediment microbial communities from Yellowstone National Park, WY, United States - YNP-CB-024-1 | ecosystem: Environmental > Aquatic > Thermal springs > Hot (42-90C) > Sediment...
CGTGTTCCAGAGCTTGTGGAAAGCCAGTTCAACCTAACCCCGAAGGATCCAGGGTACGATCAGGTGCGCTCGGCCGTGGAGAAGGGCCTGCGCTCCGATCCGCGTGTGATGTGGGTTGGATGGGACCGCTGGCAGCGCGCCGTTCCTGTTCCCGATGAGGTAACCCGGCTGCCGGAAGAACTGACTCCCATTTATTTGGACATCGAGGGGGTCGGCGGTCAGAAACTGGATCAAGAGCTTGAGGATGAAGGCTTAGAGGCCGATCTGGCGCAGCAACTCAACGATCCTCTTGTAAGGCTGGGTGGTACAGCCGAGCCTCAGGAAGACGGCCGCGTGCGGTGCGTGGTGACTTATTGGCTGAGGCAGCTCGGCCTGTTGGCCGTGCCTGGGGAAAGCGAGGTGTTTCCACGCCAGCCGGAGTATCTTCTGGTTGATTTGGTTGACGACGAGGGCACGGTGTACAGATGCTGGTACAACAACCAAATTGAACTGCTTTTCGGTCTTAAGCAGTGGTACGACCGCGTGAAGCTGCCGGGTTCCGGGAGCGTTTTCTATCTCGTTCCGGAGTCGCCGGGAAGATACCAACTGGTGTACGAAGGAGAGGAGGACGAGAGGGTTTTCATCGAGCCACAGCGTTTAAAGGACCTGTTGGAGCTTCGCGAGACCGCCAGGATGACTGAGACCTCAACGTGGGAGATTGTTCAGGAGGTTATGCGCGGACACAGCAAGGGCGTTCCATTCAGCCTTTTGTGTGCAGAGGTTCAGGTGGTGCGGCAGAGCAGTGCGAGGCTGGTGGCTTCCATTCTAAGCTCTTATCACGGCTTCTACGAGCGCGGCGGTCTTTGGCACTTCAATGAGAGAGACGCCAGTAAGGGATTTAAGAAGCAAAAGAGGAAGTACATTGTTAAAAGATGAGTGATATGAACGGTAAGGTAAGAGTGCGGTTTGCCCCCAGTCCCACGGGGGATCTGCATGTAGGAAACGTGCGGAGCGCGCTTTTCACGTGGCTGTTTGCCAGGCATTACGGCGGCACCTTTATACTGAGGATTGAGGATACGGACCGCGAGCGGTTGGTCCCCGGTTCGGTGGAGAGCATACAAGAGGACCTTCGATGGTTGGGATTGGATTGGGATGAGGGGCCTTCGGTTGGGGGGCCGTACGGTCCCTATGTGCAGTCGGAGAGGCTGCACATATACGCGGAGTATGCTTCCAAACTGATAGCGGAGGGCAAGGCGTATAAGTGCTTCTGCTCGCGGGAGCGCTTGGAGCAGATGCGTGCTGAGCAGATCGCCAGGAAACAGCCGCCCGGATACGATAGACGTTGCCGCGATTTGGACCCCAGAGAGGTAGAGAGATTAGAGGCGGAAGGAGTGCCTTACGTGGTGCGCATCAAGATGCCGATTGAGGGGGTCACCACGTTTAACGATCTGGTTTACGGGGAGGTTACGTTCGAGAACGCTGTGCTGGATGATTTCGTAGCCATAAAGTCGGATGGGTATCCGACGTACAACTTTGCCAACGTGGTGGATGACCACTTGATGCGCATAACTCATGTGCTTAGAGCCGACGAATTCATTTCCAGCACCCCGAGGCATATACAGGTGTACAAACACCTGGGCTTCCCTCTTCCAGAGTTTGCCCACCTCCCTATGATTCTTGGTCCCGACCGCACAAAGCTTGGGAAAAGGCACGGCGCTACTTCGGTGAAGGCCTATCGAGAGGAGGGTTATCTGCCGGAGGCGATGATAAACTTCTTGGCCTTGCTCGGTTGGTCTGCTGGAGAGAACCGAGAGATATATTCGCGCGAGGAGCTTATCCAAAAGTTCACCTTGGAGGGGGTAAGCAGGACTCCAGCCGTTTTCGACATTCAAAAGCTTGAATGGATGAACGGCGAGTATATACGCGCGCTCAGCCCAGAGCAGCTTGCTCAGAGGGTGCTTCCTTTCCTCCAAAAGGCCGGGATGGTTTCGGAACAGCCAACCGAGTCTGAAATGCGGTACGTGCGCGACGTTATGGTGCTGGAGCAGGAGAGGATGAAAAAGCTTTCGGAGGCGCCGCAGCTCGTCAGCTTCTTCTTCGGCAGTGATGTGGAGTACGATCAGAAGGCGGTTCAAAAGTGGTTGGCCCAGCCTGGTACTTCGGAGTTGCTTGAAAGGGTTGCGGAGGCGCTGGAAAATCTGGAAGAATGGAACACCGCGGCCATAGAACAGGCAGTGCGGTCTGTGGGGGAAGAGATGGGAAGACCGGGCGGTAAGGTGATTCACCCTGTTCGCAGTGCAGTGACGGGCCGCACGGTAGGTCCGGGGCTTTTCGAAACCCTTGAGGTTCTCGGGCGCGAGCGGTGCGTTTACCGACTGAGGAGCGCCGCCGAGCGGTTTGCGAATGCGGTGAAGTAGGAGGTCGGGAAGTGAAGATCTTTCGCCTTCACGAAAACAGCGCGGAACAGCTTCACAAAGAGGCGGTTTCTGTGTTTTTAAACCGCAGGGTGGTTGGGTGCGGTGTTGCGCGGTTTTCTCCTTTAACACGGGCACACGAAGGAGAACGGCATGTGCACGAGCATGACGAGGTTTTTATCATTCTTAACGGCGAGATCACCGTTCCGATAGAAGGGGGACCGAGCGGCGTCGCCCGTGCCGGCGATTGGGTTTTGGTAGAAGCCGGAGAGGAGCATCACTTAACAAATCATACGCATCTGCCGTGCACCGCGCTGTATTTGATCTTGGCGGAAGGTGCTTCCGGCTAAGGGATTGGAAAGGATACGTGGCTTCCGGCCGGCCTGTTTGCTGGGTGAAATCGTCAAGCCGACCCTCAAGAAGCGTTGTTTTGCGGGCTTTGTTCTCTTTTTAAGAGCGGGTGGAAGGGTTTGAATTATGGAGTACGGAGCCGAGTTTATATTTCCTCCAAATGATTTGCACAACCATGCCAGTTGCGTTGTGGAACTGCCGGATGGGGACCTTTTCGCCGTTTGGTACAGCGGATCCGGTGAAAGAGAGGCGGATGATGTTTGCATAATGGGGTCCAGGCGCCACTCCGGGGTATGGAGCGAGCCGTTTGTGGCTGCTGATACCCCAGGCTTTCCGGACTGCAATCCCTGCTTGGCTGTTGATTCGCGCGGGCATTTGTGGCTTTTCTGGCCTACCATTCTGGACAACCACTGGGAATCTGCACTGCTTAAGTACAAAATAAGTAGCGACTATTCCGATCCGAGCCGCCCGCCGAACTGGTACACTGAGAAGGTGCTTCACGTAAAGCCCGGTGTGGAGTTTCAGGAAGCCGTGAGGAACAATTTGGAAAAGCATTGGCTGCGTGAAGCGGCTGGTCGGCCCGAGGAGGAAGCTGGGGCGATACTGGAGCACTGCAGGCGCATCCAAAGTATGGCGGAAAGCAAGTTGTCGTGCCGGTTGGGCTGGATGCCGCGGGCGCATCCGTTGGTTTTGGAGTCTGGAAGGCTTATCCTGCCGCTGTATTCCGACGGATTCGATTTCTCCATTATGGCTGTGACGGACGATTGGGGTGAGCACTGGAGCTTCAGTGTACCGATTGTTGGGGCGGCGAACATTCAACCTGCGCTTGCCCGCAGAAAGGACGGGACGATTGTTGCGTACATGCGGGATAACGGTCCGCCGCCCAAGCGGATAATGGTTTCCGAATCTGCGGATGGAGGCATGAGCTGGACGGAAGTGTCGGACACGGAGCTTCCCAACCCCGGATCCGGAGTAGATGTGGTGGTTTGGGAGAACGGGCTTTGGGCTTTGGTGTACAATGACACCGAGGATGGTCGCCACAGCCTGGCTGTTTCTTTGTCCGATGATGAGGGCAGGACGTGGAAGTGGACGCGGCATTTGGAGCGCGACGATCCCGGGTCCGACGCAGGTTCTTACTCTTATCCCTCGGTTGTGCAAACCAAGGATGGTGTACTGCACGTTACTTACAGCTTTGCGGTACCGAAGAGCAGGCTTCATATTGAAAACAGCGGCAGGAAGATTTACGAGACTATAAAGCACGCTTGGTTCGATGTGGAGTGGGTTGTTCACGGTGGCTCTTCTTAGGGACACTTGGTAAGCAGTTGCGTATTTTTCTCAATATCGATTTCAAAAAGGTTTTGCTGGGGTTGAGGTAAGTGGAGCTGAACGGAAAAACGAAATCTTCCGAGACAATAGAGTTTCTGGAAGCGCAGTTTCCAGCGATAAAGTGTCTTTCCGAGGACCAGCGCCGGCAGCTTGTTGACATGGCGGAAAGACTGCTGAAGCGCAATCTGCCCGAGGCCTTCGTTTTGGCGAGTGTGAAATCAGCCTTTCGGTTGATGCTGGATCTCGATGAAGAGGGGGACTTTGGCGCGGGTGACTCGGGACGCGTGAAATCCCGACAGGTTCCCCGTAAGGAAGCGAAGTCGGCAGAGCGAGAGGCCCTTTTGCAACACACGCGCCGGTTGATACGCGAGGCAAAGGCCGCCAAACAGCCGTACGAGCGGAAGAAACTGCGCCGGGTGCTTATGTCTATCGATCAGGCTTACCTGAGGCGGGTTTTGGGCAAAGACGCGGTTGAGCTGTGTATGCAGATCAATGAGTTTCTCAGGGACTGCAGAGATTTGAGGTAGCTTTCTTTGAGCAATCCGTTGGCTTCATATCGTGCGGCGCAGAGAAGACTGCGGGCACACTTTTCGGCGTTCACGAAGCAGTACTGCCCCAGTTGTCCGGAGCCGTGTTGCAGAAAGCCGGCAAAAGTGCGCCCGCTCGACCTGATGCTTGCGGAAGCACACGGTTTTACTGTGCCCGAGGGGGCAGACCCGGTTGGCGATATACTGGAAGCCGCAAACCGTTATTTCGGCGGCGGTTGGACGGAGGATGATGGCGCCGGCAAACCGTGCGATTTTCTTGGCGAAGGCGGCTGCAGCTTCCCGGGGGATCTGCGCCCGTACGAATGCGCGCGCTACATCTGCAAATTTATGCGCAGTGAGATGCCTGCATCGTGGGTGCGGACGGCGGAGCGGCTGGGGAGACAGCTCGATACAGCCCACACCAAGCTGGTTGATTTTCTGTTAATTCGGCATCATAAGCCGAAGTGAAGCGGAACCCTTTCACCCACTGCTTCTGGCGAAGGCCGGTTATTGCGGCAGTGCCTTTGCAATCTCACTGCGCCTGCAGATGGTTTTATCCCTCGGCAACGTAGCCGGCAACCAGATCTCCCACCTCACTGGTGGAATACCCCATTTTGCCCGCGGCCATGCTCTTCAGGTGTTTTGTTATCACCTTAACAACGGCTTTTTCAACGCGGGCCGCCGCTGAGGTTTCACCCAGGTGCTCGAGCATCATGTGAACCGCCATTATCGCGGCCAGCGGGTTGATAACGCCCAGGCCGGTGTATTTCGGGGCAGAACCGCCTATTGGCTCGAACATGGATGTGCCCTGCGGGTTTATGTTGCCGCCCGCGGCTATGCCCAAACCGCCTTGGATTATCGCTCCCAAGTCGGTGATAATGTCGCCGAACATGTTGTCGGTAACTATCACGTCGAACCATTCGGGATTTTTGACCATCCACATGCAGATGGCGTCAACATGGGCATAGTCGGTTGTGATGTCGGGGTATTCCTCGGCGACCTCGTAGAAAGTGCGTTCCCACAGATCAAATGCATAGGTAAGCACGTTGGTTTTTCCGCAGAGGGTTAGCTTTTTATCTTTGTTCCGCTTGCGGCACAGGTCAAAGGCGAAGCGCACGCATCTTTCCACACCTTTGCGGGTGTTGATGGACTCCTGGATGGCCACCTCGTCCGGGGTGCCGCGTCGGAGCACTCCGCCGGCGCCGGCGTACAGCCCCTCGGTGTTTTCGCGGACGACGACGAAGTCGATGTCCTCCGGTCCTTTGTCTTTCAATGGGGTTTCCACACCGGGGTAAAGCTTCACCGGGCGCAGATTGATGTACTGGTCCAATGCGAAACGCAGTTTAAGCAGAATGCCCTTTTCCAAGATGCCCGGGCGGACGTCTGGATGGCCGATGGCGCCCAGGAAGATTGCGTGGTATTTTTTCAGCTCTTCGATGGCGCTGTCCGGGAGAGTTTCTCCCGTGCGTTTGTAGCGCTCGCCGCCGAAGTCGTATTCGGCCAAATCCAGCTTGAATCCCTCTGCTTGGGCCGCCGCTTTCAGAACTTTTACGCCTTCGCGTACGACTTCCGGGCCGGTTCCATCTCCGGGTATAACCGCAATTTTGTAGGTTTTGCTCATATCATCTCCTTCCGTTTGTTGCAGTGATAGTTGTGTTAACCTGATGCAGTGCTGAGCGCCAAGAGCAGGGTCTCTCCGGCGTTCAGTGTTACAGGGCTTTCGAAAACCAAGCCGGTTGGGGTGCACTGTACAGGGATTGTACTGCCGTTTAGGGTTGCGACAGCGCTGGTGAGCTTAAACGGCAGGTTGAGCGACTTGAGAACAACGCTGCCGTAGAGGATTTCCAGGGAAACCGCTGCGGCGCGGCCGCGCACACTTTGTGAATACAGCCCCCAGCCTGTATTGGTGCTGAAGAAGCATCTGAAATCCTGCGTGTGCACCCGTGGAGCGAAGCCCAGGAGGCCTTCCGCGGCGTTGATTTGGAATCCCGAGAGCGCCAGAAGCAGTGCGTAGCTCGACATGGCGCGTGCATAGTGGTTGCCGCATTCAAATTCGTTCCACGGGTTCCTTCTGGTTCCATCGTGGCGGGCGCGCGCGGCTTTCACCACAGCAACGCCCTCCTCAACAAACCCCTCGTATATTAGGTGGGAAGCGACTTCGTATTCGATGCCGGTCCACACCTCATCGGAATAGGGGAACGGGAAGGCAGGTCGTCCGCCGCGGGGCCATGTGCACAGCAGTAAGCCGGCTTCATCGTTCAATGCGTATATGCGCTGTGGGTTTGCGTGCTCTGTGAGGTCGGCACGCCAGTTGTAGCGGAATATGGAGCTTAAGGCTTTGCGGACGTTTTGGGGATCCAGCAGATTCCCGAGACCGACTATTTCGGCCATCCACTGCCCGATGAGTTGATCTGACAGGCATCCGGTTCCGAACTGGTACTTAGGCCAGCCGGTTTTCGGGTCGCGGTCCTGGCCGCCGATGCTCACATTGACCCCGTGCGAAGAGAGGCTGGCCGCATCCGGTCTCACGTCTTGTATGTAGTACTCGCCGTTGAAGAGGTTTTGGTCGATCCAAGCGCGGCCGCTTTCGAAAAGGCGCTTGTAGGTATCCGCAGCATCTTGATCGCCCAGCCTTCTTGCCATCTCTTCCCCAGCGCGCAGTGCTCCCAGGTAAAAAGTTCCAGTCATTGGGTTGGGACCGTAGAATTCGATGTCGTAGGTGTTGTGCTGAACGCCTTCCATAACGCCGTCGCGGTCTCGGTCCCAGTATTTCCAGGCGTACTCCAGAGCTCGGCGCACGGAGGGCCAAAGCCTGCGAAGCCAATCATCATCTCCGCTCACAAGCCATTCGCGGTAAACTTTCATAATGCCGCCCATTTGTCCGTCGGCGGCGGCATGGAAGCTTGGTGTGGCGTGGGTGCCCAAGGGAAGCGGCATTCGGAACGTCATGTGGCCGTCTTCCGACTGGTTGTAAGCGTAGTCGGCCTCCCGGATGGAGCGCTCGAGCTGTGGGAATAGGAAAGGCAGTGCCTGGGCGTAGTTCCAGACGTGGGTGCAGGTGCCTTCGCAGCAGCCGGCTGTGGGGTTACAGCCTTCGAAAGCGTAGAAGGTGCCGTCGGTTAAGCGCAAGCAGGTTGTACTTTTGAGAACCGACAACTGAGAAGAAACCGCATCCAACACCGGCTCCGGAAGCGTGGATGCGAACAGTGTATCCCTGAATAGGCGCGTTTCCGCCTCGAGGCGCGAGAGGTTGGCCCCGACGTACTCTGCTACGTGCCAGGCATCTTCAAAAATGGTGGCGTAGTAGTTGCGCCAGGTTGGGCGGTCCTCTTTCCAGTACATCTCGAAGTTCGGGTTGTGCCATGCGAGCAGTATTGGAAGGGTGACCTGCTGGCCGGGTTGAATGCGGACTTTGAGGCCTATTGTGCCGATGTCGGTAGTTCCGTCGGGAGCTACTGCATCCTCCCGATCCTCTTCAATCTCTCCGAGTTCGGAAACTTGGTCCCAAAATCGGTGGAGGCTGTCGAACCAAGGACCGCGGAACCAATGGGTGGCAACATTGATATCCGGCCATGTGGTGGCTAAAGCCAGGCTTCCGAAGCGCGGGGAGTCTGGGGGATGCTTGGTGGTGCTCATTTTCAAACCGCTGACGCTTTGGCCGCTTCTGTAGGAGGTTAGTCCTCCGCCGATTTCTGGGTGGCCGGTGCGGTTTTCAAGGTTGGCAAATAGCACCGCGTTGACCGGCGAAGGCCCTGGGTTGTGGAGATGGAACAGGAATATGGCTACGGGGATGCTGGAGTCCTTGTCGTTGAGGGGGATGAACGGGTTGAAGGCCTCCAGGGCAACTTTGAGAGGCACTTTCGGGTCGGCGAAGTCCACGCGGGCGATTGGGAAGCCCGCGGTGAAGGTATTGGAGCGGAACCGAGGCAGTCCGGCGCCGGAGGCTCTTTCTACGCCGCTTCCTGCGCCGGTGTAAGTGCCGCCGACCGGTCCCTGCAGAACGCGGGTTATGGGTGCCTCGCCGTCTCTCCGCACGTGGAGGGTGAAGAAGGTGTATTGGAAGCTCAGGCCTTTTGCAGGCCGGTTGAATATTTCAAAATCGCGAAGCTGGCCCCATCCCCCAAGAGATATGCTTCCGGTGCCGATGCCGCCCAGCGGAAACGCGATCTCATCCAGTTGGCGGCCCGTGTAGGTACGGGGTGGGTCGGGTCTCAACAAGTTTTCCAAAGAGACTTCTTCGTCAGGCATTCTGTGTGCAACCTCCTTTGCTTCTTTTCAAGAGCTGGAGCGTTTTCCCTTCCCGTTTGTGCTTAAACCTCTGCAGGATAGCGCAAACTTTCCTAGAAACAAAGGCATGTGGCTCAAAGCTACAGACCGGTGCAGAACGTGGATTGCGCTTTTGGGGTAGTTTGCCGAGCACCGAAAGCAATCCCTGCCGTCTGCTTTTTGGGGCGGCTTGGTAGCGACGGCCATTGATTCGAAAGCTGAAAGGGGTTTTTCTATGAGACAGCGTTTATACATTTTAGTAGCAATCGCGGTTATTGCGTTGAGCGGCGCAGTTTTGGCGGCTAACGAGGTTCGGCTTCGTATTAACGCCAAGCCTGGTGATAGTTGGGTCTATAAGGTCACCGTTGACAACGAGGGCATGATGAAATCCGCGCAGGGTGCACAGCCCATGCGAACGGCTATGACGATGACATACCGGATGACGGTGCAGAAAAAGCTTCCGAACGGGGACTATGTAATAAAAGCCCAGCCTTCTGTTCCGAAGATGACCGCAAACGGCCGCGAGATGTCCACGGGACAGCAGGGAACGCCGAAAGCGATCACTTACATTCTGAGCCCGAACGGCCGAATCAGGAGCGCTGAGGGCAGTGGAGACGAGATGACCTCGGTTGGTGACCTTATGGCGGCCGGGTTTCCCAGTAAGCCGGTGAAGGTTGGGGAAACGTGGAAGGTGGAAAAGGAGATTGCCGTCGGCGGCGGTCCAAAGATGAAGGTTACTTCTCAAAATAAACTGGTTGCGCTGACCGGGAAGACAGCTAAGGTGCTTACGACTTTCTCCACACCCATAGAGTCAGAATCCGGCGGAAGCAAAATGAAGGGAACTATGCAGGGCTCGGTTACTTCGGAGCTACTGCTTTCGTCGGGGATGGTGAAAACGGCGGATGGGAAGCTGAAGATGAAAGCCAGAATGACCATGCCACAGCCGCAATCCGGTCAGCAGGCGGGACCGCGGGGCCCATCCTCGATGGATATGGAGATGAATATAAACCTGAAAGTGGTTATGGTTTCCGGCAAGTAGGTGCTTATGTGAAAGCGTTCTGAGTTGAAGCGGGTTGCGGATGTTCTCAAGCGGTTCTCCTCTGCACTTTGGAGCTGTGCATGGTTAAGGGGAACCGCGCTGTCTTTTTTCTGGGGTTTGAGCGTTCGGCGTGCATGCTAAGAGAGTGCACCCGTTATTACGTGCGGTTTGTCGGGCGGCTTCGGGCGAAGGTTTCCTCTCTGCCGTTTAGTTGGTATAAGTAAGGAGGGTTTTCAACCCGAGGTCGCGGTGCGGAAGCCGGGGAATACCGGCTGAAATTGCAAGCTTGGGTTGTTTTTCTGCGGATGCGACAATCAAAAAGTGTAAGGAGGGTTTTGATTGGGAAATCAGATGGTTGTGTGGGGATTGTTCATCGCTTTTGTTTTGGCGATGTTGGCGCTTGATCTGGGCGTTTTGCACCGCAAGCCGCACAAGGTTACCCTTAAGGAATCGCTTGGGTGGAGCGTGTTTTGGACCGCGCTGGCTTTCTTGTTCAACGTGTGGGTGTGGTACGACCGCGGCAGGCAGGCTGGTTTGGAGTTTCTCACCGGCTACCTCATCGAGCGTGCTTTAAGCATGGACAACCTGTTCCTGTTTGTGGTGATATTTTCCTACTTTCAGGTGCCGGCCGAGTATCAGCATAGGGTGTTGTTTTGGGGAGTGCTGGGTGCTTTAGTAATGCGTGCGATCTTCATCGCCGCGGGAATTGCGCTCATAGCCAAGTTCCACTGGGTTATTTACGTATTCGGGGCGTTTTTGGTGGTCACCGGCGTCAAGATGTGGATACAGGAGGAGCGTGAGGTCCATCCCGAGCGAAACCCGGTTCTTAAGGCTTTCCGACGCGTGGTGCCTGTAACCTCGGATTATGAAGGGCACAAATTCTTCGTTTTGAAGAACGGCAAACGGATGGCCACCCCGATGTTTATTGTGCTTCTGTTTGTGGAGACAACTGATCTTGTGTTTGCTTTGGACTCTATTCCGGCCGTGCTGGCGGTGACCAGGGATCCGTTTATTGTTTTCACTTCCAATGTGTTTGCTATTTTAGGCCTTCGCGCGCTTTACTTTGCCCTTGCCGATTTGGTGAAGCTCTTCGAATACCTCCACTACGGCCTCGCAGTTATCTTGGTATTCGTAGGTTTGAAGATGATCCTCGAGCCGTTTTACGAGGTCCCTGTTGGTATTTCCCTTGGAGTTGTGGGTATTGTATTGCTGGCATCGATAGCTCTGTCAATGTTGTTCGGTAACCGTTCCAGATCCGAATCTAAGGAGGTAGAAAGAACATGAAGTGGTCTTGGAAGCTTGGAGAAGTATATGGGATCGGCATATACATGCACGTCACCTTTCTGCTTTTGCTTGCTTGGGTTGGCCTTAGCCACTGGCTGACCTGGGGTAGTTTGGAGGCAACGATTATCGGGGTTACGTTTATTCTGATGCTGTTCGGCTGCGTTGTTCTCCACGAACTTGGGCATTCCTTAGCGGCGCGGAAATACGGAATAAGAACCCGTGACATAACCCTTTTGCCCATTGGTGGTGTAGCACGGCTTGAACGCATGCCCGAAGAGCCCATACAAGAGTTTTGGGTGGCACTAGCGGGTCCATCTGTGAATGTGGTTGTGGCCATTGCAATTTATTTATGGCTGTCATTCACAGAGGCCCTGCAGCCGATAAGTCAGATTGGTTTGCTTACGGGTTCGCTGTTAGAGAGGCTGATGGTTGTTAATGTATTTTTGGCGCTTTTCAACCTGCTTCCGGCGTTCCCGATGGACGGTGGCCGTGTGGTGAGGGCGCTTTTGGCGATGCGCATGGAGTACACAAGGGCCACAAATATTGCGGCGGCGTTGGGGCAGGGGATGGCTTTGCTTTTCGGGTTTTTAGGGTTGTTTACTAACCCGCTTTTGGTGTTTATTGCGCTGTTCGTGTGGATAGGTGCCGCTCAGGAAGCCACCATGGTGCAGGTGAAGTCCGCACTTGGTGGTATACCGGTGTCGAAAGCCATGATGACCGATTTCAAGACGCTGTCGCCGTACGACCGTTTGTCCCGGTCGATTGATTTGATTTTGGCCGGATCCCAGCAGGATTTTCCCGT
>Ga0272449_1004138_pt1 | contig 11986 bp, 11 predicted proteins | sample YNPCB0241_FD_198679 | JGI IMG/M metagenome (GOLD analysis project Ga0272449, IMG submission 198679) | Hot spring sediment microbial communities from Yellowstone National Park, WY, United States - YNP-CB-024-1 | ecosystem: Environmental > Aquatic > Thermal springs > Hot (42-90C) > Sediment...
CCGCACCACCGCGAGGTTGGGCCAGCTCTCCACCAGCTGAGCAACGGTGACGCCTGAGAACTCGAAATAGGCCTCGTCTACGATAGTGGGCTTCCCCAGGGCGAGGACCTCCTCCACCTGCCGCGGGGAGAGGAGCAACTGGCCGGTGGGGTTGTTCGGGTTGTCTATGTATACGGCGTCGGCCCCCTTGACGACCGCCAGAAGCTCCGCCAAGTCAAGCCTAAACTCATCCCCCCTCAGCGGCGTCTTCGCCAGCGAGACGCCTAAAAACTGCGCCTGGTCCTCCAGCAAGAAGTATGTGGGGCTCACAACGGCGAGGCTCCTCACCCCCCGCAAAACCCCCTCGAAGAAGTCGTCGGCGCCGGGGAACAGCCAGACGCGGCGTGGGGACACCCCGGCGTACTCCGCGTATAGGCTCCTCACCTCCTCATACAGTCCCGCCGGCTGGTACCAGTTAGCCACCGCCAGCGCCTGCCTAGCCGCGTCGAGCACATGTTGCGGAGGTGGGATGGGCACCTCGTTTTGGTCAAGCTTAAGCACCCCCGCAGGCGGCGGGAGCATGCCGCCACAAAAACCCCGCTATAAAAACACAACCCCAGCGAAGAGCTACCCCAGCGCCTTGCACATGTAGGGGCCGCACCTCCCGTAGCCCAGCCTTCTGAAATACGGCCTGGCACCCACGCCGCTTATCACAGCCACCCTCGACGCTGAGAACTCCCTAGCCGCCTCCTCGGCCCTCCCCATGAGGGCCCTCCCGAGACCGACGTGTTGCCACCACAACCCCCTCTCCCCCACGGGGACCTCGGGGCCGTAGATGTGTAGCTCCCTCACAAGCGCCGTCCTCCCCGCAAGCTCAGACCTGTGTGGGGCATGCGGCATCCTCAGCCGCAGGACCCCGAAGAGCGTGTCGTCGGGCCCCACCGCCTCAAAAAACAGCTCCACGCCACGCGACGCCTCGTACTCCAGCCGCCTGATCTCTATGGGCCCCGGCTCCACCGACACCCTGTTGGCAAGCCTCACGCCCACCTCCCTGCACCGGATCTCCACACACTTCAACCCAAGCCTCTCCATGTGCCTAAGCACCACCTGCCTCATGTCTCCACCTCGGCCCATCCACCACGTGGTGAAGCGGAATGTCCCGACCCAGCCTCATAACCCTAGCCCACCTCGGCACCGAGGCGTACATCCTGGCCAGGAGGTCAAGCCACGTCTCCTCGTCGTAGCTCCGGTACGCCCCCCGCCGCCACTCCTCAAAAAGCCCCGTCCCCGGCACCACATACGTCGGGTAGATCTTCACGCAGTCCGGCATGAAGTCCGGGTTGCTAAACACCTCACGCATCATCTCCAGATCCCGCTCCGGGCCGCTCCCCGGCAGGCCAGGCATGAGGTGGTAACAGACTTTATACGCCGAGTCCTTCAGCAACGCCGTCGCCCGCACCACCTCGGCCGCGCCGTGGCCCCTCCCCACCCTCGCCAACACATCGTCGTAGATAGACTGCACCCCCAGCTCCACCCTGGTCACGCCCAGCCTAAGGAGGAAGTCGACCTCCCCCTCGTCTATGTAGTCCGGGCGGGTCTCCACCGTAAGCGCCACCAGCCGAACAGCCGCCTCCTCGTTACGCAGGTGCTCCCTCTCCAGATCCGGCGAAGGGTCCGCCCCCGGCCTCCACTCCGGGAAGTCGTTCAGCGCCTTGAAGACGTTGGCCACAAACCATTCCCGGTACCAACGCGGCAGAGCAGAGAAGGTGCCCCCCATAACCACCGCCTCCACCTTAGACGGCACATGCCCGTTCTCCAGATACACCTTTATGCGCCCCGCAACCTGCATGTAGGGGTCGAACCCGCTCCTCCCCGCCCTAAGCACCACCGGGCTGTCCGGCAGATAGGACTTCGGCGCCCCCCCCCCCCGCGCCTCCGGGCAGAAGTTGCATCTGCCGGGGCATGGAAGCGGGTGTGTCATCACGGCGACCACATGTACGCCGCTCGCCATCCTGATGAAACGCAGGGGCTTCTCCACGGCGGGAAACAGCTATAAGATAAAAAATATAATACGCCATGTGGCCCCTGCTCGCCCTCATAGCGGTGACGGGCGCCGTTATATACATAACGCTGAAGCTTTTCAAGCCGGTAAAGACCCCCGCGAGGCGTGAGGCCGAGGTCGAGGCGGCGGTCCTAGCCGAGCTGATAAGGGGAGGCCCCCTCGCCCCGGCTCAAATAGCTGAGAGAACCGGGCTGGACATAGGCGAGGTGGCGGCGGCTCTCCAGAGGCTGAGGAGGGAGGGGCTCGTCGACACGGCGGAGAAAGACGGCGGAGTCCTCTACCTATGGACTGGGTGAAGATAGCGCGCGACGCCTACTTAGCCATCGGGCGCGAGTACGGGGCCACCCGGCGGAGGCCGATGCCGACGGCCGACTTCGCAGACTTCGGCCCCAGGGCCCTCGACGTGGGCGCGGGCTCCGGGGCGCAACCGGCATATCTAGAGCATGAGCACCCCTACGTGGTGCACTGCGACCTCGACAGGAGGCTCATGCCTCCCGGCGACTCCGTGGAGTGCGAAGCCACCATGTTGCCATTCAGAGACGGCGCCTTTGACGTGGCGTATCTCATCGCCGTCATACATCACATGCCGCCCCCCGCTACCGCCAGGGCCCTCGCCGAGACCAAACGCGTAGCCAGGCGGGCAGTCGCCACCGCCTGGCAACCAGACAGAGGACGCGAGGTAGCCCCCGGCGTGTACGAGGTGCCTTGGGGCACCCGGACAATGCGCCTCTATTACCGGTACGGCGTCCACGAGATGCTTCAACTCGCCCCCACAAAACCCCTCTCCATAGGCATTATACGCAGAGGAAAACAACTGAACCACTACATCGTACTCTAACTCGTCCACGCCGGAGCCGACATCGAAAATGCCCAAGCTTCTCGTCTAGCCACAATCCCAAAAATCTACCTAACCAAGCAAAGCTACAACAGCGATTCGCAATGTACACTTCTCCGCTCCTCTACATGTCCTACGAGACACGGCACCGCGCTAGCTAACCACAAACCTCAGATACCTTGTGGACTGCGGACTGGGCATTGCCCACACGGCGTAACACCCGCTCTGCGTGAGATCCACCCAGCCGTTTACGACGCAGGTTCCTTCCTCCCCAGCCTGGGCATACATCTTCACAACGCCATCAGGCCTCCTCAAGTCCGTCACGTTATAAACCGCCCTAGAAAGAGAGACAAAAGCCGAGGCGGACCCCCTATACGCCGTCATATCCACCTGGACGTACAACACCCCGCGCATGTTGCGGAGCGTGACCTTGTAGTAAAAAGAGTCGAAGGGCGGGGCGTAGCTGGGGAGCGAAGCCTGCTGGCTGAAGCCGTACACCCCCGGCAGGAGGGCGGTGGAGGCGCCTACCCTGACTTGGTTAACTACCGAGTCCAGAAGGGCCTGTGCGGCGGCCCTCACCTCCGACTCAAACACCTGCTGAGCCTGCGTATTCACGGCCCACGCCACCAAGACGGAGAGGAGCCCGGCGAAGACCATCGCCACGGCGGTCTGCAGAGCGTTCATCGCAACTCCAGCCTAACCGGGATCACAACCACGGCCTCTACATCCGCCAAGTCAAGACCGGGGAACGTACACTGCGTCACGTTATACGTCACGGGAGCCAGCACCTTGTAGTACATGCCGACCCCAGTCGCGCCGGGGGCCGCCGTGTATGTCACGTTGAGCACAACTACGACTCTGCCGTATTTCACAAGCCTAGGCACTAGCGAGGCGGAGGTGCCCCAGCCATATATGGCGAGAGGCGGCTCCGGGGCCTCCACAAGGGGCGCCCACCGCGTCCCCCTAAACTGGCCATACAGCGAAAGATACTGCGACCTGTAGATCAACGTGGTGTTGAACACAGACGCGTCGCCGCAACTGCCGACCACTTGACTGGAGAAGTCAAGCCCCCCGAAGCGGAGGGTGGGCAGGTTCAAGACCTTCTGGGCGTAGGCCGCCCCTACGTCGCTCTCCACGCCGTCAGCCAACACGTTTAGAAAGGCAAGCCCCGCCCGCGCCTCCGCCAAGGCCTGGTATTGATAAATCTGCTGAAGCACCACCGGAACCACGGCAAATACGGCGAGAAGCGCAAAGGCAGTCAATATGAGTAGCTCAAGCGACGTCATGGATACACCCAGTACAGACCTCTATTACGCAGATTCTGCTTCACATCACCGCTACAGACATTGTTGCTGTTGAAGACTATCTTTCCATTTCTATGAATGACCCAGTATGTAACTTCTTGATTATATATGTTATAATTGATCTTAGTTACATTCCTATACGATGTTGAGCTATCTAATATATTTACTTTAGTAAAGTTCGCTAAGACAATCGGCACGTCCCACCCGTTATTTCTCAACTCAGATCCTTGACACGCGGCCTGAGGATTCACAGCCGCCGCAGGCGCCAGATAGATAGGTATATTCGCCACATACGCCTTAATCACGTATTCCACCAGCCGACCCTCCGGTAGACCCTCCGGTTTTATCGAATACACCGCGCTGTATTCCGTGTAGTCTACGAGATCCACATCTATGCCCGCCAGGGTATAATTGATGTAAAGCCTGCCCTCCTCAATGTAAATAGTTCTATTAAGCACCTCGAACTTCGCCGTCCACATATACGGCCTAGAAACCGTGATGTTCACACACACGCCACCAGCAGGGCAGTTTACGTCGACCCTCGCCGAGACATTAAACTCCCGAGTAACATTGAGACCCGCCAACGCGAGGAGCGACACGTCCATAACCATAGAAGCCCTGTAGGACAGAGCAACCGAGCTCTTCGGCAACACCAAAGAAAACTGCTCCACTTGACGCTTCAGTCCATTGTCATAGTTCTCAGCTTGCGGAGTCACGAGTAGCGTGCCGTTGGGCAAACCCGTAACGTTGAGTCTAACTATAGTCCGGTCAACACCCTTGAACTCAAGCGTTTTGCAACTGCCCGCCGGCTGCGGGCGCTGGGGAAGCTCAACGGAGAGGCCCAGCGACGCCCTATTCGCCACGAAAAACATCATAGACGCGTTCACCATGTCGGCGGTCTTGTTCACGTGAAGCCACTTGCAGTACTCAACCGGCTCTCCCTTCACGTCGAACCCGACGGCTGGCAAGGCGTACAATGCCGTGTTCTCGGTAAAGTTTATCAACGAGACCGCGCCCACGTAGTCTAGATACGACGTTATCGCCTCCACAGCCTTCGACACGTCGCGAGAGAACACCCCATACGCAGCGCGGACCCCGCCGAAGCCCGGCGCAGACGTCGCCACAGACTGCAGAATCAACACGGCAGACACCGCCATGGCGATTATCAAAGCCGTCAGGAGGATCACCTGCCCCCTCATGCCCGCACCACCACACACACAGTAGTGCCGTTGGGAAGCACCGTGGCCAGCGAGATGGAGAAGCGGGGGGCCTGCGGCGACGACGGACACGCGCCCTCCGCCGGACGCGTCACGTTCACAGACGCGAGAGGTTCTATTGACTTGGCCTCGGCGTTGGCCTGCTGCACCGCGCCGTCCCAGTCCTGCCAGAGGCGGAAGAGGAACTCCGGGCTTGAGGCGAGCCTCACGGCGAAGAGGGAGAGCTCGGCGAAGCGCCCCCTCTCCCCCGCCTGCACCGCGAGGGAGCCGGGCGCCGCGTAGTTATACAACGCGAGCACAAGCACCAAGATGAAGGAGGACACCGCCAGCTCCACCACCCACCTCATGGATACCTAAACACCCAGAGGTCCACCACATACGTTATCTCACCGGCGTCCGCCACCGCCGATGCGTGAGACACCGCCAGCGCCTCCGGCCTGTTGCCCACCCACCTCCTCCAGGTGGCGAAATGAACCTCATACAGGGGCGGGAGGCCGCCGGTCAGCGGCATCACAATTACGTCGTTCTGTGGTATCTCGCCGTACTGCGACGGCTGGCCTTGGCTGTTCCTAGACACCGTCGCTATGAGGAACTTGGCGCGGCCAATCCTGTCCCACGGAATAAGGCAACCACCAATGTCTATACCGCCACCACACACGTTGTTGAGGTTGAGATTGAGACCCGGGTTGATAGTGAGGTCGTCGTACAGCGGTGCGGATTGGCCGCCTAGAAACACGCCCAAGTACCTCAAGCCCAGCGCAGGTGCGCCGGGGGCGTCGTACCCACAAAGGGAGGCGCCACTCCCGGCGTTTTGTATAAGCTTAGAGTGGATCACGTAGACTCCTGCGTCAGGCTTCGCGACGAGGCCTACTAAAGAGACCGCCCCCGCGCCAGCGTAGGTGTAGTTGACGCCCTTCAGCATCACGCCCCTCACGTATGCATACGCAAATACGCTAGAGCCGCTGACCGACACGCTACCTCTGCCGTCCTCCCCCGTCTGGCCAGACGCACAGGCGCTTATCGGCGTGGTCACGTCAGGCATGTAGCAACCCGACTTGAAAGTGCTGGGCGGATCGAACGTAACTGGTGCCTGCACGGTGTACGTCCCCGTGGCGTTTGTGAAGATGACCCGCGCATAGCAAGTGGCAGAGCCACAGGGGTTGGATGTGCCCGGTTGCTGCGGGGCAAACGACGTCTTGCAGTAAGAGCCCAACAGCTGGGAGTCTGAAAATATTACCACATTTCCCACCTCCACCCTAGTTACCACGGCAGGACTACCCGTGTTCTCCACGTCTACTCTGACGCGGTATTTCTGGCCCTGCCTCCAGACGTAGGCGCCGCGTATGTGTACGCCCGTCGGCCCCGAGTTCCATGCCACGTAGCAGACGTCCACGTCGTAGACGCCACGCGGATAGACCTCCACATGCACTTGCGAGCCGGCAAGCGTCACGTTTATCTTAAGCGCAGGCCTTATCCTCAGCTCTACGTCGTACTTGCTCCAGTCGTCGCCGAAGAGGCTACGCAGGATGCGCTCGTATACGGCGGGGTTCACATCAGCTGGCGTCAAGGCGCCCCACATATATATGCCGTAGCCGATTTTCGTCACTGGGTAGTCCTCCTTCGCCGCGTTTATCCTGCAGGCCGCTTCAGCCGCTACACCGCTTGCGGCCGCCAGCGCCATGAGCTTTCTCGGGTCGAGCATGCCCGGCAGGAGGGGGTCAGCCAGCCCAAGCGAGTTTACCTGGTTTAAGTCGGTCCAGCCCGAGGGGTCGCCCGGCGACTGGAGGATCTTCTTGAGGATCTCCTGCGCGTCTAGCTTAGAGGCCGCCGCGGCCTCCGTCTGTTTCGACGACTCCGCAAAGTAGTAAGAGAGGAAGTACACTCCCAACATGAAGAAAGCTACTAGACTAAACGCGATCAACATGTCTATCGATTCCATGCCTCTCACAGAGAGATCGGGACTTGTAAATAAATATTTTATTGTGTCTACTCCAGGAGACAACGCGTCATCACTCGGCGACTTCGGCCATGAGGCGCCGGAGGCGCCTCCTCCTCAAGAACCATATCAAGAAGACGGCGCCGGCCGCGGCGCCTCCAATCGCCGCAAGCGGCAACAGATCCAGGCTCCACACCGCCTCGTAGGTCGTGGGGCCCGTCACCACGGGCATTGCGGGGTAGCTATACACCACGCCGGTCGCCGCGTCGCGCCACCCCGCGAAAACCCAGTGCAACGGAGGTGGAGACCACACGTCTGTAGGCGTCGGCACCGCGGCGGCCGTCGCCCCCTCGTCAACCCACATTGAGGGCGGCGCCGTGCCGTATCTCGACGTGAACGCCACTAGATACTGCCGCTTCGTAGTAAACGTGATGTTGAGAGGCTTAGTTACTCTGATGGCTGCTGTGGGGCCTGTAAGAGATGCGTTCACGACTCCGTTTATCGCCCATTTGTCCACCACGACGCGCGTGTTGCCAGCCGACTCAATAACCGGCGGGGCGGCCACCCGAATAACGGAGCCCCTCTCGGCCCAGGTGGCGTTAGGAGGCTCGGCGACGTAGGCAGGCAACTTGACCCAGACTCTGTACTCCACCGCGTATATGGGAGTGAGGGAGGTGGGCCGGTCGGCCGTCAGAACCACCACCCGCGACCTCTCGTTAAGCTCCTTCCACAGCCTAAAGGCGAGGCGGGTCCCGTTGGGGAAAGCGTAGTCGGAGGCGTTGAACACCACCTTGCTCCCCACGTCGGCCCAGAGGACTTGAGAGCCGTTAACCGCTGCAGGCCACGCCGTGGAGACCTTGACCTGCCTCACGTAGCTACCAAGCAGAGTTGCCGGGTAGATAGACACCACGGGCGCAGACCCAGAAGCCGCCGGGTTCCCAAAGGCGTCAAACACGACGACGTTGTCAAGCCTCAGTCTGTTGCCGTCGTCAATCGGCACGGTGGGCGGCAGTTCAGCTCTGTAGAGCGCGGACACCTCCACAGGCCCGGACACGTTCACCGTAATCGCGGACACCGGCAGATCCACCGAACGCCCGTCCACCCGCCACCCCACCAACACGAGCCTGCCCCTCGACACGGGCCCCACGGCGGGGACCTCCACAGAGGGCTCTGCGTAGAAGGCGGCCGGCCCAGCCGCCCACTGCGGGCCCCTCGTCACGTTGGGAGGCGACAGGCGGACCCGGTACTCGAGCACGTACCGCACCTCCACGGGCTCCTCCAGGTCGCCTCTGACGTCTAGGGTGACGTTTTCAAGCGGGCGACACCTGACGTCGCCCATGTACCTATACGCGGGCTCGAGCAACACCTTCCCCACCGGCAACAAAACCACGCCGGAGCCCTCCAGCTGGTACCGGTAAAGCGACGCGCCCGCCCGCACCCCCACCTCAACTGGGAGACACCCCTGGGGGGCGGCCACCACCACGCGGCCGAAGGCGAGTCTGAGGCCGGAGGCGGAGTCCCACCTCTCCACTGCAACAGTCTTTCCGTCCATAGACACCGCCACGGAGGTCACGATCTTGTCCCCGAGAAACCTCGCCACCTCCTTCCCGTTCCAGAGGATGAGGACGTCGCCGCCCAGGGTGCCCACCGCCACTATGGAGCCGTTGCCCGACGCGGCGATGGCTGTCGGCGTGGAGGGGGCCTTAACCCGCCACAGGACGCGGCCGCCGGAGAGGGCCACCACCTCGCCGAAGGTCGCCACCACGAAGACGCGGCCGTCTTGGCTAAGGGCGGCGGGGACCCGCGGCGTGTCTATGCCGTAGGTCACAAGGACGGCGGGCTCCAGCCTCACCCCGCTGGGGTAGTGCTCCACCACCGGCCGCTCCCCCTTCTGGAAGCACACAGCCACAGGGCTCCCGTCCGGCGCCGCCGCCAACGCGTACACAGAGCCGCCGCACGCACCCACCTGTGTCAAAGAGCCGGCCGAGTACCGCCAAATCCTCCCGTCGGCAGTCCCCACGTAGAAGACGCCCTCGGTCCTGCCATAGGCGGCGGCCGTCACCGGCGACCCCACGCCCCTGACGTCAACCACCTTCCCGTCCCGGAGCAGGTACAGCTCCCCCGCCACGGTGCCCACCAACACGCTCCGGCAGTCTGTGGCGACGGCGGTGGCGTTGACCTTGGGGCCCAGGTTCACAGCCCACAGCGGGTAGCCGTAGGGCGCGTGGAGCGAAGCCACAGAAGCCTTATACACGTTGGCAAGTATCAAAGGCGGAAGCGGCAGAGTGAAGTTAAGCACAATGCCCACCTTCGGCGGCAGAGAGATTCCGTATTGCTTTAAAGACGTCAACAAGTCAGGCGAAAGCTCAGCCGTGGTGGGGACAGAGATCTGCAGAGTAATCGGCTGAATCTGCAGATTGTAGAGATAAGGCCTGTTCACAACCGCGAAGCACCGCCCCGCCGCGTCGGTGGCCGCTAGGGGATAAACCGCGTCGCCCCGCCACAGCTCGGCCCCGTCGAACCCCCTAACCACAACCGCGCCAGGAGTAGCCCAGAAATACACATCAAGAGACTCCGTCGGAACCACATACGCAAACACCAAGCCAGCAAGAACCAAGATCAAGACCAGACGCATAGGCAACACATCACACTCATATATATTCACTACGGTGTAAACCCCCAACTCACACTAGCACTGCATCAACTAATAAATCTATATTAAAACCACATTAAATGCATATTCAAACCCAAAAAATAGAAAAAATAACGTAAATTTCAAGAATAATATTTTATAAAAAAAGCTTGTAACTTTAGCCTGTCCCTTGTTGTGACTGTTATTGTGGACAGGTGCCTGTAACTACCGTCGCTGTAAATGGCGCCATGGCACCACTTGACAGCACAACACGACCTGTAAGCACTTGGCCCACCGCTACATTTAAGCCCTGCAGCATCACCGTAACCGTAGCTGGTCCAGTTACTGTTGTTTTTGATTGGCCGTCGACGCTTATGACGTCTTTGCCGAAAGACCTTCCAGCGACCTCTACGCTGGTAATCTCTACCGATGCCGCGCCTTGTGGAGTTACTTTGAGGGCTAGACAAGCGGATCCGGCGTCCGTCTTGTTTATTACTGCTGAGGTGACTACTAGCCCGCTTTGTTGTCCGGCGGCGGCGAAGGTGGTGTATAGGTACCAGCCGACTGCTATGGCTATTACCAGCACTATCGCTACTATTATTGCGATCTCGAGGCTTGTCATTCCTTTTAGTTTGGTTGGCATAAGCGGATTGATACCTCTCTTTAAATATTTTGTGGTGTCCCCGACGTACGGCAATGCACACTTCACACCTTTAATCCAGTTGCGCGGCTACAGTCCCCCCTCCAGAGGTGCGGCGTCTGCATCGCTAACGTTGTGCCTCAGGTCGGCATCCGCCCCCTTTGGGGCTTTTCGCGTTTTCTGCACAGCGGCGTTACATATTCACTGCAGCTTTGTACATATCTCCGCCGACCACCCCGCCGCATTCTGTAGCCTCCCCACCGTCCCTCTGCGCAACGGCGTACGCCGCCATCTCCCTACGCCAGCTTCCTCGGGGTTGTCTATCCACGGCGGTGGGGCCGGCGAGTCAAGTTCGCGTAGATGTCGTGAAGGGGCCGCCCGCGGATCGATAGCACAACCTCTCTCAAGCCCTCCAACACACTCTAGAGACATTCACACAACATCGCCAATTCGGAGGAGGAGGTCTCTGGAGGCTGATTTCTACGAGCCCCGCCGACCTCTCCGGGCTTAGCCAACGTGTTGAACGGAAGGTCTCGGCTATTGCAAAACATCCTGCCAGCCGGCATCGTGACAGGCGTTGTCCTGAGGCCTTCTGCCTTGACCGGCATAGTCCGGTTGCCTGCACGAGTTGCCCGTTGGACGGAATAGATTGTTGCCATCTCTTACTGATCTGTGCTTCGTCTTGCGTAGACAGTTAGCCGAGATATACGTGGCGCCGTGGCTTCGGGCTGTATGTATTTTCTGCGTATTTTACTCAGTTGAGTATGTAGTTACGGCGTGGCGATGCAGTTGGGCGTTGTTGGCGCAGTCCTGGGATGGCCGTGGCGATGCGGTCGTGTGGGGCGTGGCGGCGTCTTGTGGGTAGTTGGGTCGTCGTGGTGGTTCTCTGCGTTTTCCACGGCGGCGGTTGGCTGTGGCGCCCCTCTCCCGCAGGGGCCGCTGTCCTTAGGGTCTTCACGAGGCTGGGGCGGCGAGTGGACAGAGCCCTTGGGGGGATCCGCCGGCGCATGGGTGGGCGACCGCCGCAGGCCTTCTAGCCGGAGGGGCCCGCGGAGGTAGGGGCCTTGCATCTGCCGGGGCGGCCCCGTTTTGGCGTGGGGTGGGTCTTGCGGTCAGCTGGCCGCGGCTTTAATGCGTCTCCGGCTTGAGACAAATGGGAGTGTCTGAGACGGGAGTGCTTGGGTTGCGTCGTTATGGGTAGCGGCTTGCGCTAGTTCTCGAATCCCTCAACGAACTGCTCCGCGTCTTCTACGACGTATTTCACATCTCCGGGCGGCGTCCAGCCCGTAAAAGTCTTGGCGGGGACGTCGGCGTAGCTCCAGGCCTCCTCGGCTCTCTGTCTTCGCCAGCTGTTTCGCTGACGGGCCGCCGCGGCTTTTCG
>Ga0272449_1004139_pt1 | contig 11985 bp, 10 predicted proteins | sample YNPCB0241_FD_198679 | JGI IMG/M metagenome (GOLD analysis project Ga0272449, IMG submission 198679) | Hot spring sediment microbial communities from Yellowstone National Park, WY, United States - YNP-CB-024-1 | ecosystem: Environmental > Aquatic > Thermal springs > Hot (42-90C) > Sediment...
GTTAATGAGTTTTTGGAGATAGCGGCTAAAATACCGATAAAGCCGGAAATCGTAGAATTCAAGCTTGAGGAGGCAAACATGGCGCTTGCAATGCTGAAGCATGGAAAATATAGGGGTAGCGGCGTTTTAAGGATAATATGATCGTGCCGCAGCGGAATAGATGTGAAACGGCTGAAACGCGGCGTTTCATGATATCCCTTATTTAAAGCCATTGGCTTATTATCGCGCGGTGAAACGCATGAGAAAAAGGCTTAGCACAGTGTTCCTGACAGCCGTGATCTCAGCATTGTTGATGGCGGCGGCTGTGGCTCAAGCCTATGCGCTTCCAACGGTTCCTGGCGATAAAGAGAAAGCCCAATTCATGCTGAATATTGCCGAGCGATCCAGCAATAGACTTGAACTCCTGATTAATATGATTAAAACAAACTCGACGGCAATGGCTGCCATAGAAGCTGCGGGGCTAAGTGATGCCTTCGAGGGCAATGTTTCATTGTATGAAGAGGGCAGGGGTCTGCTGGCTCAAGCAAGGGTTCACACAGAGAACCAGAATTACGGAGAGGCCATAAACTGCACAATAAGAGCTATGGAAATGTTTAGAATATCCTTCAGGAATATTAAGACTATACTTGAACAGGCGAAAATTGAAAAGGGCGAGCTTGTTAGGGCTCAGGGACTGCTTATTGCAGCGAACTGCGCCTTGGACCGCATAAAGCATATTGAAGCTATCCTAGCCAAGGCTGATATTCCAGAGGAGAACGCGACAGCCATCACAAGCCTCCTTGAACAGGCTAAAAAGCTTCTCAATATAACAGAGCTAACGCAACTTCTTGAGCAGGGCAAAGTTGATGAAGCCGCACATAGGCTTGAGGATGCGCGGAAACTCATAAACGATGCCTATCTAATCCTGAAAAAGGCGGCTGAAGCGAAAATCGGGGATAGGATGCGTCAATTCTGCGAGAAACTACAAGAAATTCACGGCAACCTCACCAGCAGGCTGAAAATGTTTGGAATAAATGCTACCGCCTTTATGGAAAAATTCGGTATGAGGGACTTCGTTGAAAATCTCACCCGCTTTAGGGAAGGTCTCAAATTTGGTACAAAGAATCTGAAGGATCTATTAGGGCAACTTGAAGATTTCAAGAGGAGACTTGAGAACTTCAGTCGCGGCGTCATAGCGGCCATACAGCCACAAAAGGAGGAGGGCACAGCCTCGTTGCAGGTAAGCGTAGAGAAAACAGTCCGCAATGTAACCGTTACTTTAGAGATTGAGGTGAAAAACATGGGAACCGCTGACCTGCAGTTCCCGAATGCAGCCTATGGAATAACCGTTGAAAGGAATGAGGGTGGCGTATGGAAACTAGCCTATTCTCCCATATCCGCCCAAGTAATAACAACGCTTAAAGCCGGACACAGCGGCCGCATTAACATAGTATTAAGGCAACCTCAAACAGGCCAATATAGAGTTCGTGTCCATGGGTGGACAAAAATCAGTATGACGCCCGTGGAGGCTACGGCTGAGTTCTCGATTCCATAGCCGCCGCTCCCCGTTTTTATGTAGCCTCTACAACATTCTGTAATCCAACCTTTTTAACTTTGACTTTGCCTCGCCGCTCAAGTCTTTTCACCAGACGCCACATGCTTGTCCTCGGGATGTCTGGGAAGGCTTCCCGCAACTCAGCTTCAAGGGCCCTCCCTCCCCTATTTTTAATGAATCTTAAAACTTCCTCCTCTTCATACCTTAGTGTTACATTGCCTTTTCTCCGCCTAAGAAATATGATTACTATAAACAGAACGGCAGCTGCCAGAGTAGCGCCGACGGCGATTAGCCATTGCAGCGGAAAAGTCCATCCTGTTTGGGTCTGTTTTTCCTCCTCTGGAGGCTTATAGGCCGATACTTCAAAATCATAGCTTATCTCCCAAAATCCAGGCGAGATCTTTAGCCTTATCGCCCCATCTTCAACGGTCAACGATGAGGGAGCTGCATTTATGTATATAATTGTTGACTTCTCTGGAAGAATTATGTCCATTTCAAAGGGAGCCTCAAAACTAAGCGTCCAAACGCCACTTTCCTTAGTTGTCAAATAGTCAGTGTCATATTCTATTGTTATTGTGCCAGCTCCCAGAGCGTAAACTGTTATGTTTTTGTCTCCCAACTCATAGTCGAGTGGTGATCCAGCATTGTCCACCGCTAGAATATTATAAACATGCTCTTTAGGGGCTAAAAGCGGCAGATTAGCAGAGGCTTCAGTTTCTTCAAGGGATAGAACTGCCTCAAAATGGGCTTCACCATCAGCGAAAACCTCCAGACCTGCTCTCTGGAGGGAGGCAGCTGAGACGGCGTTTGAGATCATAATTAATATTAGCATGAAGGATAATGTGGCAGTTGTGATGGGTGGTGTTTTCATCATCCGCCCCTCTCTAGTTTTTCACGCTTATCTGGAAGTGTTGTTGCTTAAAAAGTAACTGCTGTAAATGAATGTTATGCACAGTGTTTGGGGCATATATTGCAGAAGCCTTAAGAATCAGACTATTAGCATTATCTTACATCAATGTTAAAGGTTGCATGCTTTGGCTTTGAAACTGAGTTTTGGAATGCCGATAGGCCACACTAGTGGATACATAAAAAGGCCGACGGTTACCTTGGCCATTATAATATTCAACGTTGCCGTTTATGCGATAACCTCTTTTGAGAACATTTTCGCCGAGGTTGGCGAATACTGGGTTAGGGTTGGCGGCTTTGCGCCTTTGCTGATTCCAAATTTCTCTGAATGGTATAGAATTTTCACTTCCATGTTTCTCCACGCGGACATCTTCCACATACTCTTCAACATGTACTTTCTATATCTATTCGGCAGGGCTGTTGAGGAAGCTCTGGGCGGCTTAAGATTTTTAGCACTATATCTGGTTTCAGGAATAACTGCCTCAATTTTCCACACTGCCTTCGGCTTTATGGGAACCTGGTTGGATTACACTATTCCAGCCATAGGCGCATCAGGAGCGATAAGCGGAGTTTTAGGCGCCTACCTGATACTTTACCCTGGGACATCCCTCATAATGGGATGGGTTTTCCCATTCCCCCTATTTTTTAGAATGAAAGCAGCTTACTATTTGCTTCTATGGTTTGCCGCACAAGTGTTTTATGGCTACGCAAGGGCAGCCGGAGGTACAGCCGTTTTTGCTCATGCTGGAGGTTTCGTTGCAGGTATAGCTATGCTTGCGCTGATAGCCCAAAAAGAGAGACTTGACCATTTCAGAAAGATTACGCGTTTAACTCCTCCATACTATCTAGTTTTTATGCCTATCAAAGCTCAGGGGCTTACCCGTTCAACGAAAATTATAGTTGCCATTTTGTTAGCCTCATTATTGGCTGGGGAAGCCTATGCAACGGTAGGTCTTGCAAATCCGGGCATCGCCAAATCAGCCGCTCTGCATTATGTTTCAGGTAACACTACATTCATGGACTATTTTGGCGTTCAATTGCCGAACGTCAAGGAAGCCATTGAAGCCTCCTCCTTAGATACCACTCGAATATTGTTAAATCGAATATATGCTGCTGGACTACTTTACGATGAGGTGAAAGCAGGAAGGGAAATAATAATAATGAATAAAGCATTTAGAGTGCCCGTAGAAATCGAACTCGGAGCATTTAGCAAAATAGTCTACGTTAACATGACCGTGAAAAGTTTTGAAGGTTTGTATGATGATGAAGGTTTCCTCAGTTATGGAGAGGGCAACATAGCTACACAAATAGTGAAAATTCAAGTCACATACGGGCCTAATAATAGGCTTTACCCCATTCTGGATTATGAGCCCATAACATACGCCTTCAGGATATCCTCACAAACAACAAATTTAACCAGCGTAACTCAATATTCAGCCCTTATATCACTTGTTTTCACGGCTGCGGCCCTTGCTTTAACCATTATTAAGGACAAAGACTTCGCGGTGATAGGGGAGGAGCTAACACCTTCCATAGAATTTTAGGCATGCCATGAACTTGGAGGCCCTAATACTATGTGCTTTCTTCTCTTTTTTCGTTCGTTGTATCCTGTTTTGAAGCCGGAACGGTTATGGTTGATGTCTGACCCTTTTCAGCTATTTCCCTTAACTTAGCTATGTCCTTTTGAATTTTCGATAGATAGTTTGCTTGAACAAACCTTTCTCTCGCAGCTATTATCATGTCCTTTACAGTCCAAACATCCTTAACTCCCTCAAGCTTTCTTTTAACAGTGTACAGATTACCTGAAACAGAAAGGCTTCCAGGGGCAACAGAGTCTGTGACGCCTCCACCGCTTACCATCGAAAGGATTATGTCACCGAAGCCGAAAAGCCTTCCAAGAATGCCCTGAAATGATGTAACTTCACCCACACCGTCAAGAGGCATGGTTGTAACATTAACCGTTAAGAATTTTCTCCTTGCTATAATCCGCTTGTTCGTGAGATAATAAAGGTGACCCTTGGCGTTAAAATATATAAGAGGCACTAGGAGCAAAGGAATAAAAATTAAGGCTATGCTTGCAAGCCTTAAGTAGGCGCTGTTCTTCGCTAAAAGAAGATTAATAAGAGATGTGCCAAACTCAAGTAAACCATACAGGTTACTTATGGGGTTAATGTTAAAGTTTGAAACGCTCTCGCTTAAGCCTAATCCCGCTAGGATGTCGGCTATGCTGGCTATGCGCGTCAACAGAGACATAACAAAAGTGAAAAAATAGCTAACTATTACTATTTTTATCGCCAACTTAAGTACTTCAAAAATAACACGCTTAAGATCCTTCGCTACGCCACAGTGCCATACCAAGTACGCCGTCAAGGCGATAGCCGCCGGATAAAGGATGTCGCCAACGGAAACTTGAGGCTGGCTAAAAAGTATGTACAATGAAAATCCAAAAGCTGCGATAAGCAAGCAGACTAACATTGATCTGAAATGTGAAAAAGGAGACCTCTTAATAATCAACTCAACACTTTCACCTGGGAGAAGCTTCAAGTCGATATCCATGTACATATCAGCGCCTTTCGGAACCTTTATAACCTCTTCCTCAGACATGGTTTCACTTTCACTTGATTAATATTGCAAGTTTAAATAAAAGATTGCGTATTATAAATCCAAAAACCGCCGCTTCGGCTTGAAGCGCGAACCCAAATAGGAGCGGGCCCGAGGGGATTTGAACCCCTGTTCTCCGGCTTTCTCCTAAACATTGCCTAACCGGAGGCTTACGCACCACAGTGGCTCCTATATGGTTCGGCGCCTTTATCCTTGCTGGGCTACGGGCCCAAAAGATTGTAGAGTTTTCGTAAAATTAACGGTTGCTGTTGTCTTCAGAGTCCACGCCTATTCCTTCTACAAGCTCTTCATTTATCCACCAAGCCCTCTTCTTTCCCATTCTCTCCCCTGAAAAATATTCCACAATGGGCTTTCCAAGCTTTTTCCTGGAGTTTCTTTCAATCCGCCTTAATCTGCTTAGAATCAGCCACCTGTTAGTATTGAAGTGCTTCGCTAATTCCGGGGTTGTCGCCCCTTTATAATGTATCAAATAATCCAGTATCTCATGATCCATTTTATCCGTGCAGAAACTATAGGGATTCACGTCTCCCCGCTCATAAGTTAATAAATCTAAATCTGCGAGGTACTTTCTTATTCGAGAATAATCTTCCTCGAGCCTACTCAATCGCTTCTCAAGCTCCAAAATCTTATCAGTTTTAGGTATTCTCTGAAGTTTCTCCATTATTGCATCCCTTATGAAATTGCTTCTTTCACCTTCTGGGACTCGGAGAATAATCTCCTTATAGAGTTCTTCAGGTATTTTGACTGAAATAACCCTTAACACGCTCATGTAGTGTTCCCTACAATATCTAAACGTGAATTTGTTCCTATATCTTTCGGAAATCTTTTAAAGTTCAAAACCAAATTTTGAGTTGTCCTTCCTTTAAGTGATTTAAATGGCTAGAAAAACTACAATTTCGCTAATAAAATGTGATGTTGGATCCCTTGCAGGTCATCATGTTGTCCCTAAACCCCTCCTTGACGTGGGTGAGAAAAAACTGAAGCAGGCCAGAGATGAAGGTGTGATAAATAGCTATTACGTATTTAATGTTGGAGATGACATGCAGTTGCTCATGGTCCATGAGAAGGGCGAATCAAACTCGGAAATTCATAAGCTCGCGTGGGACATATTCCAAGAAGCCGCTAAAAAGGCCATGAGCCTTAAACTGTATGGTGCTGGACAGGACCTGTTAAGCGATGCCTTCAGCGGCAACATTCGGGGGTTAGGTCCAGGGGTGGCTGAAATGGAAATCGAGGAAAGAGCTTCAGATCCCATAGTAGTCTTTGCCGCCGACAAAACCTCTGCAGGAAGCTTCAACCTGCCGCTATTTCGAATATTCGCTGACCCTATGAACACGGCCGGCCTCGTCATAGATCCAAACATGGCTGGAGGGTTTAAATTCGAGGTCTTAGACACTCTGGAAGGCAAAAGCGTTGTTGTAAAATGTCCCGAAGAAATGTACGAATTAATCGCTCTAATAGGCACTGTTGATAGATATTTAGTCTCCAGGGTTTGGCGCGCAAGAGATGACCTGATATGTGCAACAAGCAGTGTCACAAAACTATCCCTAATCGCGGGAAAATATGTTGGAAAAGATGATCCAGTTATGATGGTACGTGCCCAGCATGGTTTGCCAGCTGTTGGAGAAATTCTTGTTCCTTTTCTGCATAGCTACTTAGTGGCTGGATGGATGAGGGGAAGCCATTGGGGGCCACTAATGCCAGTGGGACTTAAAGATGCTCGATGCACGCTTTTTGACGGTCCCCCAAGGGTTGTGGCCTTGGGCTTTCAGGTTGCAAATGGTAAGATAGCAAGCGACGATGAGGGTAAACCCCTAATTGCAGACTTATTTGATGATCCAGCCTTTAATCTGGCAAGAAAAGAGGCTTTAAAATATGCTGCGATGCTGAGGAATATGGGTGAGTTTGAACCTGCAAGACTGGGCGTAGAAGCCATGGAGTATACCACAATTTCCCAAGTGCTTGAAAAACTTAAAGGCAGATTCAAGCCAATATAGCTACCGGCAGTTTGGCTTAAGGGTTTATGGGAAATTCATCTTCACAACGGTGGGGTTGAAAACATAGATATCTACGATGTCGGTTAAGAAAGAGGCCAGTGAAAAATATGAGAATGATTGTGCTAGTCTATGAGTATCCGCCTAAGATTGTTGGTGGTCTAGGAACCTACGCGGCTGAAATAACTAGGAGATTTGTCCTTATGGATCATGATGTTACAGTCTTTACAATGAATGATGACCAGGGAAGCTTGCCGACAAGGGAGATCTGGCGCGGCATAGAAATTCACCGCCCCTTACATATCGACGTTTCAGACTCTCTGCCTGACGTTGTTGCAGATGATGTTAAGAAATGGGGAAGGGGCATCCAGCTTTTCTCGAAAATCTTAGTTTATAATTATCTAAGCGCCTCAAAAATAATTAACGAACTGATAAGGAAGGAGGGCTTTAAGTATGATATTGTTGTTGCTCACGATTGGCTCTCAGTTATCTCCGGAGTAACCATTAAGAAAGAAACGGGGTTGCCCCTTGTTTTCCATGTTCACTCGACGGAAAAGGGGCGAACCCTTGGGAATGGTTCTGAAGTTGTGAGCAACATTGAACTCCGTGGCGCAAAAGCTGCAGACTTAATAATTACAGTATCTCACGCTATGAAAGACGAACTGATAAGCCTCGGCTTCCCTAAAGACAAGATAGAAGTATGCTATAATGGTGTTGACCCGCAAAAATATAACCCAGAAAATGTGAAAGCTGAGGAGACAAAGAAGCTTAAAGAATTTTATGGCCTGAAAGAAGATGACATCATGATCCTATTCATCGGCAGACTTGTAGGGGTTAAAGGAGTGGATAAACTGGTTATGGCTATGCCGCACGTCCTAAGCAAGCATCCCAACGCAAAACTTGTGATCGTCGGAGTTGGCGACATGCAGGAATATCTGAAAAATCTGGTTAATACCCTTAAATTGCAGGATGTAGTTCGTTTTAACTTCAACTTCGTTTCAGAAGAGGAGCGCATACTACACTATGCAGCTTGCGATGTGGCTGTCTTTCCAAGCCTTTATGAACCCTTCGGAATAGTGGCGCTGGAGGCTATGAGCATGGAGCGGCCGGTTGTTGTAGGCGCGGCTGGAGTAAGCGGTCTAAGAGAAATAGTTGTACACTCTGGTGAAGATCAATGTGGCTATCATGTGAATGGCAACAATCCTGCGGATATTGCATGGGGAATTAACAACGTTTTAGAAAGTCAGGAGAAAAAAAGATGGCTTGGAAAAAATGGTAGAAAGCGTGTGCTAAATGAGTTTACATGGGATAAAATTGCTGAACGAACTATAGCCATTTATGAAAGGGTTTTAAAACGCTAGCATGTCCAAAGTTATGGTGTTAACATTTTGAACTCCGCGCATTCGATGGGCATCCGGAGAAAAATTGCAAGAGAAGCTGCATCCCTCCTTTACAAGGGAATCGAAAAAGAGTATATGCAGGCAAAGCTGAAAGCCGCTGAAACCCTAGGCGTTTATCTTTTGCCGACAAACCTGGAAATAGCATTAGAACTTGATAGGATAGCTGAAGAGAATGAGGGTCCAATGCGGCGGGAGCGCTTAATACACATGAGACAGGAAGCCTTAAAACTCATGAGACTTCTCGAGAATTTTAATCCAACCTTGGTTGGAAGCGTGTGGCGTGGAACAATAACCCGCGACAGCGACATAGACATCACCGTTTATTCCGACGATCCGAAAGAGGTGCTGGAACTGTTAAAGCCACATTTTAGAATCTTAAAGACGGAACCCGCAGCCGTTGTGAAGCATGGGAGAACAATACTTTCCTTCCATATACTATTGGAGCTTCCGTCAGGAGATAAAGCAGAAATAACCGTGCGCGGCACAGAAGAGATGAACTTGCGAGAGCGCTGTGAAATATATGGTGATGAGATAGTTGGGCTTAAAACATGTGAGCTGGAGCATCTGCTCAAAACAGACCCTGCTAGGAGATTCGTTCCCTTTTAGGTTTCTCTAAAAAGCCGTTAAAGCTAATGTTAAATATGCCGATTTCTAAATAATATGCTAGAGGCTAAACTCTGAAGGTGCATCCGTGGAAATAGACATAGAAACGCTTAGAAAGCTTTTCCCCAGCCTTGCTAAGGAACTTGCGTCCGGAAAAAACAAGGTTGCAATAAACTCTGTGAGAACAGACGCTCAAGCAGGCGAAAAGGCCGCCACTATAGACTTGTTCGCCAATTATAATCCCGATGTTATTGACTTCATAAGAAGATGCGACACCGAAGATCAGGCAATGGAAATAATTGCATATATGGAGCGAAGGGGCGATATTGGAATGGAGTATGCCGAGAAACTGCGGAAACAACTTAAAGATAAAGGTGTAAGAAGCTTCGGTCCCAAAAAGGAGGACGGCTATTATTTTAAACGTGCAGGGCTCTGTTAGATGGTAGCATAACCACGAAATTGGAAGCCCAAATTCTAAAAGTTAAATATTGAAAGATATCTTCTTAATTAAAGCCAGACACCAAAATTTGGAGGAGATCGGTTGAAAGCAAAGATTTCGGAAATGCTTACGTTGGCCGCGGCTTTGTCATTGATCCTAACTATAAATGTAATTAATGTTGAATCCGTAAGAGCTGAAGTTTCAGAAAACTATTCAATCGAGCGTGTCAGTCATAAAGTAGGAATCCTATATAATGGTTACATCGTTATAAACGATACCATCAATTTAAGTGGAACACCTCCAGAAACTTTTCTAATAGGGTTCCCACAGGAATATGGCGCCTCACTTGTCAGTTGTAAGGCATACAACCCATCAAACTTAAACCAAACTTTTCAGGTAACCCTTAACGTTCAACTGGGAGACAGAAACTTCTACGGAGTTAAAGTTGATCTTTTAGGTCAGCCCCCACAAGCTTTAACAGTTATCTTCGTTCTATCAAACAGCCTCCTGTTGCGTGACGCTCAAAACAAGAGTTTGTACACCGTGAATTTTCCTGCATACCCAGCCCTCACAAAAACCGCCTCCATCTGTAATGTCTCCATAACGTTGCCAAAGGGTGCCACATATGTTAATGGAACAGTTGAAGGGCTTAATTACACAAAATTGGAGCTTCCAGCCCTCACATATAACCCTGCAAACATAACCTTCATGCTCTCAGGCGACAGCATATGCCTATTCACCGTGAAAGAGTTCAAAAGAGTGGTAAGTATAAGCGGCACTGGTGACATCGAAGTGACAGAAAGCTATTACATTGGCAATCGTGCAAATGAGAAAATATCATCTATAGCTGTAGTTTTGCCTCCTAACGCCTCAAACATAAGGGCAGAAGATGAATTTGGAAGAAAAGCTGGGACACCGGAGAAGGTTGACGCAAATCCAAACCGATATAAAGTGAGCCTTCTGATGCCCGTCGACATCGGCAAATTTACTAGGTTCGCCGTTAAATATACGCTGCCAAAGGAGATCTATGTTAAACAGGATGGCTTAAATTTCGAAATCATCCTACCAGCATTCCAAGATTTTGATTATTATATTGAAAAGGCATTCATAATGTTTGCATTTCCAGAGGGTGCTGAGGTTACGCAACTAAGCTACGATGATGGCTCGCCGACAACTTTATCCCAGGAAGAACTTACATGGAAGGGTGTAATATACACGCAAGGAGCTTCTTATCTGGATGCTTTCAACATAAAGATTGCTTATAAATATAATCCGTTGTGGCTGTCTTTCCGCCCTACGTTGTGGATTTTTACCTTGGCAGCCTTCGGAACTATTGTAATTGCCATCGTAAAGAAAACCCAAAAGCCAGCTGCTAAGCCTGCTGAAATCGCTGTTGCCGCTAAGGCAGTAGAACTTGTCTCAGGGGATATTGAATCATTTATAAACTTTTACGAGGAAAAAAGGCGGATACTCTTCGAAATTGAAACCCTTGAAGCAAGCCTTCGGAGGGGTAGAATTCCAAGGCACACATACAAGGTGCGAAAGAAGACACTTGAAACACGTTTAGCAAGTGTATCAAGAAGTCTTGAGGATTTAAAGCTTAAGTTAATAGCGACCAGCGGCAGGTATGCTGATTTAATGTTTCAATTCGAGAGGGCTGAAGCGGATATTTCTGAGGCTGAAGCGAAGATAAGTGATGCTGATGCACGGTATCACAGAGGTGAACTCTCCCTTGAAGCTTACCGGAAAATCATAGAAGAATACGAGCAAAAGAGGGATGATGCTGAAGCTAGAATAAGCGGAATTCTCGTGAGACTTCGTGAAGAAACGCATTAGTTCACCTAAAAACTTTTATTTTACTATTCCTTTGAATGGGAATCTGCTCGGAGAGGAGTTGCGTGGTAAAAATAATTGTTGATAACGACAAATGTACGGGATGTGGAACATGCGTAGACACCTGCCCGGTTGGAGTGTACGAACTAAAAGACAACAAATCGGTTCCAGTGAAAGTTGAAGAATGTCTAGTTTGCAGGGCCTGCGAAGCCCAGTGTCCAGCAGGAGCCATTCAAGTTATCGAGTGACCTTAGCGCACTTCTATTTTTATCGTACGACAAGCTAACACCCATTTTATTGGAGAGCTAGAAATATATTTTCTAAGTATTTCCTCAGGGGCATATTGTTTTTCTTCGCCAACCGCCACAAAGCCTTGCTTACGCCAGTGGCGTATTGAACAGCCTTTTTAGGGGCGTTAGCTATCTGAGGGGGCACTCCCGCCGTCTCGGCGGCTTTGCGAAGTGCAATTTTTCTAAGTCCATTTCTGGGTTCAATTTTTAACTCTAAAGGCAATTTTAAAGCGAATTCCACAAGCGGGCTTGCAGCAAATGGTAAATGGAGCTCTATATTGTGAAAACTGCATATTTTGCAGTCTCTTTCGAAGTTGTTTTCATACATATACTTAATGTCGTCTAAAATCTTTCTTTGGACATA
>Ga0272449_1004140_pt1 | contig 11982 bp, 8 predicted proteins | sample YNPCB0241_FD_198679 | JGI IMG/M metagenome (GOLD analysis project Ga0272449, IMG submission 198679) | Hot spring sediment microbial communities from Yellowstone National Park, WY, United States - YNP-CB-024-1 | ecosystem: Environmental > Aquatic > Thermal springs > Hot (42-90C) > Sediment...
GTATTAGGATTTAGACTTTATTAGATGTTGATAGGAACGAAGTATTATCTATAATTGTTTACTCATCTGGAAATGCATTAACTGCTAATACCCCATTTGTAAAATCTAAACATATGATAGTAAGTTAGGATTTATAGTTAATGGTGTATCACGACTTAATAAGCTCCATAGAGCTTAAAATATAATATAAGTTCAATTCATCATTCAGCAGAAACCTGCAAGTTTAATACATATTAACTTGACGGTATCAAGTAGGAGATGTTGTTTATTTGAACTTATTTCTTATGTTACAGTATGGTATGAGTAGCTTTATGTTTTTAAATTGATTTAGATCAGCCTCAGCTACCCAAGGATTCTTCACATATCTGTAGGCATAACTCTCCTCATCGGCAAACTAACTACTAGTTAAATTTTAAAAATCTAACTACTACTATGTTATCTATTCGACAAATTTAAATATTTAATTTATCTATTTAGTCGATGTTTATGAGTATAGATCGTAAGTTTTACATAGCATTGCCTGATGAAGTGATTAGTGGTGATGTCACCGACATATATTATTTACGTACAATGGAGGTTCTTCTTAAAAGAGGGCTACTTAATACTAGAGTTGTTATGGATGTTCATGCTTATTCCTTTCCATCAAACTATGATTGGGCTGTTTTAGCAGGACTGGAGGAAACGCTTCATCTATTTATTGGTAAAAAAAATGTAAATGTATATGCGATGGATGAGGGAACAATATTTAGAATCTATGAGCCAGTACTTAGTGTTGAAGGACCATATGAAGCCTTAGGAGTTTATGAGCCTGCTATTGATGGTATTCTTAGACATTACTCAAGCATAGCTACAGCAGCGGCTAGATGTAAAAAAGCAGCAGGAGATAAAGTTATTATTCATTTTGGTATTAGAGCTGTACATCCGGTAATAGCTCCAATGGTTGATAGAGCAGCATATATAGGTGGATGTGACTATGTTTCTGGTGTGCTCGGTGCAAAACTGATAGGTGAGAAGCCTGTTGGTACAATGCCTCATGAACTAGTAATAGTTTTTGGCGATCAAATTGAGGCATGGAAAGCTTTTGATGAGGTTATGCCTACTGATATTCCAAGAATTATGCTTTGTGATACTTGGTTTGATGAAAGAACAGAAGCATTAAAGGCAGCTCAAACACTTGGTATGAAACTTTATGGAGTTAGAATAGATACTCCTAAATCAAGAAAGGGGGATATTAGGAAAATTGTTGAAGAGATTAGATGGACTCTTAACCTTCACGGATATGAACATGTTAAAATAGTTGTTAGTAGTGGTGTTGATGAATACACAATATCAAAACTTTCTGATATTGTGGATATTTTTGGTGTAGGTACAGCTATATCATTTCCTAAATCTATAGATCTGGCATTTGATATAGTTGAAGTAAATGGTAAGCCTATAGCGAAAAGAGGTAAAATGCCTGGAAGAAAGCAGGTTTATAGATGTCTAAACTGTTTTCACGATGTAATAAGTCCTTTAAACAAGGAGGTTAGTGAATGTCCTATTTGTAGGGGTAAAATGGATCCTTTACTTAAACCAATCATACTAAATGGTGAACTTGTAAAGGAACTTCCAACAGCAAGAGAGATAAGAAATTATGTATTGAAGCAATTATCAAAGATTGAGCTTAAATTATGATTTAATTCCTTTTGCAGCAACGATTTTTACTACATCTCTATCCTTTAAGATATAGCTTTCTCCTAATTTTTGTTTTGTCCGTGCGTCTATAGCATATATAAATGTATCTCCTAATTCACTATGAATCTTATACGCAAACTCCCTCACAGTTATACCTTCCCGAACTAAAAAAACATCAGGCAATACTCTACCAGAATGGTCTGTGAGCTTATTAGGATCTTCAACTGGAAATACTGATATAGCCTTTAAGACATTAAATACAGTTTTATCTAGTACTTCCTGAACTCCTGTTGAACCCCATCTATTAAGATAGTCCCTAATAAACTTTAACGCAGACTCTTGTTTTTCAGTTAATAGCTTACTATTAACTATTTCAAACTTAGCTTCTCCAGGTAAATACCTTACTAACTTTCTTTCAACAGCTCTTCTTAACGCTAACTCCCCCTCAGAAAAGCAAGGTACAATAATATAATCTTTAAGTTCTTTAATTAAACGATTATAGTTTTCCTCAGCTTTAGGTAAATCCATTTTATTGGCTGCTATTATAATTGGCTTTGAAATTTTTCTTAATGTTGACGCGAAATTAAGAATATCTTCTTCACTCCATGAAGATGGTTTACTACTTAGTCCGAGAGTTCTCATAGCTGTTACTATATGTTTTCTCTCTATAGACAGTCCACTAAGTCTTTGAGTTAATACATCAATTATATCCTCACCCTTCCCTACATCAACTATCCTAATAATTTTATCCCAATCTCTTCTCAATATTTGGCTAAACCATGTATCTATTTCTCTCTCAAGAAATTTAACATCTTCAATAGGATCGTGGCTTCCCAGCTCTACAGCTTTCCCTTCAAAATCCGTACCTCCAGAAATATCGATAACATGTATTAAAGCATCAGCCTGTCTTAAATCATCAAGGAATTTATTCCCTAGCCCCCTACCTTGCCATGCTCCTGGGACAAGACCCGCAACGTCAAGTAACTCAACTGGAACATATCTTATTCCATTTATACATTTAGAATTTTTAGGATTATCAACTACATTAAACTCCTTACATACACATTTAATCCTAACATATGCAATTCCTCTGTTAGGCTTTATTGTAGTAAATGGGTAAGGAGCTATCTTTGCAGGCGCTAATGTTGCAGATGTAAAAAAGGTACTTTTACCAGCGTTTGGTTTACCAACAATACCTATAAGCATATCTATATTCACTAATTATTAACATTGAAGCTTTCATTTAAAACTTTGTTTTCAAATCATACTATTATAGTTTTTACCAAATCTGCGGCTTAGTCTTCTCATATTTCGAATATATATCTCAACTATTAATTCTGATCAATACAAAATAGAAATGAAGTAAGAGTCTCTATGTAAGGTAAGAAATAATTAAGCTGCAAAACACTTTTCATACTTTATATGTATTTAGATAAAAATAAGTTATTATGTAGTTTTAAGTATTTCTTCTTCTGATGGTGGCTGTTTAATAAGTCCAGCTTTTGTTAGTGCTTTAACAGATTCTCTTGCTTCTTTAATTATTTTAACTGCTTTTTCCCAGAGTTCTTGTCTACTTGGCTTTATCCTAGCTACTCCCTGCTCGATTGATTTTAAAGCGCATGCTACAGCTACTCTTGGATATACTTCCCACTCAGTCATTTTTGGCACTATGTTGTCCTCACTTATTCCTCTTTCTTCAGCAAATCTTGCAAGTTCTGTTGCTGCAGCAACACACATCTCATCTGTTACTGTTTTAGCTCTCACATCAAGCACACCTCTGAATATTGCTGGAAACCCTAGGGAATTGTTTATTTGATTTGGGAAATCGCCTCTACCAGTTCCAACAATTTTTACTCCTGCCTCCTTCGCCTCCCAAGGCCATGCTTCAGGAATAGGATTTGCGCAGAGAAATGCTATAGCATCGGTACTCATTAATGTAAACCACTCCTTCTTTATAACACCAGGACCTGGACGCGACATAGCTATTAATACATCAACCCCCTTCATAGCTTCCGGTATTCCTCCCTCCCTTCTTTCAGCATTGCTTTTCTGAGCCCATTTCCATTTCCAAGGATCGTTTTCCTTCTTAATTATATCCTCTCTCCAAGGGCCTAAAGTTCCCTTGCTGTCAACCATGATGATGTTACCTGGTTTAGCTCCTGCTAGCTCAAGCACATCAGCACATTTAATATTTGCAGCACCAGCTCCAATCATTGTTATGCTTACTTCACTAATTTTTTTACCTACAAGTTTAAGTGCGTTTAAAATACCTGCAAGAACTACGGTTGCGGTTCCTTGTTGGTCATCATGCCATACGGGAATTTCTAGTTTCTCTCTTGCTTTTTCAAGAACATAAAAGCATTTGGGTTTTTCTATATCTTCAAGATTTATACCTCCAAATGTTGGCTCAATCCATTTACAGGCTGTAACAATATCATCAGGATTCTGAGTACTAAGACATATTGGAAACGCATCCACTCCACCTAGATACTTAAATAGTAATGCCTTTCCCTCCATAACTGGTAATCCAGCAAGACCGCCTATATTTCCAAGTCCAAGAACTCTACTTCCATCACTAACAACAGCTACATAATTCCATCTACTCGTATACTCAAAAGAGGTCTCCGCATCCTTATTTATGATTTTACATGGCTCAGCTACACCTGGTGTATACCAGATATCGAAATCTGAAAGATCTCTAATAATACATTTAGCCATTACTTGGACTTTTCCCCCGTAAAACTTATGATAAGTAGGAGCAAGTTTAGATGGTCTATAAGCCTTAGCTAGAAGTTCTTCAACAGTAAATTTCTTCACGTAATCACCACTTCCTTTAAAACAAATGTATATTTAAGTTTTTCTAACAGTTTTCAGGGACCTGACAACTTAGCATATCGCATTTAACTTCCTAAGTTGCCACGTCCGTTTCGGAGCTTTGTAAACTCTAGCTTTATTTAGAAGCTCTCTTACTTATGGTGAAGTTATGAGGTATATTAGGTTTGTTAGATAGAGCTCCTTATGTTAGTTGTTTATCTTACATATTTTGTTCATTAAGAATGATATCAATATCTTAAGTTTTCTGGTTTGTAGTTATAAGAAGCCGTCTCCAAACTCCTTGAGTTTTTGACTGTCAAATCTTTCTTCATCTTTCAACTGTTCAAATGAGTTTTTGCTACATGTTTAGAAATGTTTCAACTTCAATACTAGTCCTGCATATGCAGCATGTCAGCCAGCCCCCTCAAGCTCCGCATCATGAACAAGATTACGAGTGCGTCTATGCTTAACCCCTAAGCCTTAGGCCAGTCAATCTAGAGACATCCTCATAAATCTATTTTATAGTTTAAATCACTAAACTTCCTTTGATGCTAGGATTGTAGGAGTTTAGATTGTTGGTTGATGATACTAGAATTGGTGGAATCTAGGGGAAGATGATATACATATTTTTAAGCTCTATTTAGAGGGATTGCTTACATGATTTATGTAGCTAATATATTAATCCCAACATTAGGAGGGTTAAGCTATTTATAGCTTAACAACTATAGCAGCATGATGCTTCCTACTATAGAGTATCGGTAAATTTTAAAATATTATATAACTTAGCTTAGTTTATTGAGGGAATAATACGTTAAGGATAGATAAGCTGTTTGATAACTATACATCATTAGGAAATGTGGTGAGGATCATGTAGAATGTTCTAAATCAGTGAAACACTACCTATAATAGAGGTGATTAACATGCTTAAGTCTACAAAACTCTATAAAAGTAGTAAGGTTTTAATATAGGTAAGAAGGAGGTAATAATGATGATCTAATATGGTAAATGATAGAATTATTGCTATTATCGGTGGTACTGGAGACCAAGGATTTGGCTTAGCTTTAAGATGGATTAAAGCTGGAGAAAATATAATTATAGGTTCCAGGGTTGAAGATAAGGCAAAAGCTGCTGTTGAAAGATTAAATATCATACTAGGTGATCAATATAATGTTGAAGGATTAGAAAATAGAGAAGCTGTTTCTAAAGCTAACATTGTTGTATTAACTGTTCCATTTAATGGATTATTTGATATATTAAAAAGTATAAGAGATTTCCTTAGGCAGAGATGCATATTAGTAGATGTTACTGTTCCATTAGCCTCAACAATAGGTGGTAAACCAACTCAGACAATTACTCCATGGCATGGCTCAGTATCTAAAATGATAGCTGAGATGCTACCTAATGTTAAAGTAGTTTCAGCATTTAAAGAGATAAGTGCAGAGGCACTTCAAGATATACAAAACCCTGTTGAAAGCGATACCATTATCTGTAGTGATGATGATTATGCTAAGAGAGTAGTTATAGAGCTGGCTGAGAAAATACCAAATATTAGAGGAATAGATGGTGGAGGACTTGAAAACTCAAGAATTTCTGAATATTTAACAGCATTTCTAATCGGTGTAAATATAAGATATGGTGTAAAAAAGGCAGGTATTAGAATAACTCAGCTAACGCGATGATAATTAATTACCTATAAACTTTAACTTATATTCTTCTAATCTTAGTATATAAGCTACACGGACATAGCTACTTAGGAAGTAAGTACAACATGTTAAGTCGTCAAGTCTAAGATTTTATGTTGAGTATTAGTTTTCTGGTTAGGGATTTAAGTGCTTTAAGGGAAGTAGGGTCTATTTTGAGATTAAGATTCTTGGTTTAGTATTCCATTTAATCCCTAGGGCTGCAGGAGCATTATCTGATGTCTATAGAGTTTTAAGAATGCTGTGTGGAAGTAGGTTAAGTTAGAGTTGATTTCAGCCCACTCAGTCTAGAAGACTCTAGCATTAGATACGTGTATTAGTTAACGGCTTTAAGTATTGGATTTATGTTATAGATGTTAATAGAAACAAATTTTATCGATGAGGATCTACCCATTGAGAAACATACAGAACTTCTCATAAGAGGTACCTAAATATTATGATGAAGGTTATCTTTCATCATTGTGTTGGAGCTATTTATAAGATTACTCATACCATAACGGTTTTAAAGGTAATACTAAGTTGCTACATTTAAATCCTAACCGGAAAATACATAAACCTTAAGTTGCCGCATCTCTTATAGTTATAGCGAAGCTATTATTAATATTAGGTTAGATTATGCTTCAATAGTTTACATAAGCTTTACGCTAAATCTAAAAATTATTGAAAAGCTTTTTTACTTCTTTTACAGTAGTTATTATAGTGGGAGCTGTGAGAATGTTGTTTAAAAGAGTGTTTGAAATGTCAGATCTTGAATTCCTAATTGAAAATACTAGATTTAACCTGAATCAGAATCTTCCACAGATTGAAATATGTGGTGAAAAAGTAGGTCCATTTAGTCAAGGCTCAACTATAGAGCTTCCCAGATGGGTTTGTGATAAGCTTGAAGAGCAAGGCTATGGTAGTAAAAGTGAGGATATTCCATCTATAGTTTGGATTTCGAAGTTAGCGTGGTCTGAGTCTCGATCTCAAGCTATGACATCTCTTGAACCATTATTTTATGCAAAACTTAGAAGAATGATTAAAACATTAAGGCAAAGAGCTAATCAGTCATCAGACCCTACAGTACATAAAGACTATGAGGTTGTACATATGTATGCCTTAGATCTTATAACGTCTCGTCTACAGAAAATAGTGAAAGCATCTTTAATGGCCCCTGGAAGACTTGAAGCTATACCTAATGCAACGGATGAAGAGAAGTTTCTGTTTATTGTTTTAAGTAAATTAATTAATAGCTGGAGTAAAGCAATATTAGAGGTTGAATAGCTTGAATGAAGCAGTAGCTGTTCCAGAAATATTTGATGTACAGTCAGCTTTCGAATCGTTCCTAAAGTCATTTCAGGTTAAGAAGGGGGAATTTAAGTATAGGGAATTGATAAGGCAGATGGTTCTCCGTAATCAGAGATCATTGTATGTTGATTTTGACGATCTTCTAATTTATGATAAAAGACTTGTAGAAAATCTTATTTTAAACCCTGCTAATACTATGGAATCCGCATCAAAAGCCCTTCTTTCAGTTATGAAGGTTGAAAATGCTGAGTATGCTAGACTTAATCCGAGATTAAATGTAAGGTTTAAAGGCTTTCCTGATGCCTTACCATTAAGACAGATAAGAGCTGAACACATGAATAGATTTGTTAGAATTGATGGTATACTAACTAGGATTTCTCAAGTTAGACATAAGCTAGTGAATGCTGTTTTTGAATGTCAAGTATGTCATGAAAGGGCTTTAGTTGAACAAAAAGAGCTTAACTTAATGAAGCCAAGTAGATGTACTAATGCAAGATGTAGAAACACTATAGCATTTAAACTGATATTTGAGGAAAGCAGCTATATTGATTGGCAGAAAGCAACGCTTCAAGAAAGACCTGAAGAGCTGCCTCCAGGAGAGCTTCCTAGATCTATTGAAGTTATAATTACGGATGATATAGTAGACATAGCTAGACCCGGTGATAGGGTTTCAATATCAGGCATGCTTAAACCAAGAGTTGAAGTATCAGCTAAAGGACTACGATTATCCATATTTTCAAGTGTTCTTGAGGCAAACTGCATTGAAGTTCAGCAGAAGGACTCAATAAATCTTGAGATAACCCAAGAAGATATAGCTAAAATACATGAGTTAAGCAAGGATCTTATGATTGTTTCAAGAATTAAGGCATCAATAGCTCCATCCATATATGGATATGATGATATTAAGGAAGCTATAGCCTATATGCTTTTTGGAGGTGAACCAAAAGTTCTACCTGATGGTGTGAGAATTAGGGGAGATATAAATATTCTATTAATAGGTGATCCTGGAACAGCAAAATCACAACTTTTAAGATATGTTGCACAGTTAGCTCCACGTGGACTATATACTTCAGGGAAGGGTGCAACAGCTGCTGGACTGACAGCTACGGTTATTAGAGATAAGTCTACAGGTGAGTTTTATCTTGAAGCTGGAGCTTTAGTTTTAAGTGATGGTGGTGTTGCATGCATTGATGAAATTGATAAAATGGATGAAAAAGATAGAGTTGCAATGCATGAAGCAATGGAGCAGCAGACCATTAGTATTGCTAAAGCTGGAATTGTTGCAACATTAAATGCACGGACTGCTATACTAGCTGCAGCTAATCCGATTCTTGGAAGATATCAATCTAACCGCTCTCTTAGAGAGAATACAAATCTTCCAGTTACAATACTTTCAAGATTTGACTTAGTATTCCCACTAAGGGATGAGCCTGAGCCTGAACGTGATGAAACTATGGCATCACATATACTTATGCTTCATCAAAAAGCAGAATCACTACTTTCACCTGAAATAATACCTCCGGAGCTATTAAGAAAATACATAATTTATGCTAAAACAAATGTTAAACCAAGACTAAGTGATGAGGCAAAAGAGAAAATTAAGGAGTTCTTCTTAAGTATGAGGTCTCAAGCACTAAGTGAACAATTACCAATACCGATATCTCCTCGTCAGCTTGAATCTCTTGTTAGACTTACTGAGGCTAGAGCTCGAATACGTTTAAGCAGCATAGCTACAAGAGAGGATTCGGAAGCTGCTATAAGATTATTAATGTCATTTCTTACAAAGGTTGGTTTTGACGAGTCGAGAAAGGCTATAGATATAGATACAATAATGACTGGTGTCTCCAGATCCCAAAGGGAGGAGCTTCAACGTTTTCTTGATTTAATATCAACCATGCAAAGCGAGGTTGACGGTAATCCAATAGATGAAGAGAAACTTTATGAAAGAGCGGAGGCTGAGGGCTTCAATAGAAGATTTATTGAAAAAACAATTCAACAATTAAAGGAGCAAGGTATTCTGTATTCACCATCACGTGGAAAAATTGCAAGAGTCTAGCCATTTAATGTTTAAATGTAAATTAACTTGACAGTGTAAGTAAACTTTAAAGAACATGCTTAATTAAACTTTCACGATTTTACCGCAACATCAGGAAATTATCCAGTATTTTAAAGTATAATTACCTGCTTTAAGTTAGTGTAAATAGGGAATTTTTAGATAGTTTAACAGTGCTTAAGGACTTACTACGATAAAGGTAATTAAACATGTTGGTTGCAAAATCTGTGAGGAACAAACAAATTATGGATATCTACTAGCTACTTTAACTTAATGTTATACTTATCTTAAATATTCATAGTTTTTTAAATGTTTCATTCTTTCCTGCACAATTCTAATGGTGTTTAGGATTATATCCTCAGTTTTTCCTAAATAATTGCTTGGAGTGGTTATGTAGTTTAACTCATCAATATTTAGAAATTTTCTTACTTCATCATTTTCTTGAAGTATTGATTTTAAATCTTTATTTTCAAGCTGAGACTTAATTACAAGCTCCCTAATTAATTTATAGGCTCTTTGTCTTCCCATTCCTTTTCGTGCTAAGGCCATCATCACAGCCTCAGCCATTATTGCTCCTCTGCTTAATTCAATATTTCTCCTCATATTATCAGGGTAAACTCTTAATCCTTTTAATACCTTTATCATTGTTGATAGAATTTCATCTAGAATGATTATGGATAGCGGTATTACAAATCTTTCACTGCTTGAGTTTGTAAGATCTCTTTCATGCCATAGCGGTATGTTCTCAAGGGATGGTATTACAAATCCTCTTAAAACCTTAGCTAATCCAGATATCTTCTCACAGTCTACTGGGTTCTGCTTATGAGGCATAGTGCTACTTCCAATCTGCTCATCGATATTGAATCCTTCAGCTAATTCAAGTATTTCAATTCTTTGAAGATTCCTAATCTCTATAGCTATCTTATCGAAGGTTGATCCTGTTATTGCAATCCAAGAAATTAATTCAGCATATCTATCTCTACATACTACTTGGGTTGTTATTTCAGCTGGCTTAAGTCTAAGCTCCTCTAATACTTTTCTTTCAATTTCTAATGCTTTAGGCCCAAAAGATGCCATAGTGCCTACAGCTCCACGTATTTTACCTACAAGAACTCTCTTCAACATTTCTTGAAGTCTTTCAATATGTCTACTTACTTCTGCAGCGTAAACCGCAAACTTAAATCCTAAGGTTATTGGTATAGCATGCTGGCCATGAGTTCTACCAACCATAACTAAGTCTTTATACTTTAATGCATATTCGCAAAGTATCTGTGAAACTTCAATTAATTTTTCTCCCAATACCTTAAGTGAATCCTTCAATTGAAGAGCCCATGCTGTATCTATAATATCATTACTAGTAGCTCCAAAATGAACGTACTCACCATAATCCCCACATTGCTCAGCAAGAGCATTAACAAGAGCTACAATGTCATGTTTAAACTTTCTCTCTAACTCCTTAATTCTTTCAGGAGTTACAAACTCAACTCTAGCTTTTTGTGATATTATGTCAGCTGCCTCTCTAGGAACCTCATTGAATTCAGCTAAAGCTCTTACGAGAGCAGCCTCTACATTAAGCATTTTCTCTATTCTTGCTTCTTCACTAAATATCTTTTTCACTTCACTTGATCCATACCTACTGATCACATCTTGAAGTGACACACTATCACCATAATTAACTGTAAAGGAAGCTTAAATACTTAGATCTCAATACTCTAACTATTTATGAAACTACATTAACAGCAATTTATAGTATAATTGGTCATTTAAAATCGTTTTAAGAATCAAGACTATATGATTTAAGGAAACATAAACAGGTCTGACTGCTTTGTGTTTTCTATAGAAGTGTCTCAAATATTTAATTCTGTTGCTTATTTTGTTATGGAGTTTCGTGAGTTAAGTGATGGTGAATGGGGTGTTATTGCAGTCTTTCTTCCACTTAAGCCTAAGAGGTGTTGGAGGGCTTTAAGCGATGATGGGTCATTGATTAACGGTATTCTGTATGTTATTACTGCAGTTTATCAGTTAGGCTGTAAATTTAAAGTATTTTAAGAAAATTATTTTTCCTTTCACATTCTTTCATTGTATGTTTAAAATTAAAATCTATGGAACATTTAAATAAAATAGATTTTAAACAAGAGATCCTTCTCTCTTCTTCATATTTTCTTATTAGGCCAATTTTGTTTTCAATCCTAACCTTCTCGCATAAAGTTTTCTGCCTAAGTTCTTCAGCTATCTCTGGAATTTAGGTCTAGAGACTCTTTACCACTCTCCTTTTAAAATAGCATTCAATTTTTCCTTACTAGAATTAGAAAATAAGCAGCGAAAATCTCTGCTCTCTTTATTTCATCATTCAAGAAAAGCGAAGTGGGGCCGCGGGGATTTGAACCCCGGACCACCAGCGCCAAAAAGAATAGCGGAGCCTCAGCTTCCGATTTGAGAATGGAGAATATGGAG
>Ga0272449_1004141_pt1 | contig 11976 bp, 10 predicted proteins | sample YNPCB0241_FD_198679 | JGI IMG/M metagenome (GOLD analysis project Ga0272449, IMG submission 198679) | Hot spring sediment microbial communities from Yellowstone National Park, WY, United States - YNP-CB-024-1 | ecosystem: Environmental > Aquatic > Thermal springs > Hot (42-90C) > Sediment...
CAACCCCTCGGCCTCCGGCGCGGCGGGCTCCTGAGGGGCTTCCTCGGCCTCCCGTGGCCTCCTAGGCCCCCTGGCCGATATGAGGCTCCTGGCTATGATGGCCGCCAGAGCCGCCGGGGGGATGAGTAGGATGGGGTTTATGGTGAGCACTTCCCTCCTCAAGCTGGGCGCCTTATAGTATGGCTCGGATGGGATGGGCTCAACCTCCACGGGGTAGAGGCCTGAGGGGTGGGTGTGGGAGACCCCTAGATGGGCCTCGAAGCGGCCCTCCCCATCGGCCATAACGGTCTCAGAGGCTCCGAAGGCCCTTATCCTCACCCTCATCTCCGGGATTGGTCCGAGGGGCCCCTGGACCCTGCCCTTCACCATCATGGCGAGACCCGCTATGGCCGCCGGGGGAAGCTCCACATCCACGTTAAGCTGATGTCTATAGACCATTATAGAGGCCGAGGATCTTGCTGGGCCATATATGCCCCTCGCCGAGGTCCCCACCTCTATTTTGTGGATCCCCTCGGCCGCGTCCCCTGGAACCCTCATAATAAGCTTGAATCTCCCATCTTCATCGGCCTCGGCCCTGAGCCTCATCCCGAGGCAGCTGGCCCAGACCTCGAGGCCTGGGGTGTCGACCTGGCCCGTTATGGTGAAATTCTCCGTCGGAATGGCCCTGGGCTTGTCGAGGCCTATGGAGAGGCTTGGGGTTAGGTATAGCAGCCTCAGCCTGACCATGTTCGAGCTTGAGGCGGCCAGGAGGCCGAGGTCTGGGCCTGAGGGGTTGAAGGTTGCCTGGATCCAGGTCTCAGGCATGTAGGTTAGGGGGATGGTCAAGTGAGCTTTGAAAAGGCCCTTCTCATCCGTGATGGGCTGGGCTGAGGGCCTCCCCCCGATATATATGGTGACGGACCGGTTCTCTAGGGGCTCATCAAGCTCGGATGTGAGGATCCCCCTGACGGTGACCTTGGAGCCAACCCAGGCCTCCCCCTCCTCGGCCTCGATGAGGAGCCTCGTCCCCATGGCCTTCGCCCCCCTCAGCATCTCCGCCAGGCTCCTGATACTGGCATCATAGGACTCCGATAGGGCCTCCAGCCTATCCATCAGGATCTCCAACTCCCTCTGAAGGTATGTGAGGGGACCCATCCTCGTTAACTCCCTCGATGCAGCCCTGAGCTCGGAGAGGGTGATCCTCGCCCTTGCCAGGGATATGGACGCCCCGTTCAGGCTCTCCCAGGCCTTCTCATAGAAGCCTAGCTCATAGTTGGCCTCAGCCTCCTCTATCTCGGCGTGGGTCATGTTCAGGAGGCTCACAGTCTCCTCCAGGAGCTGATGGAACCTCTCTATGATGTACCTGAGGGCCTCTGGGATGTAGAGCTTGAGGGCCTCACCCAGCCTGGACCTGGCCTCGGTGTAGTTTCCCATGATGGAGGCATCTATGGCCCCCCTGTATATCGCCAAGAATAGGCTTCCGGGGAGGCCCTCCTCAGGGGCCTCCGTGGGGTTTATATGCCTCTGGAGGGCTGCCTGGGCTATGAGCTGGCCCGCGAGGAGGACTGAGGCGAGGATGATGGCGTGGCTTCTGTTCACCTCATGAGCACCTCCCAGATCCTGAAGGCGACGATCACGGCGAAGATGGAGGTGAGGGCCAGCGCTAGGAGGTCTCTGATCCTCCTCCTGGGCCTGAGGATGGCCAGGGCGGTGAGGTACTCCAAGGTGAACAGGCTCATATAGGCGTCCAGCCTATTCTCTCCCAGAGCGGCTAGGGAGGGGACCGTGATGAAGATCATGGCCCCTAGGATGATGTTGAAAAGGATATTCCTGTCCAGGATCATGGGATGACCTCGAGAATTATTCTCCTGGTCTTCCCGTCATCCTCCTCCGACGCGATCCTCACAGGCCTCCCCATCCTCGCCGCGGCTATGCAGGCTGCGACGCTTGCCTCGAGGGAGCCCATAACCAATCTGAACCTTCCGGCGCCGATCAAGGCCCTTGGCCCCCTCACCCTAAGGGCTACGCCCTCCCCCCTAGCAACCTCGACCGACTCACAGAGCTCCGTCAGGCCTGTCAGGGCCTCTGAGATGGCCGATTCCAGGTCCTCGGGCAGGTCCCCCATCCTGACGAACTCCGAGGCCGGGGGGAGGAGGATGATGTAGGGCTCCCCATCCTTCTCAGCCACCATGCTCCCCGTTGGGGTCTCAGGGTATATGGGGCCCCTATCCCCGGCCAGGGGGATGTGGACATAGATCCTACCATCCCCATGGGGGACGTAGTAGCCCCTATTTGGGGCGTCCACCATCTCGAGGATGGCCTCCAGGCTCAGGGCTGAACCCTCTAGGAGGCCCCTGACAGCCCCCCTGGGGATGGGCTCGGTGGGCGTGATGAGGATGGAAAGGCCCAGGATGAGGATACCCAGCCCTAGGGCTGTGAGGGGGATGCTTGAGACCATCAGGTGGGAGAAGAGGGCGAAGACGGCCCCGAAGGCTGCCAGGGAGGCGCCGAAGGCGTTGAAACGGTCCAAGCTCAGCCCCCTTGGGCCAGGAGGTGGTATGAATGCTTCCTCGCAGCGGCCCCAAAGGCCATCGTGAGGGTGAGGATCGTGAGGGAGGCCACTGTGGGGTCGAGCCTGATGCCCCATGGGGTATAGTTGAGGATGAGGCCCACGAGGGGAACCAGGGCGAGGCTGAGGCCTATGGAGAGGGCCAGCCTCTCAAGCTGGGTCAGGTCTTCCCTCTTAGGGTATAGGAGCTCTATGAGGGAGGCCCCTGGGAGGTATAGGACGAAGATGGTGCCCAAGGGGATCCTGAGGATCGAGAGCTGGGGAAGGCTGGAGGAGGCGTATATGGATAGGTCTGTGATGGCCACGGCTGAGATGAGGATCCAGAGCCAGGTGGCCCTAGAGCTGAGGATGAACCTGGCCAGGCTCCTAGGCGGGGATGGATCCCTTATCCTCACCATCCCAGCCTCCCTAAGCCTGTATATGGCCCTCGCGGCCTCATACCTCCTCAGCCCCTGCCTCTTACAGGCCTCCTCCACAAGCTCCCCGATGGTGGACTCCCTCTCCAGGAGGCTGAGGATCCCCCTGGCCTTCTCGTCTATCTCTATGGAAGCCTCGGGGCCGTCACGTTTATCCAGAGCTGGAGCCACCTCCCATGATACCTAAACTCCTCCCCATCCAATATCCACATCTCGAATATCAGCCTAGCGTTATTCATAGGCCTCTTTATGCTGAGGCTTATGGGGATGGTCGTGTTCTGGCCGTGGGGGAGGATGGCCTCATACTCGGCCAGGATCTCCGCCTCGGCGGGTTTCGCCTCATCCACCTTGGTCGACTCATCCCCGAGCTTGGCGAGGACCCTATAGTACATCACCCTCCCCTCGTGGTTGCCCAGGTATAGGTAAAGCCTCAGGGTCTCGTTGACCAAGACCGTCTTCGGATATCCCCCGATCTTCATCTCCGGCCCTAGGAGGCCGAACTCCGAGAAGGGCTCCGCGACCCTCTCCGAGGCGAGGAGTTGGGAGGCTCCCATCACTCCCGCCACGAGGACGAGGGCGACCACGACCGCTGTCACCTCCTCATCTATCAAGCCCTCTTCACCCTCCAATCCCTCCTCGCCCTCAGCCAGAGGCTCCAGAAGGCCCTCGGGGCGTATATGTAGGCCATGATGGAGGCCAGGCCTATGAGGGATGTGGAGATGGCTAGGGTCGCCGTGCGCATTCGGCTCCTCGCCTCCCCCTCCTCTATGAGCCTATCTATGGAGGCCTCCACCTCACCGATGATGGTTAGGGCCCTCGAGAGGTTCTTCTCCCTCTTCGAGGCGTCAGGCTCCGAGGCGGCCTCCCGGATGAGGGTGAGGGCGTCGTTGAGCTTTAGGGCCGCCTCCTTAACGTCGGCTCCCCTCCCCTCAGCCTCCCTGAGCCTGCTGTAGACGAGGCGTATATGCTGCTCGGCCTCTTCTAGGCCTTGGCCTCCCGCCATCTCGGGGCATGCAGTGAGGATGGCCAGCGAGATGATTATGGCCATGGCCTTTATGGTCCACGCTCTGCGGGTGTGGTTTGGGGTCAAGGCTCCACGCCTATGGTATTCCATTTGAACTCCCCTTGGATTTTTCCATCTCTCATGGTGATCACGTTTCCAGCCAATCTGGCTATTCTTGGGTCGTGGGTTGTGAAGATCACGGTTGCCCCATTCTTATTGATATCCTTTAGGAGGTTGAACATGGCCTCGGCGGTCTCGGTGTCGAGGTTGCTGGTGGGCTCATCGGCGAAGATCACCATAGGAGACTTGACCAGGCACCTCGCTAGGGAGACCCTCCTCCTCTCACCTCCACTCACCTCCATCGGCCTTCTATCACCCAGCCCCCCCAGCCCCACCTCCTCGAGGGCCCTATCGACGGCCTCGGCCCTCATCCTCCTGGGATAACCCTCGAGGATGAGGGGGAGCTCCACATTCTCCCTTATACTCAGGGTGTCTATGAGGAGGTCCTCCTGGAACATGAAGGATGTGAGCCTCCTCCTGGCGTTGATCCTCTCCTCAAGCCCCATGCTGTAGAGCTCTAGGCCCAGCAATATCACCGTCCCAGAGTCGGGCCTCAAGAGGCCTGAGGAGACCTTCAGAAGGGTCGTCTTCCCCGAGCCGCTGGGGCCCATGATGCAGGTCATCTCCCCCCTCAAGACCCGGAGGTTCACGTCTCTCAGGGCCTCAACCCTGAGGCCCCCCGTCCTGTAGGCCTTCGAGACCTTCTCGAGTTCTAGGGCCGATTCCCTCATGAGCCTCCTCAGCCCTCCCATTCCTCACCCCTATGCCTGGTTGAGATGAGCCATGAGGCCGTGGCGAGGATCATAGAATATATTGTGGTCTGGAATGGGCTGGGCTGGATGCCGTATCCGAGGATGGAGACTGGGAGAAGCTGCCGTTGGATGAGAGATGCTAGGTTGGCTGAGGCTAGGCCGAACGCCAGGTCGAGGCCTAGGATCTTCGCCCACACCATCCTGAGGAGCTGCCTCCTACCTGCTCCGAGGGCTCTTAGGACCTCGATGTTGTCCTCCGCGGATCTCATGAGACCCCTATGGATCGTGATGACCGATATGGCTGAGAGGATGGTGAGGAGGGCTGTTACCGCCGTAAGAGATGTTGTTGTGACTCCCAGGAGGGATGTGATTGTGGCCGATGAGGCCTCTATTGGGGATAGGGCCCTGAGCTGCTGGTATAGGCTTGGCGTTATCCTCCCGGGGTTGGATACGGCGGGTAGGACTATGTTGACCCCATCCCCCGGTATCTTGAACCTTGCTCTTGCCAGGTAGGGTGGCTTGGAGACCTCTGCCTCATACTCGCCAGGGGGGAGTTCTATGAAGGTGTGGGTGCCCGGACTCCTCGACGAGGCGACGAGGGTTCCATCAGGCCTCCATATAGATATGAGGTAGTCCTTGACCTCGGAGCCATCCTGCCATTGGACCCTTATCTCGGCTCTTCCCAGCTCTCCCCCTATGGCCTTAGGGTTGAAGGTGGTCTCCCCCATTAGGGGTATGAGGTGCTCCCTCCCTCCGACCTCTAGGGTGTAGAGGCCTATTGGGGCCTCGAAGAGCCATGACCCCTCGGTCCAAACCCCTGGAATGAGTTTTCCGTCTCCGCCTCTCAGGATCGGCCTCTGGTCCTCCCCAGCCTCAACCCTGAGCCTCTGGAGATTGCCTGGCTGGCTCAGATTTATCGAAGTGTCGCCCATGAGCATGAGACTCGTGAGGTTCGCGGAGATGTATGAATCCCTGTAGATGATGGTGTAGTATCCGAAGGGGAGCTGGATGGTCTTCGGCCCCGGCTTCTCAGCGCTTAACGTTGCGACCTGGACGTTCAGGGGGTCCAGGATGGTTATGTATCCCCTCATTGTCTCATGGGCTATGGTGAGGCTGTACTGGGTCTTTACGAGTTTCTCCAGCTCCTCCCTCGCCATTCCTTCCACCCTTATGGCTGAGGCCATTCCCCATGGGAGGCCTGAGAGCTCAGCCCCCACTCCAAGGGGCACGGCTGCCTCATAGTCCCTCATATCTCCGAGCCTATAGATACCTGAGACCCTTAGTAGGACTGTCCTTGGGGTTGAGGGGCTCCCAAGGGCGATTATGGAGCCCACCCTCAGGCCTAGGCTTCTGGAGGCCTCCTCCCCCAGGAGGATCCATGGGCCTGAACCCTTCGGGGCTTCCCCTTCGACCATCCCTCCAGCGTACTCTCCCATGTCCATAACCCCTCGAACCGTGAGGGGCCTCCCATAGAGGGTTGTCGGGGATAATGTGACTGCCTGGGCCTCAACTCCGGGGATCCTCCTAAGGCTCTCGGCTATGGATAATGGGACCCTGCTCGTGTGGACGCTCTTCGCCCCTCCCTGGAGTATGACGACCCCGCCCTCGAACCCTCCCAGAGAGCTGCCTAGGCCCTTTGATATGCCGTATAGGAGGGCGAAGGCTAGGTCAGCCATTGTCAGGGAGGCCAGAAGGGCTAGGCAGAATCCCAGGAGGGCTCTGGTCCTCAGGATCCTAAACGCCATCAACCCTGTATCCCTTCAGGAGGCCTATGGAGAGGGCTGTGGATGAGAGGGCGTAGGAGGTCCCGAGCCATCGGAGGAGCTCCACCCCGGCCAGGGGCTTCACATATGGGAGGCCTAGGGCCAGTGAGAGGGTTGAGGATATGATGGCCGACCCCGCCAAGCCGAGGGCGTAGCCTAGGGTGACCCCTGCCAGGCTCAGGGTTAGGGAGAGGATGATTAGGGAGCATGCCATCATCCTCCTGGAGGCTCCTAGGGATGAGTATACCCTGAAGGCCCTCCTCCCCTCCTGGGAGGAGTTGTAGCCCTGGACGGCGCATGTTACGGCGAGCATGGCCGTGAGTATGTGGCCCAGGATGGAGAGGGTGGAGAGGGCCTCCCCCGTCACCGCCCCCACGAGGCTCGAGGAGGATGGGGCCTCGGCCATGGGCACCCCCTCCGCCCCAGCTGGGGCTTTAGCGTAGTAGAGGGTGGTGGCCTCCAGCCCTATCTTCCTAAGGGTCTCGGGGGTCGTTATGATGGATGAGGCTAGGTGGGCTGGTGATGAGATGTACCCTGAGACCCTGAGGGGGAGCCCCATGATCTTCAGGACCCCCTCCCCGGCGAGGGTCCTCAGCCCCAAGCCCACGAGGAGCTCCCCATCCCCGGGCAGCCCCCCCTCCACCCTAGCCCCCTCTAGGTTTATGAGGCTTCCGGGGTCTTCGGATGCCAGGATCATCAGGGTTCGGCCCTCCAAATCTAGGGTGGATGCATAGACCCTCACGGCCCCTCCCATCGGGCTGGTGTCCACCTTTACCTCGGCCATCCTGCTGATCTCTCTTAGGGCGGCTGACTCCCTAGCGTAGGATTGGGCCATGGCCTCCACGGCGACCACGAGCCCCGTGAAGAGGGAGATGGTTAGAATCATGAAGCCCACCTTCAGCTCCCCCCTCGAGGCTATGGATAGGATCGACGCTGTGAGGCTCATCTCCGCCCTCTAGGTGATTATCCTGAGGTGGGCTGAGTCATAAACCCTCCCCCGCCCCATGAGCTGATCTTCGGGGGCTATGGCCTCCCTCGCGACCCAGTCGTAGCCCATTAGGAAGCCCTGCTCCCAGTTGGGCCTGAAGAGGAGCATGATGGAGCCCTCATCCAGCATCCTTAGGGGCTTCAAGCCCGAGGCCGTTATGTTGGAGGTGTATGGCAGGAGGTAGGCTGCCCTAGTATCACCGTATAATTTTATCCCGGGGGAGAAGCTGATCCCCCTGAGCAGCTCAACCTCCTCCCTCCCATAGGCTCCGAGGCCATTGAGGGCCAGAATGGTACCGGTCGACGAGGCATAGGCCATGAAGATGAGAGTAGCAGCGACGATGAGCCATCCCCCCCTCCTCCTAAGGATCCAGCTAGCGGTGAAGCCTGCCCCAACGGCCAAGAGGATGCCATAGTAGTGGAGGGCCTTTATGAGGAGTGTGAACCCCGGCATCGTCTGCCCCCATAGGGGTGCGAAGAGGACCATGCTTACCGTGGAGGCTGCCCAGGCCCTGAGAGGTCCCCTATCCAGTCCGGCGGAGAGGCCTGCTAGGCTGAAGACCGCCGCCACGGCATAGTTCCTAGCCTCCCAGACAGTGATGGGTTCAACCGGCTGAGCCATGATGTATAGGCCCCCCCTAAGCCCCAGGACGGAGATGATGAAGGCTGAGGATGCCAGCCATGGCGCCCTCCTAGAGATGATCCCTCTATCAGCCAGGAGGGTGAACCAGGATAGGGTGAAGACGGCCAGCAGGAGGAGGATGTCAGAGGCCTCGAAGATGGGGAAGAAGGCCCCAAGGGTGAGATAGTTCAGCCAGTTCCAGAGGGAGAATGGAACCGTGAACGCTGACGCAGCGTAGAGGATGGCCTTAGGAGGGGGATTCTCACCCCTAAGCCACCCGAAAAGGCCGTAGGCGGCGTAGGCCCACAGGGAGAGAAAGGCGACCAGGCTTGCGTAGTGGTGGCCCAAGACCAGGCCAAATCCCACAACTGCCATCGATATCATCCAGCCAACTGAGGGATACTTCCCCATGGATGCGAGGTGGAGGAGAAGGACGGCGAGGTAGAAGGCGGAGGTCTCCTTCATCACAGCCCCCGAGAAGGTCACATAGGCGTAGAGGGGGTTCAGGGAGACGAAGAGAGCCGGAACAAGGGCTGAAGCCCTTGGGAGGCCGAGCCTCCTGCAGAGGGCGTAAAGGGGAAGCGCTGAAAGGCCCACTAGGAGTGGAACAGTCCAAGAGGCTTGGAGCTCCGAGAAACCTGTCAGAGATGAGAGGAAGACCAGGAGGAAGTTTACAAGGGGCCAACGCTCATTATAAGAGGCAAGGCCATAACGCCCTGAGGCTAGAACACCTCTCGCAAGGCCCATATGAACCCACGAGTCTCCGATAAAGGGGGCCCCCCTAACCAGAAGGGGCAGAAGAGGCACAAGAAAGGTTATGGAGAAGATCATGACAAGAAGAAAAGTCATTCTTGGAATATTTAGAGCCTCCTTCAGGTCCCTAAAGTTTTATTGCAGCATCTAAAATATTAGGTTCCTTAAAATGTGAGCGTAACTTCGATTAAATGAAGTTGGAGTAGCTTCAAGTTTATAATTTGGGATCTAGCTTTTCTATGCTTATCGTTAGGTGCTATGAAAAATATTTCTGTAAGAATGGTATTAATGAGGCTTAAAGCTATCAGCGCTCAGGTTAAGCGGGTTTGTCTCTTAGCCAAATAAAATCTGAGGCCCATAAGGCTCACGATACATAATAGATAAAATAATAGAAAGGTGCCTGTGGGTTGGAGGGTGGAAGGCGGTGTCTCGATGAGCAGGTCTATCTCGGCCCTCAAGCTCGTGTCAATCACATTCGTCTTTGAGGAGGGCCTCGAGGGATCTATGCGGGCTGCTACCCTCAAGAAGGGGTCTGGCGGCTGCTTCCTGTAATCTATGAAGTTCACCACCTTGCCATCTATGACGGCTATCCTCATGTACTCGTTGAAGATCCAGGTAACCGTCTGTGCCGTAGAGGGACTGGTAAATGTTATCCTATACTCAGGATTAGATGGATATGCCCCCATGAACCAGTCCGCCGCATTGGAGAAGGTCATAGGGATGGCTTTCGATTCGCTGACCAGCCAGCGGCAATACTCCCGGGTCATGTCAAGTATCCCATAATTCGTTATGAGAGCCTTGAACTCGAAGGTTACGGCTATATATCCGAAGGGCTCAAGAGAGTCTAGGGTCTCCAATGCCAGCCTCTTCATGTAATCGAGTGCCTTCTGCTCATCCTTTTCAAAAGCGAGGTACGCATTCTGAGGATGCATGTTGTAGTGATGATCCCGGTATCTCCCTATCCAATCCCAAGTCGTATGGGGAAAGATTATTAGGCCTCTCCCGCTTCTAGAAGGCACAAGCACGTTTGAGGTGTTGGAGTAGTAGGGAGCCTGCCAACCCCCAACCATGGACATGTAGTCTACCAAGAGCTGGTCGAAGCAGTATCCGGCCACATATCTCATCCCATATTTACCCCGCATATACTCTACTGAGAAGGTATCAGGCTGGAACATGAAGCTTCCATTAGGATAGACTCCCACCATCCTCTTGAACTCATGGAGATAGTGGTCGAGATATTCCATCCTTTCCCTGGGAGGCTTGAGCTGGGGATATGAAAAGAAGGGTAAGATCTCTCCCCGAGACATCAGAAACTTTACGAACGTGGAGTTTTCAAGCAATCTCCATTCATATATTATGAAGTTATACTTATCTATATGAGGGAGATCTTCGATGAATTCAATAAATGCAGGAGACTCCTCTGGCTTAAAGTCTAATATAAATCCTAAATTCAGGATCTTATTCTTTTCAGCCATGACATGGGGAGTTTGAATTAAGATGAGAAATAAAGGGAGTAATAAAGCTAAGAAATAGAATATACCCTGTTTGCTCTTGCCGCTTTTCACTAGGATATGACCTCTATAATCTCGATGGCCTCGAGGGAGCCGTCTCCATCTCTATCATAGACCTTGAAGACCACTGCCCTTCCATAGACTGGGAAGCGGTCGATGTTATAAAGTAGTTCGCCTGCCGCCCTTGTTCCGTCGATGCCTATCCCGAAGGCCAGCAGGACCCATCTCCCATACTCGTCTTTTATGATCTCCACTACGCCGTAGTCCGCTATTGTTCTGCCCTCCGAGTTGAATTGTAGTGTGTATATTCTCCCAGAGCTGGTCACGTATAGGTAGTTATCGAAAGCTGTTGCCCCTCTGAATATCAGAACCGGGAGGAGGGGGGAGCCGTCGGAAGCCTTGCTTATGTTGTAGTGATATGAGACTAGGTTGACGCCGGGGCTTCCAGTGGCTATGATATTGCTTCCCTTGTCTATCATCCAAGTCGAAGTCTCGTTAAATCCAACAACCCATGTGTCTATCGCCATTTTCAGGGCGCCCCCAGTGGAGGATGAGGAGACGGCTCCAGCGATGAGGATCCCAGAGAGTGTATCTATTGTGTGTGCCATGTCTAGCTTGAACCTTGGCTGGCTCCAGCCTATCACCACGAGAGTCTGGTTCACAGTTTCTCCGTATCTGAAGGGGTATGGGAAGTATGAGAGGTCGCGGCCCATCAATGCGTATCTGGCTGCCGCTAGGAGGATCCCGTTGGTCTTGTCGACGACTGTTCTCACGATGCGGCCTGACTCATCGACGCCATCCATGTAGCCTTTGCTAGTGTCGGTGAGGAGGTTTAGTAGGTAAGTCACCATCTCCCTCGTATATTCGGAGTTATATATCGAGTGTAGGCCCACGGCCATTTTGAGGAAGATGATCGGGGTAAGGGTCACCTCCCCCACCCCTGGGGCCGTGATCACCCAGGTCTTCCAACTACCCCCCGGGGAGGCCACAACATACTCGTATATGTAGCTTGGGTCATTAAGGTCGGTATTACCCTCGCTGAAAGCAACGAACTTTCCGGTGTTCAGATATCTCTGCAGGTGAGCTTGATAGGTTACGTTGGCCAGCCAGTCGATGTAGGGTTCGGGAGGGAGCTCAAATATGCAATGGAGAAGTGGGTCACCGGTAATGGTGTACTGGGGAAGCTCGACACCTCCATACGTATTGATCCGGGGGAGAGTCTCTATCCACCTCGCCTCATCGAGCGATACTCTCACTCCTCTATATTCCGAGAAGCCCCATAGCTGGAATGCCTTAGCCACTAGATATGCGTAGAGATCCCTTCCACCCGACCATTTCTCCAATAGGATTCTGTAATCTGTTCTTCCCTTAACGATGAATTCTATTCTGGGTCCCAGTTCAGGTCTCATCCTCTTTAGGTTCCATAGGGATATCAATAGTTTGGATGTGTCGTATATGTTGGTTTGGGTTGTTCCCCAGGGATTTCCATCATCGCTTTTATACCAGAGATATGGGAGCCCGTTATTATTTAATTGTCTATTCTCTAGGAAGTTGATGATTC
>Ga0272449_1004143_pt1 | contig 11973 bp, 10 predicted proteins | sample YNPCB0241_FD_198679 | JGI IMG/M metagenome (GOLD analysis project Ga0272449, IMG submission 198679) | Hot spring sediment microbial communities from Yellowstone National Park, WY, United States - YNP-CB-024-1 | ecosystem: Environmental > Aquatic > Thermal springs > Hot (42-90C) > Sediment...
AGAGGGGAATTTTATAAATGAATTAGGGCTTTATGAGTAAGAGAAACTTGATTATTGGCTCGGTTGTGATTCTGATAGTTATAGTTTTAGTCTCAATTTCTCTATTCATAAAGAAGAGTGAGAAAGAATCAGAAGAACTTGTTGTTGAGAGGGGAGAAGGAGTGGAGAGGATAGAGGGGAGTAAGGATTTTGATGAGAGGTTTATAGACAGGGCAAAAGGGGAGATAGATAAAGTAAGGGCGATAAAATATATTGACTCTGAGATTGAGATAACAAAGAGGGCTATTGAGAGTTATAAGTCTGATAGAGTAAAATTCGAAAAATATCAAAACAGACTAATTCAACTTGAGAAGGTAAGAGAGAATTTGGGCTATTAAAGATGACAAGATATCCTTAGAGTTCTGATTTCTCTATAAATAGAAATTAATCAACCTATCTCGTCACCTATGATATCTCATATTCAGTTCTATCCATCGGGAATTTCTTTAAGATCGGGTCTTTGGGTTATCAGCAAGAAGTTTCTGAAAAAATGCATCGTAAATGTATAGCCTTGAACTGACATAATCTTGTAAAGACAGATTCTTGCATCTTAACTCTATATACTCCTAAACTCTGTTAACTTTATTGGCATTAGTAATAATTGCTCTCAGTAAATTAATTTCTTTTTACTTGTTTTTTTGATATAATTGTAGTTATGAAAAGTGGAAAGAAAATTTATGTAAGAGAAATCAATTACAAAGGAGGTGTACTATGAAGAAGTATTGTTTCGTATTATTCGTTGTTGGTATTGTCTTTATATCCCTATTATCAGAGAATGGTTATGCAGAGTGTAGTACTCCAAAGATACTATCTATTCCCGAGACAATTGGTGAAACATCAGTATTAAATGGGTTTGTACAGTTCCTTTTTGAATGCAATACAGGAAAGGTAGATATTACTCTTGAAAATGAAAGCACTCCAATCTCGGTCGAAAGGGGGGTATGGATATCCGGTGGCGGCTATGCATCGATAGGTATAATAAGCTTGAAAAAGGAGGGTGGATGGGGAGACAGGGAGGTACTAAGGATACCAGAAGAGGCGTTCTGTTTGAAAAACTATTCAGAGAAGAGATATGTAACAGTTAATGTTTCCAAAACGCCAGTATATGTAGTAGAAAAGGGGAAATCCCCAAGAATATTGGGTATAGATAAACCTTTTGAAATTAATCCATCTGCTAACAACTATTCAAACAGGTATTATGCACTCTTGAAGTTCAGTGTGGAACCAGTCTGTCGTGAATGTATTTACCATCTTAACATATTCGAAGGAGAGAAAGGTGACCCCAACAGGAAGTCTAAAACTATTAAGACAATGATAGAAAAGGCGTATGATAATTCTGGATATTACCTATATGTAATGGTAAATCCTCCCTGTTGTGATTTTAATTGCGGAATTAATTATGAGACATCGACAGATTATGTATGTAATGGTCTATGGTTTTCGTTGAAGATTGAGGATAGTTATGGGAATTTATCGGAGGTATCGGAGGAGTATAAAATTATGCCATCTCAGGAGTATATAGACAAATATTGTTCTCTTTCTGATGCAGGTAGTTCAACAGGGGATGCTCAGGATGTACCCAGAGGAGATACAGGACAGACAACAGATACAGGAAGTATTGTGAATATAAACTCATCAAATTCTGATTCTGGTGGTTGCAGTATATTAACGCTGGAATAAGAGATGGAGGATATTTGTACGGAGAAAAAGTACGCAAAACTTAAAATGAAAATTGTGAGAAACAAATCTAATAAATAGCCGACAAGTCGGAACTCTCAAGTTACGAAACCAATGAGTAAAATTTATATTCATACTTCATACCTGACACCATACTTCAACACCTTGCTTTGTTTACCTGGCATCATGCTTTGCGCCATCATCATAAAATTTACTTTTTGGAAAAATTTGTAGAATTTGTCCAAATAGACTGCTATACTTGTTTTTATTCATTTGAAGCCTCCTTAAAAGATAGACAGTTATATTGTGCAACAGGGGGGCTTCTATTTCAAATGTCTATTTTAGAAAGTTATGGTGTATAAAAAAACAGATATCAACTTCCTGAATATATGGGAAATTCTATAATGAAGGCTGTACCGTTTTTGTATTCTCTATCGAGGAAGATATTCCCCCTGTGTTCAAGCACTGCCTTTTTTGTAATACTGAGCCCCAGACCCGTCCCGTACTCCTTTGTGGTGAAATAAGGTTCAAAGATTACATCCCTGATATCCTCACTGATACCTGTGCCATCATCCTCAACTCGCAACTGATATCTATCCTCAACTACAGAAGAAGATATACGGATCATTCTTGCATTAGCCTCTATGGCATTCTGGATGAGATTCTCTACCACCTTTCTTATCAATAATCTATCAATCTCAACTATCACATCCGGGTGATTTAAATGAACTTCTAACTGTACATTCTCCCGAAAATATTCGTTTGACCTGAGAACATCCAGAATAAACTCCTCAATCTTTACAGGCTCCTTCACAGCCACAGGCATTCGGGCAAACTCCCTGAACTGCTCGATTATCCTGTTCAATGTGGATATCTCCTCCTCAACTATCTCCCTCGAATGTCTCAGAAGGGTTTTGAACTTCTCATCGTCACCATTATACCTTGCCTCAATTTCCTGAAAAGTAAGTCTTATAGGGGTTAGGGGGTTCTTTACCTCGTGAGCAATCCTCCTTGCAACCTCCTGATAGGAAGATATCCTATCCAGATAGCTCTCCCGCTCGCGGGCGAGTTTTAATTCCCTCGACAATCTATTTAGCTCAAGGGCGAGCTCCCCCATCTCATCTCTGGATCTCACAGGTATAGGTTGATCAAATATATTATTCTTGATCCTCCTGATGCCAGATCTAATATCATTTACGGGAGACAAAAACATCCTGAGATGAATGAAACTGAGTAACATAATAATCAAGAATGACAGTCCAAAGAGGAATACATATACCCTTATGTAAAATGTATTCAAATCCTCCCTTATCTTGGAAATTCCGTCCTGCACCAATATGATCCTTGATAGACTCTCCTGATTCCTGATCACAATATCCGGCACAATGAATTCACACTTGAAATCTACACCTCTATTATTTATACTCGATAAATAATGAGGCTGCCCGTCCTTACTACTCTTATCCATCAATACAATCTTTTTATCCCCAATCTCAACCGCACTCAAATCAGTGTAGTTAGAGATGTTCCTCATAATAGCACCTTTAATTATCTCTATATTTTCCCTATCTCTCATCTCCTTGATATTTTCAAATATATCTCTGCATATATAGTCATATAATCTCTTTCTCGTAGAGATCTCCTCCATTGATGCATCGTATACACTCTCTAGTTCAGCCCTCATCTTTGGATTTAATCCTATCGATATAGCCTCCTTTACTATCCTATTGACGAGAAAGACAGAGATGCTGCCAAGCAGGATATGGATGAGAAAGATGGTTATAAATATCTTCTTATGAAAACTCATCTCTTCTCTTCGATCTCCTGCAACCTGAATGACCTGATCTCGAGTTTTATAGAATTCTCCACATTCAATTCGGGGATAAAGACATTTGCAAAGGACCCAAAGATAGTTCTTGTAGACGAACCCTTTTGTATTGACTCAGGGTCCGAGAGATATTCCTTTATTTTCTCTACAATCTCCTTTGATACCGGGTTAATGAGGATACTTAATTTTAAATTGTATAATCCATCCGATGGAATATCATGTAAATTACATATTTTTATACCTGCTGGATTCAAGAATCTATTGAATATCTCTTCCTTGCTATTAGTCTCCAGGATCAAGGTCTTTAAGGGGTCGAAGGAATAGAGTCTGTACTTCTCTTCCCACACATCGTATATCGCCTCAAATATAATCCCCCTGTCCACTATTGTCTTACCCGATTTCTTGTCCTTTAACTTAACAGAGATTACAATCTTATTAGAAAGTCCCGATGAGAGTCTCTTTTTGAGTTCATTCACACCCTTATATACAACCTTTATATTCATAAATAGGCTCTCTGCGTCTCTGTAGAGAGTCAGGTCATCAGCCTGAGAGTATGAACTGTAGAGAATAGAGAGCACTAAAATTATTAACAGTCTTTTCATAATCAGAATCTATCTATCAAGATATCCAGTAGATAAGCCAGAGAAAACTTGAAAATCCCATATTCTGTGTCAGCCTTGAAACCCAGATCGAAGGAAACAGGCGTTATTATCTCCTCTGTGGGTCTTACTGTCTCTTCCCTCTTAAACTCCTCTATAGAAGCGGTATGGCTGGCTGCAACTGTAAAGTAAAAAAAACTCTTATAAACAATGTCCTTTACGCTGATAGATGGGACGGCATAAGAGAGTTCACCCATCATAGCCACACTTTTGTACTTGACCACATCGCTCGTATTTACACCCCAGATCCTTGGTAGCGTAGTCTTTCCATACACAAAATAGAAATAATCTCCCACAAAGTACTTCTTGAAGAAGGGGGCGTTTCCCTGAACAGATCCACCAAAGAGGCGAATCTTAAAAGAATGGTCAGAGAAGGCGGGAAGATAATACTCGACCTCCAGATTAAGCTTTGCATATTCATAATCAGAAAACATTACTGCATTGGCAATCTCATAGGAAATAGATGTAAACAATCCCTTTTGGGGCATAAAGATATCATTTCTTGTATCCCGTGAGATTGCTATAGAAAGACTCGAAAGATAGGACCTTCCCTCCCTGATATTCAACGGATTTTCTTCTGGTTTATTTATAAACTTTGCATCTACCCCCTCAAAGGAATAGTACATATAACCATATATGTAATTGTCGAGTTTCAAACCGTGAATCAATGTCCCGGATAACCTCCTGTACTGCAGGAGTTCTATCACATTTTGGCTCTTTTCATCGATGGTTCGTTCAGACACATCATTATATAACAGTTCAAAACCAAGCCTGTGTCTCGAAGAGAGTACAGCAGGATTGATAAATCTCAGTCGGGAAGTCAGAAAATGCTCCCCATAGACCACTCCCGAGGACAATCTATAACCCTTACCCAGAAGATTTGAATCAGTGATCGAAAGTCCACCCCAATAAGAATTTATTGAGCTCAACCCGAGATGCAACTCATCAATGAAAAGAGTCCCCCGCTCCTTTACATTAAAAACGAGGAGGACATAACCCTTCTTACTACCCTTTTCAATGTTTGCAAACACATCAGAGAAGAATCCAGTTGAGAGGAGCTTCAGTCTTGAAAACTCGACCTTCTCCTCATCGAGGGGTTCCATCTCTTTGATTGTTATGTGCTGCCTGATAATCGAGGTGTCTGTCCTGTTATTACCCCTGATTAAAATCTTTTCTATGATAAGGACCTCTTCGTCAGCAGAAGCAAAATTCAAAGAAAGGAGAATGAAGACAAAAATTACAAATTCTCTGAAGAATCTCATAGGCAGGGATTTTATTGATCATTAAATAAAAGTCAAAGTAAAAATAAAAGGCCCGACGGAAGTCCCAAAAGGGTGGAGGGGATACCCTAAGGAATGGTAGGTTTCGTCGGGCCTAATTGGCAATCATAAAAACCCCTGTAACTGCTGCGCAAGGCGGGGGGGAAACCTTTTGCAAGTCAGTTACTGGGGTAAACTTTCTTATAACTACTGCCCTGCGAAAATAGGGTATTAAACAACTCAGAGTTAAGTAACTCCTCAATTGGAGAGTCTTCGGTAGAAGGCCTCTCAATCAATAATACCCTGCTTTCTGGAGAGACAAACATCATCTCCTCCAGCAGTTCCCGCCCCGTTATATCGGGCAGTATGGCATCACATATTATAGTGTCAAAGAACTCCTTAGAAGCCAGTTCCTTTGCTACATATCCAGAGGTTACAGCGCAGGACTCAATCCCTATCTGCTCGAATGCCTCTTTCATTCTCAAGCCTTCGTTACGATTTGCCAGAACTATCATAGTCTTCTTTTTGGGTGTAAAAACCATCTCAAAACCTCAAATTGTTAGTTTATATACATACAAATATTGTGCCAGATTTTAAAAATATAACCCATTGATATCACACAATATTTTATACAATAGAGTGTGTATAAATTTTTTGCACTAAAAAACCTTAGGGAGCCTGAATATCCATAAATTACAAAAAAACCACATAATTTCAATATATTAAAAACATCTTAGCAGGATTGAACCCCAATATAGCGTATAATTTTTTGGTAGTGTCCCCTAAAGTGAGAATGACACAATAACCACACCTATTTTACAATTGCCATTTAAATAAAACCTCTCCTCCCAGATTCAATTGGTATCAGGTACAAAAACATTAAACCACTATTAACATATTGATATGACATAATTTTCTGCTGGGTGTAATATTAATATAAAATATATCAGGTAAGGTTTTATAAGGTTTTATACCTGGCACTGAGGAGAAAATGATTAGTGATATCAATGAGTTAGTGTGAAAATATGTTTTTTGGTAGTTTTGTATAACAGGAGGTCTGGTTTTTAATAATTGGCATTGATCTACTGTTAGGTTGATAGTTGGATTGAACTTCATAGGTTCAGCGTTGTCTACACCAAAATGTCAAAGAGATGGGACTATTTGGACGACTCAGGGAAAATGATTTGTATAAACGGAACATGCTTAGAAGGTGAATGCCATCAGAATTCGGACTGCAGGGTTGCAAGATACCCCACCTGTGGAGAAAATCACTTCTGTACCGACAGTTGTGCGAGGAATATAAATTGCGGGAATGGATTTGTCTGTTGCAATGACAGATGTCTGATAGGTAACCAGTGGAGATTGTACTATGGGTAATCCTGCCTGTATGCCTCCCGAAAAGTGTTGCAGGGAAGGACCAAACAAGGGAATCTGTTATGCCGACGATTGCTGTGATGATAGGGACTGCTCAGAAAACGAATGATCTATCTGGGCAAATAGATGGAGGTAAATGCTGTCTCAAAGACTCTGATTGCAGTTCTACTGACAGATGCTGTTATGGAATCTGTATTTCAAAATTAGAAATCAGTAAGTATACTTACAATTGCCTATAAACAGAAGAGGCTATCTGTCCGCAGTTCGAAAATACTATATTCTCTCTCAGATCTCCGATCGAAATTATGAATTCAAAGCCATAGTCACTCAATTTACTCGCCACCCTTTTTAGACGACTATTTATAATCTCTGAATCTTCGCATATATCAAACATATTTCGCCTTGCACTCTGGGTTGGATTTATCGGGGTCAATTTAACAATACATTTTCGGGGGTCAAAAATCCTTTTAATGACCTCGGGATTGACACTATCGCTACTATCAATAGCAAAATTCAGAACCGCCTTTCTCTTATCTCTCTTATAGAATCGGTCAATATATCCACTTATCCACTCGAGGCTCATCTTCTTTGCAGGCATAATAGAATCCCTGAATTTGTCATCTGTTGAGTTTATGGAGAACTGCAATTGGAGGTCTACAAACTCATCCCTTATCATAAGAAGTCTTTTAAAGAACTCCTCTGAACCAGAAGGTGCAATAGTGGCTATACAGGGGATATAGTTTTTGAATCTTGTTCTTATGACAAGCATTGCATCCAGTACATTCATATTCAGACTCGGCTCTCCCATCCTCGCAAACTGAATCTTGAATTTTTGAGTTTTATCAGGGCTATAATGGTCATTCTTAGTGAGTATATAATCCACCTGTTCAATTATCTCCTCTGTATGGAGATTACCATAATAATAATTTGCTGCATCACAAAACCTGCACCCCATCCTGCAACCGATCTGAGAAGAGAGGATAATTACCCATTTCTTCATCCTGTCCCTATATGGAGGTGGAGTAGATTCGACAAATTCTATGATATTTCTCCTGTCCTGTCGCAGATAGGCTATATAAGTAGTCGCTACACCCTGTATAGATAGGCTCGATATCAGTTTCATCACCTCATCCTCCCTGATAAGATTTGGCTCAATCTCATTGCCGCATTAATACCGTCTCCAAAGGCAATTGATGCCTGATGATAGTTTGCAGGATTTGCATCTCCACATATTAGAATCAGGTCCTTTTTTGGAACACCCTTCAATAAATTTAAATTCGGCTCACCACCTGTAGTTATCAGAATTGCTCTCCCTCTGTATTTGTATACCCTTCCCTTTCTCTCAATTACCAGAATTACTATCCCGCATTTTTCATATATCTCTTTATATAAAACCCCCTTTATTACTCTTATACCGAGGCTGTTTATGTCCTTTATTAACCTGTAATTCACATTCAAACTCTCAGACCTCGCAAAGAGAATAGGTTCAAAGCCACTCTCCTTCAGTGAACAGGCAGAATCGCATCCTACCTCCCCTGCCCCGATAATTAACACAGGGGAATCGGATTCCCTCTTCATATCCCTCCAGGAAAAAAAGACCCGTCCTCTTTGCCTCATCTCCTCCAAACCATAAATATCAGGTATTTTAGGGATAAGCCCGGTTGCCAGTATAATTGCCTGGGAGAAATATTTATCTTTTACTGTATATGTAATATAACCGTCTTTCACAAATTTTATACTTATTGCCTCCTCCCTTAAAAGATTTATACCCATTCGATAGATTCTCTCCCTCAGATACTCTGCCGCTGTATTTCCATCCACAGCCCTATCGAGCATAAGATTCTCAATCCTTCTGGCAAGTTTGATTCTACCTCCTACCTCATCTTTCTCCAGCAGTAACACCTTTAATCCATTTATAGATGACTGAATTGCAGCACCTGCACCGGATGGACCGGCACCAATAATTACAACATCATATCTTCTCATACAGGTCTGTACTCCTTACAATCCAGCAAAACCCATGCCTCAAGTTTCTGATAGAGGAGTTGTGAAACCTTTTATCCTTCGAGGCAGTGGCATCCTCTATAAGGAAGCACTCAAACCCTCTCATAAAGGCATCCCTTATGGAGGTCTCCACACAGAGATGGGTCATTACACCACAGAAAAATAGCCTTTTTATCGCCCTTCTTTTGAGAATCCTCTCAAGATTTGTACAATAAAAGGCAGAATAATTCTCCTTTTCAATCAGCACAGAGTACTCTGCCATATACAATTCGTTGAACAAATCACACTCACTACCAGCAGGTAGTCTCTTCCACCATCTCCTCATAGGATGAGAAGGGCTCTCCGGATATAATTGCTTTGTATAAACAATTAGGGACCTCAGTTTTTCAAAAAGCCTTATCATACTATTTATCCTCACAAGGACCCTCTCAGAAGAGGATATCTTTGCATAAGAGCCTGCTTTGAAAAAATAATTCTGTACATCTACCACTATCAGAGCGGCGTCTTTTATTTCTTTCATCTCCCTGTACCTCTTTAAAAAACAAAAAGCCACCCTCAGAACCTCAATACTCAACGGTCTGGGTGGCTTACAAATAATAAGCCTATTACATAACCACCTGTTTCGATACATTAAATTTAATCTGATGTCAAACTTTTCTCTCAATTGTGGTGGCAATTATCATTATTTATAGAATATTCAATTTTGACTGTAAGATTGCAGGGACAAGGTGATATATCTGTTATAAAAATACAGACTTTCGTATTTGCTGTAATAAAAACTATCATAACTATGGGTGCGAATATATTCATTCAAATAAGGGCGACCGGCTTGTTGCCCCTGCAAAATGAAAACCCCGTCTGCCTCTGTCAGACACCCCTCTACGAGAGAAGAGTTTTACTTGCCATCTTCTTACTTAATCACCTATTCGTTTCATCTGGCGAAAATACCACTAATAACTAAATCTTTAATTTTTTTGGATATGTCTTGACTCATTGGTTTTATGTGGTAGAAAAAATTTACTATCCGTGGGAGGATGTGGTTTTATGAGACATATTGGAATAGATATAGGAACGGCGTATTTAAAGGCCTGTGTTATTGATGAGGGCAGGAGGGTTATAAAGAGATGGTATTTGAGACATCACTCTGACCCGGTATCTCTCTTAAAAAAATACATTGATGAGTTTCTTTCAGAGAGACCTGAGGCGTTTCAGATAACGGGTACTATGGTGGATGTTATAAAAGGGATATTCTCTGAGGTGCAGCCTCTGGATATTTTGAGGTGTAATGTGTTGTTTGTAAAGAGGATAAGACCCGATGTGAGGAATATCATAGATGTGGGGGCGGGGTCCTTGACTTATGTCTCTCTGAATGAAAGAGGTGAGGTGGCCGGGCTCAGCACTAATTCCCTCTGTGCAGCAGGGACGGGTTCTTTTGTAGATGAGCAACTCTCGAGACTTGCCCTTGATTATGAGATTATAAAGTCCTTTAAGAGGGTACTATCCCCACCATCTATTGCGACGAGGTGTGCCGTCTTTGCAAAGTCTGATATTACCCACAGGCAGCAGGAGGGTTATACAAAGGAGGAGAGCTACTCAGGTCTTTGCAAGGGTCTTGCAACTACCATATATCAGACCCTGATACGAGGTAAGTCTATTAATGGCAGTGTAGTTGTGCTGGGGGGATTGACCCTCAATAGGGAGGTTATGTACTGGTTATCAGAATTGTTCAAAAGGGAGGTAGTTGTACCGGAGGATGCGGAGATAGGAGGTGCTGTGGGAGCGGCATTAATTTCGGTTGAGGAGGGCGGTTACAGGATAGATATCCTTAAAAATATGGTTTCAAAAAGGGTGACAGGTACGCATAGAGAGGAGAGATTGAGACCACCCCTGTTGTTGAGATTGAGTAAATACCCTGAAAACAGCATCCTTGAGTTCTATGAGGATGAAAGGGGGAATGAAGTAAATTTATACGGGAATATTAAGGGTAAGCAGCAAAGGGTATATATCGGTCTCGACATCGGTTCTACGAGTACAAAGTGCGCCCTCGTGGATGAGAATAAGAGGATACTAATGGATGTATATAGAAAGACCTCAGGGGAACCTGTGATGGCTACAAGATACATCTTCAGGGCGTTAAGGGATGTGGAGAGGAGGTATAATACGACCTTCAAGGTGCTGGGGTTTGCAACAACGGGTAGCGGTAGGAGACTTGTGGGAGAGGTCTTTGGGGCAGATCTGATAATAAATGAGATTACCGCTCACGCCAGCGGGGCGATCTCTCTCTTCAAGGATGTAAGGACCATATTCGAGATAGGCGGACAGGACTCCAAGTATATTCGCATTGAGGATGGGAGGGTGGTGGATTCAAATATGAACTATGTCTGTGCCGCAGGTACTGGCTCATTTGTGGAGGAACAGGCAAAGAGGCTCGGGTTTAGGATCTCAGAGGTCGGGGATATAGTCCTCGGGATCTCCCCTCCATACACCTCCGATAGATGCACTGTATTTATGGAACAGGATATAAACAGACTGCTCGGGAGTGGGTATACACGAGAGGAGGTGCTTGCCGCCATCCATTATTCCATAATTCAGAATTACCTCACGAAGGTAGTGGGGAATCGCCCTGTGGATAAATCGAGGGTGGTCTTTATGGGAGCGACTGCGAGGAATAAAGGACTGGTGGCGGCGATAGAGAATCTGTTGAATGTGAAGGTAGATGTAAGTCCTTACTGCCATATCAACGGTGCCTTCGGGGCTGCAAATATCCTGATTGATAGAATGGCAAGGGGAAAAACTGCGAGCAGATTCAAGGGTTTTGAGATGCTGGATAAGCCTGTGACGATAATGAAATCAGAGTGTAAACTCTGTACCAATCACTGTCAGATTTTTTCGGTGGAGGACGAGGACAAAAAGAGAATTGCCTCGTGGGGTTATTTGTGTGGTAGGGAAGAGGATGAGAAGGGTATGCGACACTCCCCGAATTATGAACCATTTGAGATTAGAGAGAGAATCATAAGGGAGTCGCTCCTCCCTCTGAATATAAACTACACATATACAATAGGTATCCCGAGGGCATTATCGAATTATACATACTTTCCTCTGTTCTATAACTTTTTTGTCCTGTTAGGATTGA
>Ga0272449_1004145_pt1 | contig 11970 bp, 11 predicted proteins | sample YNPCB0241_FD_198679 | JGI IMG/M metagenome (GOLD analysis project Ga0272449, IMG submission 198679) | Hot spring sediment microbial communities from Yellowstone National Park, WY, United States - YNP-CB-024-1 | ecosystem: Environmental > Aquatic > Thermal springs > Hot (42-90C) > Sediment...
AGAGGCCATAGTAATAGTAGTTGATGTAGCCACCAGCGTAGAAAGGGTCATAAGGCGGCATTCTGGCGCTGCGCGCTATCGCCAGGAGAAACCCGAATTCCATCGGTCGCTCACCGCCCCACCATGGCTGCCACAGGTCTGGGTTGAGCAGCCGCACAAGCACCCAGAGCACATAGGCGCCCAGGCTCACGGACTCACTCAGAATCAGCTCCCCGCTGCGCGCGCGCAGCGTGGCCGCAAGCGCCCTCCACCGCCAGGCCGCCGCCAGCGCCCCCAGGGCGCCCAGCGCAACCAGGGCCCCGCCCAGGCTGCTGCCGCGGTTGGCGTGCAACCCGGCAGAGGAGAGAAGCCACACCGGGTAGGCAATGAGGGCAAGCCCAAGCGGGCGAGCAAAAGCCCACCCCGCCCCCCAGGCTGTGGGCGCAAGCGCCTGCAGCAGCGGCCAACAGGCAAGGCCAATCGCCGTCAGGACAAGCCACCACCACGCGGCCGCAGGCAACCCGTCTTGGGCGAAACGGTTCCAGCCCCAATCCTGTACCACGGGGTATTCCTCCACGGGCACAGGAAGCAGCAACTCCTGCACTTTCTCCTGCGAGGCAAGCGCATCGTAGAAGAGCTCCCGCAGGTCTTCAGGCGGTATGGCCCGAACCTTCTTGAACACGAAGACGCGCGGGTGGTCGTATACAGTGAAGCTCTCATCGGCCCTGTCGTCGACGATCTCAAGCGGGCCAAGGCGTGGGCGCGAGGTGAACTCCCTCTCGAGCGCAAAGCCAAGCTGCCCCGAGAAAAGCAGCTCGTAGTAGCGGTTGCTCACCGGGAAGCGATCCCGCAGGCGCGGCAGCCAGCCATAGAAGCGGTTGCTGCTCACAATGATGTAGTCGGCCCGCGTCAGCCGATCTACAAGCATCTCCACCTTGGCGGCATCATCCGGCTCCTGAAGGGGGAAGGATAGCACGCGGTACTCGCCAGGGCTGCGGTAGGCGCCATTGAGCACCAGCGGATAGGGGATGAGGTCGTCCCATTCCTCCTGCGTGATGGTCGAGCCAGGCGGGATGTTGGCGTAAATCCACAGGGAGGCCTCATGCCGGGTGAAAGGGCGGTGGTAGATGCTGCTGAAGGCGAGGCTCCAGCAGATGCTGTAGACAAGGGCGAGGGCTCCCAGCCCCCAGAAGAGCCTGCGCAGGCGCGGCCACCGCGCTGCTGCGCTCGAGAGCGCTCCGGCCCCTAGGATGAGGAGCACACCCGTGAGCGGGGCCATGTAGCGCATGAACTTCACCATGAAGCTGCCGGTAATGAGAAAGTAAGGCAACGCCCACGAGAGGAGCACCGACTCCTCATCCCGCGCACGGGAGCGCAACAAGCGCCAAGCCCCCCACGCGAGCCCACCAAAGCCAAGTAGCCCCGGCAGCCAGCCCATCCCGAAGCGCAGCTGCTGCAGGATCTGGTAGATGTAGGCGGGAGTGCGCCGGTACTGGCGCGTGTAAGGGAAGTCGTAAATGCCCCGCACCATCTTGCTCTCAACGCCGACGCTCTCCAGGAACAGGCCGAAATCGAGGATGACGTACGGGCTGACAAGTGCGAACACGAGCAGCCCAGCAATGGCGCTTGCCGCCGCCAGGCGCAACCTCTGGGAAGTGGGCCGCCGCAGCAGAAGGAATGTGGCTGCCCATGGCAGGAGAAGAGGCGCGGCGCTGCTCTTGCAGCCGAGGGCAAGCGCGACGCCCAGGCCCGCGCCAATGGCGCTGCCTGCGCCACCTCCCTGCAGCAACCGCACAAGGAAATAGAGCGCAAGCAACACGAAGAAGGCAAGGAGCGTATCCACCGCATAGAAGTGAGCAAGCTGAATGTGCATGACGGTGAACGTAAAGAGCGCTGCGGCCAGAACCCCCGCCGGCCGCCCGTAGAGCCTGCGCCCAAGCGCGTAGGCGACTGCTATCGCACCAGCATCGAAAAGAGCGCTCAGCACCCGGCCGAGAAGCGTCATGTGAAGGTGGTCGTCCATGCGCGCCAATTCCTGCACTGCTGGCCTGCCCTCCCCGAGCAGGGCGCCAGCGGGCCCGCTTAGGGCCTTCAGCGCGGCAGCCAGGCCGCGCACGAGGTACAGGGGCATGTGCCCGTAGGCAAAGCGCTCCGGCTGTCTATGGCCACTCCCATCGGGGCGAAAGAAGGGGTTGAGCGTGGAACGGCGCGGATCCAGGAGATCTGCAGGGGCTTGCGGCCACTCCAGCGTGGCCGCGACCATCATTATGTGGCGCTCATCCGGGTGAGCGGAGTGGCCATGATCCCAGTTGACCTTCTGCAGGCGCAAGAGCAGCCCGAAAGCGACAAGCAGCAACAACGCCAACCGGTGCACAATGCCAGCTCGGCAGCGCAATGATCATCACCCCTCTGCGGCACGCAATATGCAAGCATTCTAGCCACGGGCCCCGGGAGCAGCAATGCGAAGGGAGCAGTTGCCGGCAGCCTGCTTCACCACTATCATTTGCGGTGGGCGGGCCGGGAAGCCAACCCCAGGCTCGCCTTCGGCTTTGTTGGGCGGAGGAGCTAGCTCATGAAGTATATCTTCTGCACGGGCGGTGTAGTTAGTTCTGTGGGCAAGGGCGTCACAGCTGCCTCCGTTGGGCACCTCCTCAAGGCAAGGGGGCTGCGCGTCTCGGCACAGAAGCTGGACCCATACCTCAACGTTGACCCCGGCACAATGAGCCCCTATCAGCACGGCGAGGTTTTCGTCACCGAAGACGGTGCAGAAACCGACCTGGACCTTGGCCACTACGAGCGCCTGATCGACACCAACCTCACGAAGGAAAGCAACGTCACGAGCGGCCAGATCTACCAGGCCGTGATCAGCAAGGAGCGGCGTGGCGATTACCTCGGCGGGACGATCCAGGTCATCCCACACGTCACGAACGAGATCAAACGGCGCATCATGGCTGTGGGCAAGGCCACTCAGGCCGATGTCGTCATCGTGGAGGTTGGTGGAACCGTGGGCGACATCGAGGGCCTTCCCTTCCTGGAGGCCATCAGGCAGATGCGCAAGGACGTTGGCCGCGAGAACACCCTCTACATTCACGTGACGCTTCTGCCTTACATTGGAAGCACTGGCGAGCTCAAGACCAAGCCCACCCAGCACAGCGTCCGCGAGCTGCGCGGCATCGGCATCCAGCCCGACATCATCGTCTGCCGCAGCGATTACCCCGTGCCGGATTCGCTGCGCCAGAAGATCGCGCTCTTTTGCGATGTCGACGAGGAGGCCGTGATCCCGCTTGTGACGGCCAGCACCATCTACGAGGTGCCGCTCATGCTTGCGCAGTGGAACATAGCAGAGCTGATACTCGAGCGGCTCAACCTCCAGGCTGCCGCGAGCGACCTCACCGACTGGGCCAAGCTCGTCGCCGAGATCCGCCGCCCCAAACCGCCAGTGCATATCGGCATTGCCGGCAAATACGTTGAGCTGCACGATGCTTACCTCAGCGTGCGCGAGGCTCTCTTCCACGCCGCCGTCCATGCCGGCCGAGAGCTCAAGCTGCACTGGATCGCCGCCGAAGAGCTGGAGCGCCGCCCGGCCGACGAGCTCTTGGGCGGCCTGGATGGCGTTGTCGTGCCCGGCGGCTTTGGGGACCGGGGCATAGAGGGCAAGATCGCCGCTGCCCGCTACGCGCGCACCACCGGCCTGCCGTACCTTGGCCTGTGTCTGGGCATGCAGGTCATGGTGATCGAGCTCGCCCGCGCCGCCCTCGGCTCCGACGAGCCCAACAGCACCGAGTTCGATATCAACACCCGCTACCCGGTGATCGACCTTCTGCCGGAGCAGCGAGGCGTGGTCGACCTGGGCGGGAGCATGCGGCTGGGGGCCTACCCTTGCGTCCTGGTGCCTGGCACAAAAGCGGCTGCGGCCTACGGCACCGACCTAGTTTACGAGCGGCACCGGCATCGCTTTGAGCTCAACAACGAGTACCGCGGCCTGCTCGCAAGCGCCGGCATGGTCTTCAGCGGGCTCTCGCCCGATGGCCGGCTCGTCGAGATCGCCGAGATTGGCGACCACCCGTGGATGGTTGGCTGCCAGTTTCACCCGGAGTTCAAATCCCGCCCGCTGCGGCCGCACCCGCTCTTCCGCGCCTTCATCGCCGCCGCTGTCCAACGGCAGCGGGAGCGGGTGGGCGAGGCCATGGCAGCTGCTTCCTAGCCGCTGTAGAGCACAACCACCACGGCAAGGGACCAGAGCAAGAGATCAAGCAAGAGCGGCCGGTCGTGCAGGACGATTTCTTCCGGCGCACCGCCCTTGCCCTCCACGTGCACCAGGTACAGGTAGCGGAAGAGGCCATAAACGACAAACGGGATCGTGAGCATCATCGTGTGGTTTTCCGGCAGGTTGGGGGCGGAAAAAGTGTAGAGCGAATAGGCCATGAGCGTTGCCGCCGTCACGATCATGCTCAGCTGATCCAGAAGCGGGAGCGTATAGCTCGCCAGAGCCGGCCGGTGGTTATGAGCGTTCTCAGCGAGCAGGATCTGTTCGTGGCGCCGCCGGTTTATGGCGATGAAGAGCGCAAGGAAAGTCGTGCACACATAGAGCCATGGGGAAAAGCGGGCCACATCGGCCACGGAAACGCCTGCCGCCACGCGCAGCACAAACCCAGCCGCGATCGCAAGCAGGTCCAGAATGACGTAATGCTTGAGCGCGAAGGAGTAGGCGACGTTGAGGAGCAAGTACCCAAGCGCAATCCCCCAAAAGGCCGGCCCGAGCAGGGCTCCCAGCCCAAGCCCCAGCAACGTGCACAGCACTGCCGCGGCCCTCGCGAGCGCCGGCGAGAGCCTGCCCGAAGGCAAAGGCCGGCTGCGCTTCTGCGGGTGGGCACGGTCCTTCTCGATATCCACAAGGTCGTTCACTATGTACACCGCGCCCGAGATGAGGCAGAAGATGAGTACAGCAAGGAGCGACCGGCCAAGGTAAAGGGGCTGAAAGAGCTTGCCATCGAAGACTATAGCTGCGAGCACGAAAACCTGTTTGGCCCACTGCTTGGGCCGCATGGTGCGCAAGAGCTCGATGAGCATGGGCTCCCCGAGAAGCCAAAGCTAGCAACCAAAGCCAGGCCATGATATGGTAGCGGGCGGGCACGGGTCAAGAACCGCTTGGCCCACGCTCCGCACGATGCTTGCGCGCGGGGAAGGTGCGACTTCAGGTTCCCAAGGGGGGTGAAGGCGATGAGCGCGGATTATACAGCGCTGGATTTGCGGCCCTACCAGTTGGTGCAGATCGTCGCCGCCATCGGTGCCGGTCGGCAAAGCTTCGGCAGCGAGTGGCTCAATCGAGTGGTGCAGGCGATCAGGGAGAGGCCTTTCACTCCTATCCGCTTGCGCGCCAATGTGAGCAGCATCTACGCTTTTCAGAACCCCGGCCACGATGAGGATACACCCGGTGGGCCGCTTTTCAACACCAAACGGGACCTCGATATCCTCCAGCGGCTGGGGCTGACGCCGGGGATCGTCATGCCGGCCATTGATCTCCTCGACCTGCTCCTGAGCGCCATGCCGCACGTTGAGGACATCACGGGCTACCGGAAGGACCGCCGCGGTTGCTGGCCCACCTCTGCGCAGGAGGCGGACGATTACGCCCGGGGTGTTGCCATGGGGCTCGGCGCTATTTTCCGCTTGCGTTCAAGCGAGGAAAGGGCTCAGGCCAAGCGCGAATCCGTGGCGGCCATCGAAAGTGCCGAGTCCTTGCGCATTCGCCCTCACCACCTCATGTGCATGACCTGCTTCTACGGCGAGCGCCTCGGCAAGTTGGCGCCTATCGAGGAGGACAACCTTTGCGAGCTCATTGTGGCCATCCAGCGCCGCCCGGATATCCCCATCACACTGGTTGAGGGGCCCTGCATGGTCTGCCCACCCTGCTCCTTCTACGACCCCCAGTCCAAGCTCTGCTACCTGCGCATAGGCATCGGATTGCGCGATGAGAAAAAGGACCTTGACGTGCTCGAGCTTCTGTGCCTCAGCTACGGCGACACGCTCCCAGCGCGGCAGCTGCTTTCGCTCTTATACGAACGGATCCCCTCCACCAGGCTTGTCTGCGGCTATGGCGACGGGCGGGAACGCAGCCCTTCCTGGCGCATTTGCGATGGCCCCGAGGGCAGCGAGCGCTACCGCAGGGGGCGGGAGGCTGGGCTCGGGGTGCTTTAGCTCTCTTGGGGTGCCGGCCTGAGCACGTTTTGTGCGGTTTTCGGCTCTCGAGCCTATAATGATGTTTTGGAGGAGCGATGGAATACAATGTGGCCGGGCTCCTCAGAGCACCTCATGGCGAGACGCGCCATCACGAGGTGGATGAAGAGCCCTCTTTTGCGTTGATTGGTGCCCGGCTGACGGGGCACATCGTCGGGTCCGTGGACCTGATGCGCACCCAGCAGGGCGTTCTTGTGCAGGCAGATCTCCAGGTCGAAGCTGAGGTTACCTGTGCTCGTTGCCTCCGTTCGGCGCAGACTGTCCTTGCTGTGCACATCAGCGAGGAGTTCCGCCCTTCGGTGGACATCCGCACTGGCATGCGGCTGTGGCCAGAGCCAGACGAGTTCATCGAGGACGAGCTCTTCCTTGATGAGCACCACGTGCTGCACCTGGACGAGGTCGTGCGCCAGGAACTGGAGGCGAGCATACCGATCAAGCCGCTTTGCCGGCCCGATTGCGCTGGCCTTTGCCCGCACTGTGGGGCCGACCTGAACGAAGAGCAGTGCCAGTGCGCCCAGCCGATAGATGTGCGCTGGGAAGCGCTGCGCCAGCTTCTGCACAATTAGGCCGTCACTTGCGCCTCATCTCAGTGTTATAGGAGCTAGATCCAAATGGGAGCAGTACCGAAACGAAAACTTTCCAAAGGGCGGAGGGATCGCCGCCGCGCGCATGACGCTTTGCGGCCTCTGCAGCTAGTGGAGTGCCCTCGCTGCCACGAGCAGCGGTTGCCGCACCACGTCTGCCCTTCTTGCGGCACTTACCGTGGCCGGGAGGTTGTAACCGTCGAGGAGGGCGCTTCCTAGGCCTTGCTTGGCAGGGTGCTCGGGCGGCAGGCCGTGCGCGCGTGCGCACGGCCTGCGCCTTTCCCAAAACCGCTCCAGGGCAGGATGGAGGTGAGATGATCCGCACACCGCTCTGTGACCTGCTTGGCATCAAGTACCCGATCATCCAGGGTGGTATGGCCTGGATAGCCACGGCCGAGCTGGCAGCCGCCGTCTCCGAAGCAGGGGGGCTGGGGGTCATTGGCGGGGGCGATTGCCCGCCTGAGTACGTGCGCCAGCAGGTTCGCCTGGCCAAGAGCCTGACGGACAAGCCCTTTGGCGTGAACATACCCCTCTTTTCCCCACATGTCGCACAGGTGATCGAGGTCTGCATCGAGGAAGGCGTGAAGGTTGTGTTCACCGGTGCCGGCAGCCCAGCCCAGTACGTGCCGCGCCTCAAGGAGGCGGGCATCGCCGTTATCCCGGTGGTGGCTTCGGTCGCCCTGGCAAAGCGGCTGGAGCGCTCTGGTGCTGACGCGCTCGTGGCCGAGGGGATGGAATCCGGCGGCCACGTCGGAGATGTGGGAACTCTCCCCCTTGTGCCCCAGGTGGTGGATGCTGTGCGCATCCCGGTGATTGCTGCCGGCGGCATTGCCGATGGGCGGGGCCTCGTGGCTGCCCTTGCTTTGGGGGCGCAGGGCATTCAGATGGGCACGCGTTTTGTGTGCACAACTGAGTGCATCGCCCACCCCAACTACAAGGAGCGGATCGTACGAGCGGGCGATCGGGCCACTGTTGTCACGGGCCACAGCCTTGGTCACCCAGTGCGTGCGCTGCGCAACCAGATGACGCGGGAGTTTGCGGAAATGGAAAAGCGCGGCTGCTCTGAAGAGGAGATCATCCGCTTTGGGACTGGCCGGCTCCGCCGTGCGGCCCTCGAGGGCGATGTGGAAACGGGCTCCGTCATGTGCGGCCAGTCGTGCGGGCTCATAAACGACATCGTGCCTTGCGCTGTCGTGATCGAGCGCATCATGCAAGAGGCGGAGGAGTGCCTGCAGCGGCTGGGCCAGTACGTCATATCGGAGCAGGCGCGTTGAGTGGCCTGGGCCCCATAGCCCTTATCTTCCCAGGCCAGGGCTGCCAGCACGTGGGCATGGGGGCGGATCTTGCTGCGGCCTTCCCGGAAGCGCGTGCCGCCTTTGCGGAAGCAGATGAGGCCCTTGGCGAGCCGCTCTCGCAGCTTATGTTCCATGGGCCAGAGGACGCGCTGGCGCGCACGGCAAACTCCCAGCCTGCTATCCTCGCCCACAGCGTTGCCCTCTGGCTCGCGCTGAAGAACCGGCTGTGCGTGCAGCCAGTGGCCGCTGCCGGGCACAGCCTCGGCGAGTACAGCGCGCTGGTGGCCGCCGGGGCCCTTGGCTACGCGGAGGCCCTGCGGCTTGTCCGCCTGCGGGCCCAGCTGATGGAGGCTGCCGCCCCTGGAACCGGCATGCTCGCCATCCTCGGCCTGGAGCTGGAGGCTGTACAGCAGCTGTGCGAGCATGCCGCACGGGATGGCGAATTGGCCGCAGTTGCCAACTACAATTGCCCCGGCCAGGTCGTCGTGGGCGGGCACATTGCGGCGCTGGAACGGCTTTGCGCTCTTGCAAGCGCTGCTGGCGCAAGGAAGGTGCTGCGCTTGCCCATTTCCGTGGCCTCTCATACCCCTCTCCTCGCCCCAGCAGCCGCCGCGCTTGCCGAGCGGCTCGCTTCCCTGCCGCTGGGGGAGGCCCGGTTCCCGGTGGTTGGCAACGCACTGCGCCGGCCACTGCGCGCGAGCGCCGAAATCCGCGAGGAGCTCGTGGCGCAACTCGTTCGGCCAGTCGATTGGCCCGCCTGTGTGGCCGGCCTTGCCGGCCTGGGCGCTGGGGAGTTTTGGGAGCTGGGCCCAAAGCCAGTGCTGAGCGGCCTTTGCCGGCGCATCCCTTCTTGCCCACCAGCCCGCGCCATCACCACCGCGCAGGAGCTAGAGGAGCTCCTGCGGATGTTTTCTTGAGGAGTGTTGCTGTGAGCACTTCGCTGGAAGGCAGAGTTGCCCTTGTTACTGGGGCATCGCGCGGAATCGGCCGCGCCACAGCGCTCATGCTTGCCGCACGCGGGGCCGATGTCGCCGTCAACTACAAGTCCAATCGTGCCGCGGCCGAGGACGTGCAACGGCAGATCGAAGCACTCGGCAGGCGCTGCGTCCTTTTGCCCGCCGATGTGGCCGATTTCGCGCAGGCGACGGCACTTGTGCAGCAGGCGGTGGAGCAACTGGGGCGTCTGGACATACTGGTGAACAATGCCGGCCTCACGCGCGATAACCTCATCGTGCGGCTGCGCGAAGAGGATTGGGATATTGTCGTCGACACAATTCTCAAGGGTGCCTTCGCCTGCAGCCGCGCCGCAGTGCGGTATATGATGCGGGAGCGCTACGGCCGCATCATCAACATTGGCTCGGTCTCCGGGCTGGGTGGCAACGCCGGCCAGACGAATTACGCCGCGGCCAAGGCCGGCCTCATTGGCCTTACGAAGGCGCTTGCCAAGGAGGTCGGCTCACGCAACATCACCGTTAACCTCATCGCCCCCGGGTTCATCGAGACGGATCTCACCGCTTCCTTGCCGGAGACTATGGTGAGCGAGATCCTGCGGCTTACGCCGCTGGGGCGTTTGGGCAAGCCGGAGGACGTTGCCGCTGCGGTTTGTTACCTGGCCTCAGAGGAAGCAAGCTTCATCACCGGCCAGGTGCTCAGTGTTGACGGTGGGCTGCTCATGCAGTAGTATTTGCTGAGGGAGGCCGCCCTTGCCCTCGGCAGAAGATCGCATCGTCGTCCATCCTCGAGTGCTTGCCACTATAGCATCTCTTGCCGCCCTATCGGTTCCGGGTGTGGCAAGGCTCCGTTCCCGTCGGCTCGCCTTCCCGTTGCGGCTGCTGTGGCCAATGGCCGGCCGGGCGGTGCGGCTGCGGGTGGATGACCATGCGGTATTCGTCGACCTGCACCTGATCCTGAACGCTGGCTACAGCCTGCTTGAGGTGAGCCGGAAGGTGCAGGAGGCAGTGGCTCGCACAATCGAGGAGATGACTGATATGCGGGTGCTGCAGGTGAATGTGCACATCGAGGGCGTGCGCTCAGCAACTTATTCCTAGGCTCCACTCGAGGAGGCATGAAACCGCGGCGCAGGGCACGCGCATTGGCTCTGGAAGTGCTTTACGAAGGCCAGGTTGCCGGCCACCAGCCGCTTGCTGTCCTGAACCGGCGCCTTCAGGAGGAGGTGTATCCGCCTGAGGTGGCGGAATTCGCACGCCAGCTCGTGAGCGGCGTGCTCAAGCGCAAGGAGGAGATCGACGGCCTCATCCAGCAGTTTGCGCCCGAATATCCGCTCGAGCAGGTCTCGCCTGTTGACATCTCTGCCCTGCGCATCGGCATATACGAGCTCTTACATGGGGATTCGAGCCCTAAAGTGGCCATCAACGAGGCGGTGGAGCTGGCCAAACGATATGGCAGCGAGGGTTCAAGCCGCTTTGTCAACGGCGTCCTTGGAGCCATCGTCCGCCAGAGCCCATTTGCGGCCTCGGAGGCTCTTGAGCCAGGGAGGATGAGGTGAACTTCTTCAACATCGGCGCCGGCGAGTTCTTTCTCATCCTGATCTTGGCCATGCTCATTTTCGGGCCGCAGCGGCTGCCAGAGCTTGCCCGCAAGGCGGGCAAGGCCGTGCGCGACCTGCGCAACTGGGTCAATAGCATCGACCCAGAGCTCCTGGAGGATTTCCGCGAGCTCACGCGCGATCTGGACACCGTCCGCTCGGAGATGGCCAACATTCGTGCCGACATGGCGGACATCCAGCGGGATCTGGCAGGGGCAGCGAGGGATCTTTCCACAAGCGTGAACGAGGCCGTCTCCTCAATAAACAGGCCGCAGGCGGGCTCAACTGGGGCCACTTTCAGCACACCGCCTGCCCTCTCAGCGAGCACCGTCGCCACAGCTGCTGTCACCAGCAGCGTCGCCGCCAGTGCGCCGGCGGGTGCCCCAAGCAGCGCAACTGCGCCCGCCTCAAGTGGCACTCCCTACGCAGGAGCTGCCGCAAGCCAGAGCTCGCCGGTGGCGGGTATAGCAGTGGGCGAGGAGCTACTGGGGCAGAAAATCCTGCTCGGGCCAGATGGCAAGCGCCAGTGGGATGAAATCCTTGGCCGCAAGACCTTCCCGCTGCCGAGGCGGGCAGCTGCCGCCCGGCCGCTGCTGAGCGTCGATGGTCACAGGGGCACCAGCCTGCGCCCTGCCCAGCTGGCTCGTCGCCTGCGCCTCCGGCCGCAGGCAGCGCGGCGCCTGGCCGTCGCCAGCCGCCATGTCCGGCGCCCGCTTCACAGGAGGCTGATGCGTGGCTGAGACAAGCAAGCAACTGGTTGCCACTAAGCCAAAGAAAGAATTGCCGCGGGAGGAAGCTGAGCTCGGGGCCGAGATGACCCTGATGGAGCACCTTCTTGAGCTGCGCGATCGGCTCATGAAGGCAGTGCTTGCGCTCGCCGTCGGGACTGTGGTGGGCTTCATCTTCGCCCGGCCCGTCTTCATGCTGCTCATCCGCCCGCTTGGCGAGAGAGCCGATATAATCGCCCTCTCCCCAACCGATTCCATCTTCATGTTCTTCAAGGTGGCCCTCATACTTGGCGTGATAATGGCCATGCCTGTGATCCTGTATCAGGTCGTGATGTTCATCCTGCCCGGGCTCTACCCGCATGAGCGACGTTACCTCTACTACCTCCTGCCGGGAGCCACTATCTCCTTCGCCCTCGGTGCTGTCTTTGCGGCGCTCATAGTGGTGCCCTTTTCCATCCGCTACCTCAGCGGCTTCATGGCCGATATCATTAGGCCCAACTACCAGGTCCAATCCTATATCGGCTTTGTCACCTCGCTCATGTTCTGGATCGGCGTCGTGTTTGAGATGCCGCTTGTCGTCTACTTCCTCAGCAAGCTGGGGATTA
>Ga0272449_1004146_pt1 | contig 11968 bp, 12 predicted proteins | sample YNPCB0241_FD_198679 | JGI IMG/M metagenome (GOLD analysis project Ga0272449, IMG submission 198679) | Hot spring sediment microbial communities from Yellowstone National Park, WY, United States - YNP-CB-024-1 | ecosystem: Environmental > Aquatic > Thermal springs > Hot (42-90C) > Sediment...
ACGGGCGATAAAAAATACAAAAACAAGTAAAAAAAAAGTACCTACTCCTATAAGCAACTTCGGGAATAGCCTCTTATTAGTTCTCTCGTCTCCACCCACACCTTTTTCAGATTTTACGGGCGCAGGACTCAACACAGGCTTAGTTATCTCAGATTTTGAAGAGGGATTCACTGGTTTGCCTTTTGACTTCTTTGGCGGTGGAGAGAGTATCTGTGTATGCTCCTGATTTATCTGGTCTGAGAGGCTTTCTGTAAAACCGAATCTGAATGTAGTGTTACCTATAGTAAAGGTATCCCCATCTTTAAGTATCTCTTCTACAATCGCAGATCCATTCAGGAGTGTACCGTTGCGAGAACCCCTGTCTATCAATTTGAATACAGTCCCCTCTTTCTTGATAATAGCGTGCTTTCGGGAGACGGATGGGTCGAAGACAACAAGGATATTCTCCTCTGTTCGTCCTATAGTAAGTTCATTTGTCTCGACGGTGACTACCTTATCTTTAGCAAAACCCTTGATCACTTTGAGTTTATATCCCATTAAAAGACCTCACCAAAAAAGAATTGAAAGACTATTGGCCCGAATAAAACCATAAACACCGTAGGGAATATAAATACAATCAGAGGAAATAACATCTTCACAGGCGCCTCCTGTGCAAGCTTTTCGGCCCTCTCTGCCCTCTGATCCCTCAAGGTCTCGGACTGAATCCTCAACACCTTACCCAGGCTCGTCCCCATCCTGTCAGCCTGAATGAGGGCGTTTACAAAGGAGGTAATGGCGGGCATATTTATCCTCTCCTCCATAATTCTCAAAGCCTCCTCCCTCGTTCTGCCCACCTTCAAAAGGGAGAGCATATAGTTGAGTTCATCTACAAGAGGGCCCTGAATCCCTTTCTCCACTACCTTACTCACAGCCGCCTGAAAGTCCATCCCTGCCTCAACAGATAGGGTCAACAGGTCCAGATTATACGGTAGTGCCTTTGTTATGAGTCTATGCCTCTTTGCCACCATATCCTTGAGCCATATCAGGGGGTAAAAGGCACCGAAAAGAAGAAAGATTACTGACACGAAGACGCTCATACCTGTAAGAAGGCAGAATATTATACCGAGTATAAAGGAGCCGATTGCCCAAAACTCCTGAAGTACCACGAAATCCTCAGCAGAAAGCCCTCTTGGCTCTCCTGCCATAATGAGTCTCTTCCTTAAGTACTTGAGGTAATCATCCCCTACGAAGGCCTTATTTATCCCTATAATCCTGTTGAATATGTACCTCTTAAGCCCTTTTGAAGGGGCTACCTCATCCATCTCCTTAGCCTCCTCGATCATAGGTTCGATATAGTTCCTATAGACTCCTACAAACAGAAGAATCGCTGCAACTGCCAGACCGATAGAGGAGACTATTAATAATATAGTCGTCATCATATATTGCCCTTATACATCAATGTCCACAATCCGTTTTATAATTAAAGCACCGATTATCTCCATTACCAGAATTGCCCCAATCAGGACATAACCGAACCAGTGTTTAAGCATAGGTTCCATCAAATCAGGTCTCATCCAATCCATTATAAACCACAAAAGGATGGGCATTATACCAATTATAAACCCCTGTAACTTGCCCTGAGCAGTCAACGCCTTTATTCTGCCCTCTATCTTGAATCTCTGTCTTATAGTATTCGCTATATTCTCAAACATCTCAGACAGATTGCCACCCATAGTCTTTGCGATTATAGTGGAGGTAACAAACAGGTCGAGATCCTCACACTTGACCCTCTCAGCCATATTCTTAAGGGCATCCTCCACAGACACGCCAAGCTTTATCTCTTTTAGTGCCAGTCCAAACTCCTGAGATATGGGCGGTGAGAAGTCCCGTGCTATTGTACCCATAGCCTGCTGGAGACTGAGCCCGGCCTTTAGGGCGTTGGACATATTCTGTAGAGCATCAACGAGCTGTTCGTTGAACATCCTGACTCGCTTCCTCGAATAGTACCTAACAATTAGAGTAGGTGTAAAGAAACCGAGAATGGTCAGAATACCCGTGACAATGTAGCCAAAAAATAGGATACCTATTATAAAACCGATGACCATTATAGAGAGGTTGAGAAGTATCATCTGCTTGGGGTCTATGAATAGGAACATATCCGAGAGTTCTTCTACCTTGGGATTCAAGTACTTCTCCTGATACTGAAGCATCCCGCTTCTCATAATGTCATAGATTACGAGAGATAGGAAAAACACAGAGCCAAAAATCAGTAAGAATATTATCCCGCTCATCTGCCAGACTTCACCACCTCAATAAATGTTCCAGACCTTATCTTAGACAATTTATCTGTCAAATCCCCCTGAATTACCATATCGAGGGTGATTCTTTTCTTCTCAGCCTGCTGCGACAGGTCGTCGGGGTTCCTGAGGGTTAGGTATAGTGCACCCATCTCCTGTGCGAGAAGGATAATCTCTGCCTCCTCGGGCAGGACCAGAAGCGTAACATTACTGTAGTTCCTATCGGCTTCGGGGATGAGATTTATATTCGATGCAGGTGTGATCTTCCCCGTCGCGAGGACGAGAATGTTCTGTAACAGCGTTGATACTACAGTATTATTGCTCGATGGGTCCCTGAACGCCCCTAATATATCCACATGATCATTGGGTCTGATCCAGTTTCCTACTGCAGACTCCTGATTTACGCGTATAGTAATTGCCCTTCCCCTCTTCTGAACTATGCTGGACAGCTTCTCGAACCCGTGGCTCTCCTGAAAGTGAAACCACATAAGAGGGTCCCCTTCCTTAAGGTTGACCACCACAGTCTGCCCGATAATCCTGTCGAGGTCCTTTTCCCTGATGGTACTCTTCGTTACAAAGAGCTCCGGAACAGACCTCTTGGCAAGCATATCAATCTCCAGCGTCGTCCCCTCGGTAATATCCTGTGCCGCCACGATAATCTCTCTCAAATTCCATCCCCTCTTTATCTCCCTCTCCTTAGCCTTGAGGGCAAACATAGAAAGGAGCCCTGCAAATAATCCGAGGACTATTCCTATAACCAGCGGTACCTTACCTTTTAACATCTTCTCCTCCTGAAATGCCTGAAGGAGACCATCTTTTCCCCAACAGGTTCGGACAATAATATCAAATATCCACCAAAATTCAAATACAAAATACAATAAAATTTGAAAAGATTTGTAAAGATTTAGTTATTGGAGGTATTTTCGCCAGGCTAACAATAATAAATAGGTAAGTAGGAAGTGGGAAATAAGTAAGTAAAATTCCTCTTCGATAAAGAATTGATCCGAAGATCGACACGGTTCATCGACACCGTTCACAAAATTAAATGGGTAAATAAGTGAGTGGGAAATGGGTAAGTAAAGAATCTCCTTTCCTAAAAGGATGTCTTGAAAGAACCCACCGACCACCGACCACTGATAACTGACACAGACCACTGATAACTGACACGGAGTAATTCCCCTCTTTAAGAGGGGTGGATGCCAGAGTAGATGGATAATTGGGAAGTGGGAAAATAGGTAAGTTAAATTCTTATCTGAAAGAGAGAGATCTAACAAAGTAAACGGATAGATAGGTTGGATGCGAAAAAGTTGTTTATCAAAACATAAACTAAATCTTACTTTATCAACTTCATAAAATTTATAGACTTTATCGACAACTATAATTGCCAGCCTTAACTGAATCTTTACTAAAACTTCTAATGTAAAGTTCAGCATACAGAAATAAAAATTCACAATTCTTACCCAGTTAGAATACAAATCCAAGAGCAGGTAAATATAGCGAAAAAATTAGGAGAATTAACCCTTTGCCATACTTATTTACTTATAGATTTGCAACCCTCTTTACTCACCCTCGGTGAATGGCCACCGCAGGATTCCCTCTCCCCATTCTTTGCTGAAAGGGTATTCTGATAAAAACCGTGTTTTATAAGGAGATTGAATTTGGGAAGGATGTTATTCTCCAAATCTATCTGGAAGAAGCCTGTGAATATATCAGGGTGGGATTTTATAAAGTCAAACTGGGATTTATACTCATCTGTCACCCTAAGCCTCCCGCCCTCACAGACCTCCTGACCTGTTATTACAAATTCAGGGAGGATATCGCCATAAAATTCAAACTTATGACTGCCCACAAGTTCCTTATATACATCCGTCTGCGGAAGATAACATATCAATGAGGGCAGGATCCTTGCACCTATCATTCTGTATGAGATCATCTGAAAGAGGGTCCCGGAAAAATCCTTCATACTCTCAAAAGGGAAACCCCAAATAAAGAATGTATCCACCCTTGGGATGTATTTCAGTGCCTCTGAGACTGACCTGTTTGCCTGTTCAACAGTAAACCCCTTTTTGAGCCTCTTAAGCATATCATCCGAACCCGATTCTATCCCGAATCTGATCTCCACACACCCTGTCTTTGCAAGGGCACGCAGGACCTCTCGGTCTATCAGATCGACCCTTGCAAATATCTTGTAATAAATATTCTTCATTCCGCTCTTCCTCAAATTCTCGCAAAACGCTATGACCCTCTCCTTTGAGTTGAGGAAGAACTCATCCTGAAACAAAAAGAGCCTTACTCCGAACTCCCGATTGAGGTAGACCATCTCATTCACTACATTCTCAGGGGTTCTGAAGGCGGGGCTTCTCCCCCAGATAGGGGCCACACTGCAGAAGGTACACTTATAGGGACAGCCCCTCGAGGTAATCATATTATGCCCTTCATAACTTTTGTATTCTATGAGCTGATATGCCGGAAGTCCCGCTGAGTCCAGATCTAATTTCCTCGGTTGTGGCTCGGTCTTTATCACCTCACCATCCCTTCTGAAATAGATACCCTTTATCCTGCTAAAATTCCCTTGCTCATAGATAGCCCTTATCAATTCTACCACATTTTCAGATGCCTCACCATATACTATGAAATCAATCCAGTCAAACCTCTTTAAGATCCTCTCCTCCACCCCGAAAGGACCTACCCCTCCCAGGATAATCTTTCTGCCAGGGTATCTCTCTTTAATCGCCCTTGCACAGAGAATAGCAAAGTGAAGTAGATTTGCCATACAACTTATACCGACAATCTTTGCAGGTTCTCCGATAAACTTCAGGAAATTATCAATAGAGAATATATCCTCCCCGGGATACAACTGGTAGTCTTTGAAATCTACAGATATACTATTCTTCAGTAAATCACTCGCCAGATAGAGTGGCCCGAGAGTGATGTGCCTCTCCCTCTCAATAGAATCAACATATTTTATAACCAGCATATTCAGGTTTATCAGGGTAAAATCGACTTCGGCTCTCTTATTCATCTGATTCATCTTCAACATCCATAATTTCTACATCTGGCACATCGGGTCTACTCCCACCTGTGTCGTAATGTATTGAGTCTTCGATATTCGCATCTTTTAAATCCTCGATGATATCTGGTAAATCAGGTCTATTCCCACCTGTGTCGTGATGTATTGAATCTTCGATATTCGCATCTTTTAACTCCACAGCATCCTCTGGTCTGATACCCCCAGTGCTTTCACCACAGTCGATCTGAATTAAGGAGGTAGCAAGGGCGATAGCACAACTTGCCATCACCTTCTTCAAAAACGCCCTCTTTGAATGGACATTAAGGTCTATATTGGCGATCATACACTCGAGTTGTTCTTTATCTATATTCTTCAGAACCTCCCTCTCATCCTCCGTAAGCCCCATATGCGGGTCATTGATCACCTCTTCGGGATTCTTGAGCAGTCTCTCCCGGAATTGAGGCATAGCAGATGCGAGGTACAGAATCCTTTCTATCCCTGCGGGTATACTTACAGTTGCACCGCCCTTTCTAATTGCCCTTCCGCCCACCACCGTCTTGTGTGCCACATCATTACCTATCTCTGTATCAATATATGTGCCCTTCTGTTCTTCTCTCTTCTTCTTTGACTTCATAGCCATTATCCTTTCGATTAAATTACAACTTATTTATACCACACTCACAGACAATTTTCAAACCCCAATTCAAAGAATGGATTTTACTGTTTGCCACTACGAAATGATGGAATGAACCTGAAACACCCCGTCTGTCTTCGGCAGACGCTCCTCTACGAAAGGAGAAAATTTAAGAGTTTCTATTTAACCACTCTATAAGAGAAAATATTTAGCGGTAAATGTCTTTCCTGTGGCCTATATCGAGTATAGTAATTGTTCTTTTATCATTATCAATGCTGTAAATTCGGTAGTCCCCCACTCTTATGCGATAATTGTCAGTTCCAAGAAGTTTTTAGAGCCAGATAACCGAGGATTCTCGCCCAATTTTAGTATTTTATATACAATTCTATCTTGAAGCTTTTTATGAAATTCTCTGAGTTCTCTTTCCGCACTTTCAGTAATTTTCAATTTATTCTTAAAAGGAAGTCCTCTCTGCGGGCGGGGTAGATGCATAAATGCAGTAATGAATACTTCAGCTGTTGCCTGTACCTTCCTCATCTCGCTTCTCTCTTCATGAATAGAGTATCGGGTTTGAGCAATGTGGTCAAGCAGAACGCATCTTTTCACATATTACCCTCATTCCTTCCCTATTATGGTTCGCAATTCTATGTAGGCGCCGTAGGAGGGTATATATGGTCCTGCCATATTCAATGCGACAAATGAGGTGTTCAGTGTTATAAGCCCCTTCATAAATTCGAATATCAAACCAGCATCCAGCTCATCAGAGGCATTCTTGCTCGTATAATCCTTGCTTTGAAGAAAGTAATTGGCATAGGGGTGAATATTGTTTGTAGCCTCCCAGAGGAGTTTTATCTCACCTATATGCCCCTGATGAAGAGAGTATCTCTTCAAAAAACCCCAGCTGAGATTCTCATAGACCGGGTTTATAGCCCTTTCGGGTACATCATTTAATATCGTTGCAGTACCCAGAGTGAGTATAGGCTCTCTTTCGAATACAGGTATATGGTATCTCAACTCCGAGACAATACCATAGACATAATAGTATCTATCCTCTGGATGGCTCGAAATCATCAAAGGCTCGATTATATACGATAATCTCTTCTTGATAATTGGACCTTTGACAAATATGGAGCCGGAGAAGTTCTGGAGTTCTCTGAAAGTCGGGTGAGAGTACATTATCATCAATTGCAACTGATGAGGCTTGAATATCTTGAGCCCGTATTTTGCCCCAAGCACATAATTACGAAGATCGGAAGAGATAGTCTTCCACCCCTCTGTCTGAGAGGTATATCGAACCCAGAGGCAATTAGATGTGCTCCTCAAAAGCCAGTTGTGAGTTATTCCCCAGAATAAAGATATATCAAAATCCTTATTCTTATATCCCGTTTCCAGCCCAATGAATCTTTCGTCGAGCAAGGCAGCGGTCCCGAACTGAAATATCTGCAGTCCTGCATTTGCAAAGAGAGTATCGGAGTCATACCCTAAAAACGCCTGCCAGGGTCTCCCTGAAAAACCCTCATTTGTAACCCATCCAGGATTCTTGTACCTCACTTCACCCTCTATAACGACAGAGAGCTCGGATACAGGATAGTATGTCAGGGATAACTTCGCACCACCAAAATAATTATTGTCGAAAGTCACCACACCCGAGACAGGGAGATTCTCTCCTACATCTACACCCAGATAGAACATCCTTATCTCTGCACCGAGTGAGAGGGTATCGGTAATATCGAAGTTGTGGGCGTTGAGTTTGGATGGACACTCCCTCGCACTCAGAGAGCCTCCAATCAATAAAAAAGATACAACTACAGAGGTAAAAACTACTTTTCTATCCATAAATTAGTTATTCTGAGCCCCCTCCTGAACCCATTTTAAGAAGAGATTATACTTGGTTCCCCCTTTGGGCCATTTATTTGGGTGTCCATTACCACCAGATGCCCACCAGAGGAATCCATAAGCACCTTCAGGGTTATTTTTATCAACATATCTCATAACCTCGGAATAATCGGCTGTAGTACCGGTGAGCATTATACCATGTTGTCCGGCATAATGGCAGGATCTACAGTCAGCCTTAATAAGTGGTACTATCTGATTCGAGAAAGAGACAGTGCTACCTCCACCAGTATCGACCCCTGCATCATAACCCGTGTCATATCCTGTATCATAACCTGTATCCCTTATTCCACTGTCATAACCCGCATCATATCCTGTATCTTTTAATCCACTATCGGATCCCGTATCTTCTACATTAGGGGTGTCAGTAATATCATTGGTCCCGGCATCCTCTGAAATATTCGGACATATCCCGAATACAGGCTCTGTACAGTTGTTGTCATTTGCACAGATTCCAGCCCCGTTCTCATCTATATAACACTTTGAAACAGTAACCACATTCAAGTCGGGACACAGGCAGGCAATCTCTGAACAATCCCCATCTGACTGGCACTCTCCCAGATTGGAATCTATGCAGCTCTCCTTTGCCCCATTTGCAATCCAGTTATACATTGCCAGATATTCTCTTGAATTCTCATCCCATATCTTTGGATGTTTCTTTTTACCTGTTGCATAAACAAGTATCAGACTATCCTCTGGTTTATTAGAATCAGAATATGAATAGAGAGTCTCATAATCGCTCTTGCTACCTGTCACCTTAAATCTATACTCACCATTTTCGTGACAACTCGCACAATCTCTCTTTACAAGTGGGACTATATCCTTCTCGAAGCAGGGGTTCTGATAGTCAATATTGAGGAACTCGTCACTACATTGCAACACAACCACTGCCATTACGACAAGTATGACTGCTCCTAAAAACAGAACCCTCTCTCTCATATTGGTTCTCTCTTAAATCTCCTTAAAAAGTTACAAAAATTAAGTTATTCACTAATTATAAAATCAGACATTAAATGCGGCTTGAGAGGAGAAATCTCACATATTAACCTCATTCTATTCAGTAATCTTTATCTTTCCCTCGCTTAACCCTTTCTTGCTACACTCCCTCCATACCCTTACCTCACCCTCTTTATCGGTAAGCTCTACCTCTATTTCGTTCTTGAACAATCCCGGTTTCTCCTTCTTCCATCCGCTCTCTTTCAGCTTCTTCACACCCTTGTAGTCAATATTGATATCATCATCTGCAAGGACACACTTCTTGTGCTCCCACTTCACCACCGCTGTAACCTTTGCTACCTTCTTCTCCGCCTTTACCTTATCACCCTGCTCAAATGTAATCTCACAGGCAAATACGGATTTTACGGCAAAGATAATCATAAACGAAATTAGAAAAAAACCTAACTTTTTCATATTACTACTCCTCTCAATAAAAATATATGATGAATTCCCTATTTACTACCAGATCAATGCTGCTGTTTATGACCCTCTCCTTTCTCCTCCTTTGATTCATTACTCTCTTTTTTTGATTTACCTTTCTCCTTCTTATTTTCTACTCCATCAGAATTCTTACCCTTATCTCCCTTTTGAGCCTTATCTTCTAACTTCAAGAACTTCTCAGGATCCTTGTCAAATGTTGGCTTACACATATCACAGCAGAAATAGATATGCTTCCCCTTGTATTCAGAATGAGGAGTACTATTATTGATCGTAAAAACCTCCTTAGTAACTGGGCAGGTGGCTTTTACCCCCTCTTTCTGTGGAGTATCAAACGCCATAGGCACAGTTGCATCTTTCTCACCTGCATAGAGAGAAAAGGCAACTACGGAAAAAAGGAAAAGAAGAATTAACTTCTTCATAAAATACCTCCTTAATTATTAAGATTCATTCCCTTTGCTTTGGGTTCCAAAAAAGTAGTTTATACATTCACTTTTACAATTTGTCTCACACCTTCTACAGAGAATACACTCGAGGTCATCAATTTTAGTACAGCCATTCCCTTCATTAACTATTGCATCTACAGGACACTCTCTCTCACACTTTTTACAACTATTACAACCCTTGCCCGTCTTTACCCTAATTTTCAACATTGATATCTTATTTATCAATCCCAGAAGTGCACCCTCTGGGCAGAAGTATCTGCAATATGGCCTTTCAACAAAGACACCGAATATCAACCAGAGGGCAAGCCAGACTACCATTATTACAGAACCACTCATACTGAATAGTATATGAAATGGACCTATGTGCTCGAACAGCTTGAAATCCCCAAAGAGCGTAGCAACTATAAGGGCAAATAATAAGACAAACTTTACCTTCTTCAAGATCCTGTCGAGTCTTTGAGGTATATTGACCTTGAAGTCCTTTCTGTAGATGTACTCCTGAATAATACCTTTGGGGCATATCCACGAGCAGTAATAACGGGAGAACAATAAGGCGGTAATCAAGAACACACCTATCTTTATAGCATACATCGCCACAGGTCTGTGACTTACAAGGGCAGATATCATATATTCGATTGCCCGTGGCACCCTCGGACAGGACATCTGCAAGAATCCGAACATAGCAAGAGAGGCAAGCATAACAACAGGTCTTAAGTACTCACTCCTTGGATAGTGGAATAGAAGGGATGGTACAACAAGCATAAAGATGAGGAACAATTGATAGTCCAGATTCCAGAATTTTACACCACTGCCAATTGGTAGAAAGGGTAGAGAAAATGCTAAAATAACCAGTAAATACGAAAAAATTCGGAGGATATTATATTTCGAAGATGCAACCAGCATAACCCTCCCTTTTATATCAGATTAAACCATATATCAAACATTTTATGATTATTATTACCTTTATGAAAAATATGCCATAGATTTTCTACTGAATTTGTAAAGAATATGCACTTCCTCATATCTCTGCTATTAATCTAGTAACCTAATTTAGGAGTACCAGGAATCCAGGAGTGCCAGTTACCCAAAACCGAAAAACCTAAGCTAACCTATTGTAATTATTGGATATTTTACCAAGAGTGCCAGATACAAATCTGCCCCAAATCTGCCCAATTCTACCCATCTATGCCTGAAGGGGGAATTCAAGGATTGTCATCTTAATAGGTAATTGAATGCGTCGATTTACATTATATTCGCAACCATAATTATCATTGTTTTTATCAATAACAAATACCCAGGTTTGTATTATTACGGCAGACACATCGCCCTGCCCCTACAATTTTACAATCAAAAATCAACATTCTATAATTACCGATAATTGCCACCCGTAAATGAATCTTTACTAACCTATAATATGGTAACTATTCAGTTTTCAGTTCTTATTTACCTGTTTCTCACTTATACACTTGCTTTTTTCTTCCCCTATCTGTATCTCAGATACCTGCCAAGATAGTATGCAAATCTCAGGTCAACCCCTGAAAGCAATCTACTCCCATCACCACCTCCGTTGGGCACATAAGGATTGGATCTCCAGTAGAAATTAGAAGGAGGTCTTGCCCTCATAGGCAAAGGCTCTTTTGTGATCAAATCTCCATTTCTCCCCTTATACCCGAGGACTGTAACTACAGTTCCATCTATCAGTGTACATACCCCTGAGTTTATCTCCTGCTCGTCACAATTCTCAATATAGATATCATAAAATGGTGCATTAGGAAATTCATTCAAGGTTTCAAGGCCCCTTATAATAGCGTCCTCCTGATAAAACCCATTAGGGGCAGAATATACACTCCCATCGGTCTTCGAATAGGCATATATCACATCAAAGAGCGTCTGCTTCATCTCCACAGGTTGTCTATCCCTCCCCGGAATATTATATATCTGAACCTCCATAGCCTTCTTAATCTCATCTCTCGCCTCTTTTGAAGGCAGATATCTCATTGCAAGATATGCAGAGATTATCACCATATTATAATTTGAAAAATTCGATTGCAGTCCCATATCGATGAACTTCATATTCTCAGATGCTATCTTATGCAACTCCCTCCTCTTTATCAGTTGCTTCTCGAGATATTCATAGGCAGCCCTATCTTCAGAGGCATAGGCAAATGCCGATACAATCCCGAGAGCCATTGTAGCGTAAAAGCCATTGTTGAGCCCGGGTATATAAGTGCCATCTACATTGTTCTCATTTATATATCCGTGAAATGTGGTCCTC
>Ga0272449_1004148_pt1 | contig 11962 bp, 8 predicted proteins | sample YNPCB0241_FD_198679 | JGI IMG/M metagenome (GOLD analysis project Ga0272449, IMG submission 198679) | Hot spring sediment microbial communities from Yellowstone National Park, WY, United States - YNP-CB-024-1 | ecosystem: Environmental > Aquatic > Thermal springs > Hot (42-90C) > Sediment...
GCAATAGAAGGGAATTCAGATGGAGTAGTTATAGGCAACAGGATATTTAAAGAAGAATTTAATTCTGCATATGGAGGAAAGGAATTGAGGGAAAGGAATTTAATACAGATTAAAGAGGCAAAAAGAGTATTTCCAGATATTTCAATTTCAGGTACAGGTGGAGTTTATGAAGGAAGACATATTTTTGATTATTTAAAAGCAGGAGCAGACAATGTTCAGATTTTAAGTTATATACTGGGGAAGGCAAAAAAGGGATTCTTGAAGAAAAAAGGAAATAAATTTGAAAAGGTTATATATGAATTGTTTTTCAATCCAGTTAATGGTCTTTTAAATTTTTACATAGATTCTGTTTGATATAACAAAAGGAGGAAGGAAATGAAAATTTTTAAATTTTTTCTGATTCTTATTTTTAATGTGAATTTATACTGTGTTGAATTATCAAAAACTTTGACCGACCATGGTGTTGCGGTTCCATTCAGCACTCATAGAGGTATTGTTGCTACAAAAGGAGAAAATGGGCAGAATGTTGTTTGTGTCTGGCTTTATGACCATAGAGGATGTTACGGGCTCCTTTATATAAATATAGATACAGGAAAAAGTGAAACATTTGATATACCATTTAACCGGGAAGGAGAAGCTCCATATGCTTCAATTCTTTCAAGTAAAAACAGGTTCTATTCTCATTTTGGAAGTTATTTTGTTGAATTTGACCCTGAGAAAAAAAGTTATACATTTTTTAAAAAAACATATCCGAAAATGGCAATGAGTATGACCGAGGATGATAATGGAAACATATGGTCTGTAACTTATCCTGATTCTGGTCTTGTGTCTTATAATCCTAAAACTGGAGAATTTTTTGATTATGGGTCATTGAAAAAAGAAAACTGGGCTCAATATCCCCGTTATATTGCATTTGATGATAAAAACTGGGTATATGTTGGGATTGGCTACACAAGGAGCAATATAATTGCTTTCAATCCCCAGACAAAACAGATAAAATATATGCTTGAAGAAAATGAAAGACAACAAGGAGGTGCTTCTTTATTTCGTGCAACAGATGGAAAGGTTTATGGTCTCCCATTTTCAGGGAAAAAGGATAACTGGTATGAATTTTATAATGGAGAAAAAAAGAAAATTGGGTTACTTCCTTCTGAAATAAAACAAAAAATATATATATCAGGAAGTCAGGGTCTTTTCCACAGAGTTTTTCCTGATGGGAAAATAATAAAGAATTTAGATCTAACTGAAAGAATTTTAATAATTGAAGAGTTAAAAACAAAAGAAGAGATAAAAATAAAATTTGATTATAGAACAGAAGGTGCTCATATTATGGGGATAACAGTTTCTCCTGATGAAACAATCTGTGGTGGGACTGCCTTCCCATTTTACTTTTTTAAATATGACCCAAAAACAGATAACTGGACAAGATATCCCTGTTATGGACAGTGGAATACAATAGATACAGGAGATAGAAAAGTTTTTGTTGGTGGTTATACAGGTGGTTTTTTATTGGAATATGACCCATTTTTACCGTGGAAAGGAACTATAAAAAATGATGAAAATTCAAATCCAAAATATATAACAGAAAGTTCTCCTGATATCAATAGACCACATGATTTATTGCCTTATGATAATGGGAAAATATTAATTCTTGCAGGGACCCCTGATTATGGTTATACTGGTGGAGGATTACTTTTCTGGAATAGAGAAACGAAAACAAAAACATTGATAAAACATACAGATATTTTACCTTTTCACTCCACAATGAGTATTATTCCTTTAAAAAATAATAGAATTCTTTGTGGAACAACTACCTTACCAGGAACAGGAGGAGAGAAAAAAGTAAATCTTGCAGAACTTTATATTATGGATGTTAATACAAAGAAAGTTATATGGCATAGTCCTGTTTTAGAGGGAGTGGAAAATTATAATGACCTTTTTTATGATGAAGAAAAAAAACTTGTATATGGATTTGCTGACCAGAAAATATTTTTTGTTTTTGACCCTGAAGAAAAAAAGATAATTTTTAAATATGATACCTATAAAGATTTTGGCCCATCAGTTTCAGCACAGGGTTCAAAAATTTTTGTCCCAGCACCTGAAAAGGAATTATATATTTTATTCAGAAACTTGATAGCAAAACTTGATAGAGAAAATTTCAAAATTATTCCTATTGTTAAAGTTCCAAACATTTCAAATGGTGGAGGATATCTTGATGGTAAAATCTATTTTATTAGTTCTTCTCATCTATATAGTTTTATGATTCCAAAGTAAAAATTCCATCAATAACTTTTCCGCAGAAAGAACATTTATTACCAGTAAGATTTTTTTCCAATATTCTATAACCATATCTTTCAATCAATAATTTTTTACAGTAAGGGCAATAAGTATTTTCTCCTTCATCTCCAACAATATTTCCTGTATAAACATATAAAAGACCCTCCTCAAAACCAATCTCCCTTGCTTTTCTTATCTTTTCAATTTCAGTTGGATAATGGTCTGACATTTTATATGCAGGAAAGAATCTACTTATATGCCATGGAATTCTATTATCAATATTTTTAATCTTTTTTGCAATGTCCCTTATCTGTTTTTCATTATCATTATATTCAGGAATTAAAAGAGTTGTAACCTCCACCCATATATTTAATTTTCTCATTAACTCAATATTTTCAACAACATATTTTTGATTTGCCTGTGGCAATTTCTTATAAAATTCCTCATCTCCTTTAAGGTCAACATTTGCAGCATCAAGAAATTCAGATATGTCTTTTAAAAATTCCTTACTCATATATCCATTAGTAACAAAATTATTATAAAGACCGTTTTCTTTTGCAATCTTACATGTATCAAAGGCAAATTCTCCAAAAACTGTTGGTTCTGTGTATGTATATGAAATTGAAAGACAATTGTATGATTTTGCAAGTTTAACAATATCTTCTGGTTTCCTTTTTTTCATTGTAAAAATTCTTCCTTCTTTTGGTGGATGGGAAATTTCATAATTCTGACAGAAAGGACAGAAAAAATTACATCCACATGTTGCAATTGAAAAAGAAAAACTACCGGGGAAGAAGTGATAAAATGGTTTTTTTTCAATAGGGTCAACATTTTCAGCAACCACTTCACCATAAACAAGAGAATATAAAACACCATCTTTATTCAATCTTACTCCACATTTACCAACATTATCCGGCTCAATTACACAGAAATGATTGCATAATTGACACTGAACCTTTTTATTTTCAAGTTTTTTCCAGTATCTTGCTATTTCCATTTTTTCTCCTTTTAATAAAAACATATACCTTTTGAACAACTTGATATTTCTTCAGGCAATATAAGATAATCAATTTCCTCTAAAGGACCACCATAACTTAAAACCTGAGAACTTTTGCTTCCATATCTAAAAACAGTTACACCCTTGCATTTCATTTTCCAACCATTTATAAAAATTTCCTTCACTTCTTCTATTGTTGCCTGGTATGGTAAATTGACTGTTTTTGAGACAGCATTATCAGTATATTTCTGAAAGATTGATTGCATTTTTAAATGTAATAATGGTGGTATATCAAGGGCTGTTAAAAATATCTTTTTATATTCTTCAGGAATATCTTTTACATTTTTCAATGAGCCAGTTTTTATAATTTCCTTAAGGATTTCAGCATTTAAAAATTTTTCTTCTTTTGCAATTTTTTCAAAAACAGGATTTATTTCAACAAATTTTGTTCCTTCAAGGATATTCCTTATAAAAGCAACTCCAAATATTGGTTCTATTCCACTTGAGCAATTTGCAATTATACTTATACTCCCTGTTGGTGCAATTGTTGTTCTTGTTGCATTTCTTAAAGCATCAACTTTATTATAATAAATTGATTTTTCAAAATTTGGGAATGACCCTTTTTCTCTCCCTAATTTAACAGAATATTCAAATGCCTTTTCATTTATAAATCTCATTAAATTTCCAGCAAGAGTAAAACTTTCATCACTTCCATAAGGTATTTTTAGTTCAAGCAATAAATCAGCCCATCCCATTATTCCAAGACCTATTTTTCTATTTGCCTTTGTCATTTTCTCAATTTCAGGTAAAGGATACTTATTAACATCTATAACATCATCAAGAAATCTAACAGAAATCTCTATAATTTTTTCAAGTTTTTCCCAGTTTATCCTTCCATTTTCAAGAATTTTTGTAAGATTAATTGAGCCAAGATTACATGATTCATAAGGAAGAAGTGGTTGTTCCCCACAATTATGGACATAAAATCCATTCGCATCAAAGGCATTTATTCCTGGAACCTGAACATCATATACTTTTTCCCTCCCACAATATTCTATTTTTTCTATCTCATCAATAAATCTTTCTCTGTTTAATTTCCTTCTAAATGAGTTAAGCAGATTTTCAAGTTTTTTTCTTTTTTCAATATTTCCAAAACCTATTTTTCTGGCAAAAACTTCTATATTATCTTTACTTATAACAAGTTCATATCCATCTTCAACATAATAATATTTGTATCCATTTTTACCATCAGGAAGAAGTTTTTTACCTTTACTTTTCCTGAATTTATAAATCTGTGAAACTATTCCCATTCTTAAAAGCATCTTTTGAATAATTTTAAGATTGTTTATATCTTTTTGCCATAGTCTTAAAGATACCCCCTTTTTTAAATTCCCAACAACAGTTCCATCTGCGTCAAAAATACCTCTTATAAATCCCTTATAAAATTCATATCCTGTTTTTTCTACTTTTTCTGTAATTATTTTTCTCCCCGGAAGTATTCCAAATTTTACTGCAAGGTCCCTTATTGAAGCCATTTTTAACCTATACTCTTCTCTCTTATTTGACACTTTTATAAATCCTTTAAAATCTTTTCTATAGGGAAGAATTTTTGATGCATTTTCTACCTCATATATTACAGATTTTGCACCTTCATTATTTCCCCATACAGATATTATGCCTATTTCTTTTTTAAATGTTCCATCTCCAATTAAAAGTCCTAAAAGATATCCTTCTTCAAATTTGCCATCTCCCTTCCAGTAAATTTCTCTATTATTACACAAAATGATTTTATCCCCTGGTTTAAGTTCTTTAACTTTTTTCCATATTTCATATGTTTTATATCTTGTGATTTTCTGAATACTTCTTAAAGGATGTTCTTCCGTCGCTTTTAACTCATATCCTTTTTTTGTGATTATTTTGAATACATCCTTTTCTCCACTATAAAAAAAGCCATCTTCATTTGTATGGTAGAATTTCCCATTTAAGGATATTGCAGTAAATTTTCCAACTATTTCTTTTATTTTAAATGGACCATCTGGAGTTAAAATCCATGTATCTCCTGAAAGGCAGGGGTTGGTTGCTTCTATTTTTCCTAATGATGGGGTTGGATTGTGTCTATTTATTTCATCAATATAAATTAAACCAGGGTCTCCTGTTTCCCATGCACTCTGACTTATTAAATCAAAAACTTCATTTGCATAAACTTCTCTTACCTTTTCCCCATTTCTTGGATTTATAAGTGGATATTTCTCTTTTTTTATAACTTTTTCCATAAACTCATCACTTACAGCAACAGAGATATTAAAATTTGTAAGTATATTTTTTCTTTTTGAGGTAATAAATTCATAAATATCAGGATGGTTATAATTAAGAATTCCCATATTTGCGCCTCTTCTTTTTCCTCCTTGCTTTACAATTTCTGTTGCCTTATCATAAATTTCCATAAAAGAGACAGGCCCTGATGCAACTCCCTTTGTTGAGCCAACAATATCTCCTTTTGGTCTTAAATTTGAGAAAGAAAAGCCCGTGCCTCCACCACTTTTGTGAATAAGAGCCATATTCTTTAATGTAGTAAATATTCCATCAATTGAGTCATCAACAGGTAAAACAAAACATGCAGATAGTTGTCCAAGAGAAGTGCCTGCATTCATCAATGTTGGTGAGTTTGGAAGGAATTCAAGATTAGCCATTATATTATAAAACTCTTCCTCATATTTATCTTTTTCCTTCTCGCACATAGAAACATATTTTGCAACCCTTCCAAACATTTCATCTGGTGTCTCAATTATCTCTCCTTTTTCATTCCTTAATAAATACCTTTTCCTTAATACATTTATTGAATTTACAGAAAGTTTTAGTTTATCTTCAATTCCAAGTATTTTTTTGCTTTCCCTTATTTGTTTCCTTTTTTCCCTGTAAAGAATATAAGATTTTGCAACATCATAAAGCCCATTTTCTATTAAAACATTTTCCACAATATCCTGTATTTCTTCAACAGTTGGTATCTTATCCTTTTCTATTTTTTCAATGACCTTTTGTGTAAGTCGTGTTGCAAGGGGTAAATCATCAATATTTACAGATTTCAATGCTCTGTAAATAGCAAATTCTATCTTTTCAGGCAGGAATCTTTGTATTGAACCATCCCTTTTTCTAATATATTCAACCATCAATAATAAATTTACTCCTTTACCTTATCTATGTCAAATAAAAATTATTCCATTTTCCCACCTCGTAGGTGGGACGGGAAAATGATTGAGTAGCAAGAAGATATAAAGAGGATATTAATTGATTTGAATATGGAGGATTTAATGTATGAGAATTTTATAAAGAATTTGATATAGTGAAATGATTTTTTTCTTAAGATTGGCTCTAATCAAGCGTTCCCGGAAAAAGTGGCGAATTTGACTTGACAAAAATAAAAAATAGGGTATAATATAAAAAATGGAAAAGAAAATGGGAAATAAAAATGAACTCTCTCTCTCTCTCATAATGTATTGAATTTAAAAACTCCTTCTTTTATTTTTTCCAATTATTCTTCATTTCCAGGACCTTATGCCCTGATTACATATATAAAATTTCCCAAAAAATGGGAGAAAGGAGGATAAAATGAGAAGAAGAATTTTAAGAAGGGCTGGATTTACATTAATAGAATTGCTTGTAGTGGTGGCAATCATTGCCATCCTTGCGGCAATGCTATTGCCAGCACTATCAAAAGCAAGGGAGAGAGCAAGGCAGGCAGTATGTATGAATAATTTAAAACAGATAGGACTTGCTATGAGTATGTACTTACAGGATTATGATGAATATTTTCCTGAAGATTATAATCCTGATTATGGATATTCTAATACTTACTGGCAGCAGAAATTATTAAAATATTCAAATAATAAACCCCATATTTTTGTATGTTCAAAATTTTTTACTTATAGGAAACCATCTGCCAGTTATAATTTTTATTATTGGTTTTCGGCTGGATTGGGACCAGTATATGGGTATAATCACAGGGTCTTAGGATGTGCTGGTAAAGCAGTTAGTGGTTGGGCTTGTAATCCTAATAAAGTAAAGACAAGACTTTCAGAAATTAAAAATAGAAATATAATAATGGTGCTTGATAACCGCTCTACATTTGCAAATTCTCCCTCACGCTTTTCAGAAGCAAATAATGCATGGTATAGACAAACATATTATTATCCATTATACAGACATTTAAATGGTGTAAATATTCTTTTTGTAGATGGACATGTTGAATGGGCAAATGTTGATTCTTCACCATATTTTGCATATACACCACACCCTAATCCATACTGGGAACTTCCAAATAAATGGTAAAAAGGAGGAAAAATGAGAGGAAAGATTTTATTTTTAGTTTTGTTTTTTTCTTCTTTTGTTTTTCCAATTACCAATATAAAAAAGGTGAGTATTGCACCTGTAATAGATGGGAATATTGAAGAAGAAGTTTATAAGCAATTTACAAAAGGGGAGTTGGTTGAAAATAGTGGAAAACAATTAAAAAACAGGACAGAGATTTATATAGGATATGACGATAAAAATTTGTATATTGCCTTTAAATGTTTTGAAAATAATATAAACAAATTAAAAACAAGTTTTACTCACAAAGAAGAAAGGGATATGTCAATATGGAAGGATGATTGTGTAGAGATATTTTTTGATGTTTTTTGCACAAAGAAAGAGTTTTATCATATTATAATTAATTCCGCTGGTATAGTTTATGATGCGAAAAATAGTGATATTCGTTGGGATAGTAATTTAAAAGTAGGGACAAAAATTTTTAAAGATTACTGGGTAGTAGAAGTTTCAATTCCATTTTCAGATTTTGGATATTTTCCAATTGGAGGGGAGATATGGAGAGGTAATTTGTGTAGAGAAGAGAAGTTTGAAAATGAAAATAGTAGTTTATCTCCAACATATGGTAGTTTTTGCAATCCAGAAAAATTTGCAGAATTTTATTTTGAGAGAGAAAAGGATGATATGAATTTTTCATTAAGTTTTTCAGATAATAAAGTCCAGGTTTTACTTGAGAATCAAAGTAATTCAACAAAAAAGATGTCATTCACAGTAAATTGTCTTCAAAAAGGTAAAAGATTTTTCAATAACAGGAAAGAAGAGGAGATTTTATCAAAGGAGAAAAAAGAAATAGTGCTACCATTTGAAACAAAAATAGGAGAACAGAATATAGAAGTTGCAATTTTAAATCTAACAGAAAATAGAATTTTTTATCGTAATAAATTTAATCTATTTAAAGAGGAATTAAAAACTGGAGAAAGCAAAAGGGTATGGCAGGTTAAAGACCCACTATATAAAGAACTTTTTTCTGATAAAGATATTGGTATAGCAAAAGAAGGAGCAATCTTCTGGATGCATGGAAGAGTTGCCAGAGAGATGAGATTATTTGCATTACAATATGGACTTAAATATGTTTATGAGGATATATATAAGCAGTGCGCAGAAAATAAATTAATTCCAATTGCTGGTAATTCTGTAAGTAGTTATTATCCTTATGATAAAAAATATGGAATTAAAGAAATTATATGGGGAGAGCCAAGATATATAAAAGATGTTCCAACTATTGATAACTATGGATTTTTACCAGACCCAAAAGTAACAGAATATTATTTGAATGGAGTAAAAAAAGAATTAAAAGAATTTCCAGATGGCATATGGGGAGTTTATGCTGGTGATGAAATGAATGAGAAAATGGAAAAGGTAGGAATTAAATTGTTTGAAGAAATGAAAGAAAAATATCCATATATAAGAGAGGTAGATGAAGAGATAAAGAAAAAATATGGAAATGGAGAGTATGGTATCCCTCTATCAATGAATGACAGGAATCCATATCGCTGGATTGCATACAGGAGATGGTTGCATGAAAAACTTGGTGAAATTATGCAAAAATTATATAAAACAGTAAAGGAGACAAATCCGAAAGTATATGTAATTTCTTATGACCCAACAGCAAGGCATCATCCATTTGATTTCAGTTTATGGAAAAATGGATGCGATATTTTAACCCATCAAACTCTTCCTAAATGCTCATCTGATAGGGCAGATATTGGATTTTTAACAAAACTTGTCAAGGATATTTCAGGAGTAGAAGAAGTATGGATATGTCCTCATCCAGAACATTATGCCTCCTCTTTTACTCCTGAAGAAGTTATAGATATAATAAGTCAAGTATTCAGGAATGGGGGGACAGGTCTTCATTATTATTTACAGGATGTAATTGGTTTGAGAAATAAAAAAGGATATATGCATTATGAATATTATGGTGCTCCTGAAAGGTGGCAAATAGAAATGGAACTGGTAAAAGAAATAAGTAAAATGAAAAAACTAAAATTTCCAGAACCTGATTTTGCCATTCTTTATTCTTGTGATTCCTATGGAAGTCAACCACCTGGATTTGAAACATATGAGATAGAATTTGCATATACTTTTTTAGGACCTATTACAAGAAGTTGGTTTGTTTTTATAGATGATAACCAGATTTATAGAAAAAATATAGACCTGTCTAAATTTAAAGTTATTTATATTCCTTTTGGTAAATATGAGAGGATAGAAGTTGTTGAAGAGTTAAAGAATTATGTAAAAAATGGAGGTATACTTATTTCTGGAGACCCTGAAATCTTTTCTTTTGATGTTTTTGGGAACAAAATAGATAATTACAGAAAGGAATTATTTGGTGTTGAATTAAAAGAAGAAACTACTCAAACAGAAATTAGATATAAAGACAAAATTTTACCTGTTTTCAGTCCATCATATAATATTTTAGCATCAGAAAAAGAAGTTATAGGTAAATTTTCAGATGGTAAATTTGCAATTGTTGAACATCCTTATGGAAAAGGTAAGACAATATATTTTGCAACAAATCCATTTAATTTAAAAGGAATTACAAGAGAAGAATGGAAGGAATTTTTTAAAGAATTTCAAAAATATCTTGGATTGAAGACAGAATATGATATATGGAGATTTAGATTCCCTAATTCACTTATAAAAAGACCAGAAATACCAAAAGGAAAATGTTTAACAAATAACTACATATTCTGGTGTGGAGATGAGCCAATTGATGTATGCAATATTGATACAAATGGGATATATTATTATAGTTTGAGACCGGATAAAATTAATGATATAGAAGGAAATGAGATAAGTTTTACTTCTGGTAAATTGACAAACAGAAAAAAGGCACCAGATGCAGGGAATGTTGAGATGGGGATAGGTAAAATTGAGGACTGGATTGTAAGTTGGGAAAAAACAGAGCCATTTGATATTATATTTGATTTCAAAAAAGATTATAAAATAAATATGGTAAAAATATTCTATTCAGGACAAATACCTGACCTGATTATTTTTTCATCAAAGGATGGAGAAAACTGGAAAAATTTAAATATAAATAGCAAAAAAGAACCAAGCACAGAAGATGTTATGGAAAAAGTTTTTTCATTTTCTTCTGAACCATTTAGATATTTAAAGATTCATTTTGGAGAAAGGGATAAAGGTTCTTCTTTTATAATTTCTGAAATAGAGGTATGGAGTGAATAAGGGAGGTAATAATGAGAAGTTTTATATTTTTATTAATTCTTTTTCTTTTTTCTATTCAATGCAGGTCAGAGGAGTATTTCAATGATTATAGTTCTGAGCCCCAACTGAAAAAATATTATGGTGATTGGAAAGGAGAGAAAAAACAGCCATGTGATGTTCATGAAATCTTGCCTTTTGAAATAGGAGGAAGAAGTTATATTCAGGAATTTGATGTTGGATTTATAAAAGTTGTAAGATATGGAGGAGATTGTTTTATTGGACTTTATAATGGTTTAAAGGTCTGGTTTTATTATGGTGATAAATCTAATATCTGGCTTCATCATCCTTCCGGATATATTGCAAAATTTGAAAATGCTAATTTTAAAGATGGAGATATTTATCATGTGAAACTTATTTATAATAATGAAAAACTTACTGCCCAATGTATAGTAATTGACAAAAAGACAGGAAAATTAATATGGAATAGTGGAGAAATAATATGTGAGCCAATTTATCCAGAAGATATCAATTACAGGACAAGTTATAAAGAAGGACCTCCCTATAGTTTTGTAGAATGGGATAAAGAAAATCAAAGAATTCATATGTGTGCATCAAAAGATAAAAATTACCAGCCATTTGAAGTTTGGATTGATAATATGAAGATTAATATACAAAAATTAACCGGAGAATGAATTTAAAAAATTTGCAAAAATTTCTATTTAATGGATGGACTTGCAGGAAAAATAAAAAATACCATTAAAGAAGTAAATCCTGATATTAAATTTTCCGGTTTTATAGTGCTTATCAATCAGAATATAATTTTAAAAGAAAGTCAAGAAATCAACACATGTTTTAAAATATGGAGAAAAGATTGTTAACAAAAAAAAGACAAATTCCTTATATTAAAATTGGAAAAAGATTGAGATTTGATAAAATTGATGTAGATAAATGGATTGAAAAACAAAAAATTCCTGATAGTGAGACAATAACAGAAAAAATTTTAAGTAAAATTTGATTTTATGGTATAATATAAAAAAGAAAAAGTAAGTAAAGAATTCCTTGAAGTTGGAGGGTTAGCCTAATAGGTAAGGCAGCGGACTTGAAATCCGCCGTCCGTTAAGGACATGGGGGTTCGAGTCCCTCACCCTCCGCTTC
>Ga0272449_1004149_pt1 | contig 11962 bp, 6 predicted proteins | sample YNPCB0241_FD_198679 | JGI IMG/M metagenome (GOLD analysis project Ga0272449, IMG submission 198679) | Hot spring sediment microbial communities from Yellowstone National Park, WY, United States - YNP-CB-024-1 | ecosystem: Environmental > Aquatic > Thermal springs > Hot (42-90C) > Sediment...
TGCGGACCGCGGCCCGGAGCCCCCGCGTCCGGGCCTGCGTGGCCCTGGCGACGCTTTTCGCCTTCGGCCGGCGCGCGGCGGCGCAGCCCGTGCCCCGGGCGCGGCGACACAAGGTCCCGTTCCTCACGCTGGAGTTCGCGCGGGTGGTGGGGAGCACCGACCCCGAAACGCTGCGGCAGATCGCGTCCCAGTTCACCCTGGAGGAGGCGGCCCCGCGGGTCCGCTGCCCGTTCTTCCTGGGGCACGGCACGGAGGACCAGGTGGTGCCCTTCAGCGAGGCCTGGCGCCTGGCGCGGGCCGTCGGCTCGGAGGACCTCACCGTCCATCCCTACCCTGGCGCGGGCCACGAGGTCTCCGGCCCTGCGCCGGAGCACCTGCCGCCCATCCTGGAGTGGCTGAAAAGGGTCACCGGCAGGGCTACCGGCGGCAAGGGCGATGCATGAAGCGCCCCAAACGCCGTCAACGAATGGGCCAACGAATAAACGAATGGGCCCGGCACAGGCGCAAGCAAGCAAGCCAAGCCGCCGATTCAAATCGGGGCTCAAAACCCGGCGTTGGCCTGCGCCGACGCCGTCCCCGCAGGGGGGCCCGCCCGTAGGGGCAAGGCATGCCTTGCCCCTCCTGGAGGGGAGCCGTCAACGAATGGGCCAACGAATAAACGAATGGGCCCGGCGCAGGCGCAAGCAAGCCAAGCCACCGATTCAAATCGGGGCTCATGCCCGGCATCGGCCTGCGCCGACGCGGCCGTGCAGGGGGGCCTGCCCGTAGGGGCAAGGCACGCCTTGCCCCTACGAGCCCCTCCTCATCCCCCCAGGAGGACGCGCAGGAGGATCCCGTGGACGATCTGCTCCACGGGGGCTTTGTCGTCCGTCAGGACCGGCCCATCGGTGGGGGCGGGCTGGGCCAGGGGCACCGTCCGGGCGGCCACCGCCTGCAGGAGCGGGTGGGTCAGGTGCCGGGCGTTCTCTGCCAGGTACGCGGCCTCGGCCGGCTGCACGGTGGCCACCAGCAGGGTGTTCCCCAGGACCTCGCTCTCCGGGATCGGCTCGGGGAGGACGAAGACGCTGGGGAAGACCGTCGCCGCCGTGGCCGCCAGGGCCCGGACCAGGCGGTCGTCCTCGCCCGCGCGGGCCACGTTCACCGCCAGGACCCCGTCCTCTGTCAGGTGCTCCCGCGCGATCTGGAAGAACTCCCGCGTCGTCAGGTGGAAGGGGATGTAGGGAGGGCGGTAGGCGTCCACGGCGACCACGTCGTAGCGGCGGGGGCTGCGGGCCAGGAACCACCGCCCGTCCGCGGCGTAGGCGTGCACGTTGGGCTGGCGCAGGGCGAAGTAGGCCCGCCCCACCTCCAGGATGCGCGGGTCCAGTTCTGCCCCGTCTATCCAGATGGGGCCGTAGACGCGGGTGTACAGGTCGGCCACCGTGCCGCCGGCCAGCCCGATGAGGCACAGGCTCTGGACGCAGCCTGCGTCGTAGGGCGGCGGGTTGAAGAAAGGGGCGATGAGGAAGTAGTCAAAGATGGCCTCGGTCAGGGGTGCGTGGGGGTTGTAGACGGAGTGGACCCCCTGGCCTTCGTTCAGTTTCAGGAGGATGTCGTCGCCCCGCTGCACCACCTGGATGTAGTTGTAGGCCGACTCGGTCTCCAGAAGCAGGGATTCGTCTGGCTTGATGGGCCGGTCTCGGGCGGCCCAGGCCAGGGCGAGCACGGCCAGGGGGACCCCCAGGTAGAGCCACATCCGCCGCAGCCGGGCCCGCCACATCCCCACGAAAGCCACCCCCCACAGCGCCAGCGCCAGGGTCCAGAAGGTCCAGCGGGTCCCCACGGTGGGGATGAGCACGAGGACGGGCAGGAACGTTCCCAGGATGCTCCCCAGGGTGGAGAGGGCGTAGATGCGCCCGGCCACGCGGCCGGGCCCCTCCCGCCGGCGCACCTCCAGGCCGATGGCGAAGGGGGAGACGGCCCCGAGCAGGGTGACCGGCACGGAGAAGAGGGCCAGCACCCCCAAGAGGGAACCGCCCAGGAGGGCCCAGTCGTAGTCGGCGAACCCTCCGGTGGCCAGCTGTAGGATCAGAGGGGCTATGGCCGGCACCAGGCCGATGCCCAGGGCGGCCCAGGCGGCCATCTCGTAGAGGCGGTCCTCCCGGGGCATGCGGTCCACCAGCCAGCCCCCCAGGACGTACCCGGCGGAGAGGTAGAGGAGGATGAGCCCGATGAGGTTGGCCCACACGATGAGGGAATTGCCGAAGTAGGGGTCCAGGAGGCGCGCCGCGGCCATCTCCACGGCCAGGCCGCTCATCCCGGCGACGAACACCAGAAGGTAGAGCACCGTCCCTCCTCTGCCCAGGCCCTCCCCCCTGCGCCTCACCCGCCGAAGCGCTCCTCCTTCCAGGGGTCGCCGTGCATGTGGTAGCCGTACTGCTCCCAGAAGCCCGGCCGGTCCTCGGCCATGAACTCCAGCCCCCGCACCCACTTGGCGCTCTTCCAAAAGTAGAGGTGGGGGACCACCAGCCGCAGGGGGTAGCCGTGCTCCGGGGCGAGGGGGGCATCGTTGTACCGCCAGGCGAAGAGCACGTCCTCCCGCAGCAGGTCCTCCAGGGGGAGGTTGGTCGTGAAGCCGGCTTCGGCGTGGACCATGACGTAGCGCGCCTCCGGCAGGGGGCGGATGTGCCGCATGAGTTCCAGGAAGGGCACCCCCTCCCAGACCGTGTCCAACTTGCTCCAGCGGGTCACGCAGTGCACGTCCACCACCACCCGCCGCGTCGGCAGGCGGGTGAACTCCTCGTAGGTCCAGCGGCGCTCCTCCTCCACCAGGCCGAAGACGCGGAAGTCCCAGCGCGCCAGGTCCACCCGAGGGACGCTCCCGTAGTGGAGGACGGGGAGGTGCTCCACCACGTACTGGCCCGGGGGGACGCGCGGCCGTGCTCCTGCCTTGTCGGCCTCCCGCCGCGGGGAGAACTTGGCCCGCAGCCTCTGGACGCGGTTTTCAGGGTCTCGGTCTGTCATAGGCATCCTCCTCGTCAGGGCAGATCTCTTTCTGATACAGATACGCGCCGGCCACCTGCACCAGCCGGAACCGTCCGTACTGGCGTGCGAGGGATTCCGCCTCGGCCACCGTCAGGTACCCCGGCACGCTCAGCACTGCGTGGAACCCCTCCAGAGCCTTTGCGATGGCGGTGGGCGAGAAGTAGATGAACACGTTGCGGCACAGGATGGCGTCCACCGGGGCCATGCGGGCCACGCCTTCGGGGTCCAGGAGGTTGAGGTACCGGAACGAGGCGGCGCGGGCGACCTCCTCCCGCAGGCGGTAGCGCTTTCCCCCCTCCTCGGCCACGAAATAGCGCTCCCGGAGGTCCTGCGGCAGGTCGCGCAGGGCGCGCGGGGTGTAGCGCGCGGCCCGGGCCTCCTGAAGGCAGGCCAGGTTGACGTCCGTGCCGATGATTTCCACCACCCGCGGACGCAAGAGGCCAGCCTCCTGGAGGGCGATGGCCAGAGAGTAAGGCTCCTCGCCGCAGGCGCACCCGGCGCTCCAGAGGCGCACGGGGCGCCCGCGGTTCTGGCGGAGGAGCGCGGGGACCACCTCCTGCACCAGGGCCAGGACGGGCCCCATCTCCCGCCAGAAGCGGCTCTCACGCACCGCCAGCGCGTCCACCACCCGCTGCCACGCGGCTCCCTCGGTGGGCTCCCTCCGCAGGAAGTGGGCATAGGCGAGGAAAGAGGGAGCGCCTTGCTCCCTGGCCAGGGGGGCCAGTTTGCGCGCCAGGTGGTCGCGCCTCTCGGGCTTGAAGCGGAGGCCGATGCGCTCGCTGATGAGGGACTCCAGGAGCGCGAGGCCCGTTGTAGCGATCTCCTCCGGGGGAGCCCCGGCTACAGCATCCCGCATGACAACCCTGCTCGGCAGACCAGGACCGGCCGTACCTCCCGAGGCCAGAAGCCCCCTTGCGGCCGGTCGGCCCTGCTCACTTCTTCCGCTTCTTCTTGTGTTTCGCCGCCTTGGGGGAGGGCTTCTGGGAGGCGGCGGGGGCGGCGACGGCCTCCCTGGGAGCCTGCCCGCCCACGCGCCCGGCCTGCAGGTCCTCCTGCATGTGGCAGTGTTTGTACTTCTTGCCGCTGCCGCACCAGCACGGGTCGTTGCGCCCGGGCCTCTCCTTGGCCGCGGACCGGGCCGGAGCCTGGCGGGCCGGCGCTTCTGCCCCGGGCCGCACGGCCCGCATGGGCCGCCGGACCGGCTGCGCCACGATCCCCACGTGGAAGATGTTGCGGGCGATCTCGCTCTGGATGGCGGCCAGCAGGTCTTCGTACATGGCGTGGGCCTCCCGCTTGTAGGCCACCAGGGGGTTCTCCTGGGCGAAGGCCCGCAGCCCGATCCCCTCCCGCAGGGAATCCAGGTCCGTCAGGTGGCGCACCCAGAGGTTGTCCACCGTGCGGAGCATCACCATGCGGTCCCGCTGGAGGGCCATGGCCTCTGCGAAGGCCTGCTGGACCTGTGCCCGCCGCTCCCGGTCCAGGGCGAGGAGGGACCGCTTCTCCATTTCTTGGGTGGACTCCAGGCCCAGCCGCCGGAGGACGGCATCGTAGAGGGCCCGCTCCAGGGAGAGGCTGCTGGCCCTGAGGTCGGCCAGGGTGCGCCCCTGCTGGGCCAGGCTCTGGAAGACATCCAGCCCGATCCGCTCGGCCGTCTGGTCGTAGGCCTCTTCCGCCAGACGGTGGAGGTCCTCCACGACCTCGTCCTGGTGCATCTGGCTCCAGCGCGCCGGGGCATCCTCGGGCAGGTTGGGCAGGATGAAGCGGGCCGCCGTGGCCAGCCCTTCCAGGTCCCACTCCTCCCGGTCCCGGCCGCCGAGGTACGAGGCCACCAGCGCTTCCAGTTCCGCGTCCACCATGCCCAGCACGGTGGGGCGCAGGGTGGGTTCCGTCAGGATCTGGCGCCGCTGGGCGTAGATGACCTCCCGCTGCTTGTTGACCACGTCGTCGTACTCCAGGACGTGCTTGCGGAGGTCAAAGTTGTACCCTTCCATATTAATCTGGGCCTGCTCAATGGACTTGGTGACGAGGGAATGCTCAATGGGCATGTCCTCTTCCACCCACACCTTGTCCATGAGGCCCATGGCGGCCCCCATGCGGCGCATCAGGTCGTCTTCCAGGGAGACGTAGAAGCGGGAGGAGCCGGGGTCGCCCTGGCGGCCGGCACGGCCGCGCAACTGGTTGTCAATGCGCCGTGCCTCGTGGCGCTCCGTGCCCAGGACGTGCAGGCCCCCCAGGGCCACGACCTTCTTGCGGTCCTCCTCGCAGATGGCCTTGGCCTCGGCCAACGCGGCCTCCCACTCCTCCTTGGTGACCGCCGTCAGGTCCACGCCCCGCTTGCGGAGCATCTCCCGGGCCAGGCCCTCGGGGTTGCCGCCCAGGAGGATGTCCACGCCGCGGCCAGCCATGTTGGTGGCGATGGTCACGGCTCCAGAGCGGCCGGCCTGGGCGATGATGGCCGCTTCTTTCTCGTGGTGCTTGGCGTTGAGGACCTGGTGGGGGATGCCCCGCCGCCGGAGCATCTCGGAGAGGCGCTCGGACTTCTCAATGGAGATGGTGCCCACGAGGACCGGCCGGCCCTGCTCGTACAGGTGGGCGATCTCCTCCACCACGGCGCGGAACTTGGCCGCCTCGGTCTTGTAGACCACGTCGGGGTAGTCTATGCGGATCATCGGCTTGTGGGTGGGGATGACCACCACCTCCAGGCCGTAGATCTTGTGCAGTTCCTCGGCTTCGGTGGCCGCGGTGCCGGTCATGCCGGCCAGTTTGCGGTACATGCGGAAGTAGTTCTGGAAGGTGATGGTGGCGAGGGTCAGGCTCTCCCGCTGCACCCGCACCCCCTCTTTGGCCTCAATGGCCTGGTGGAGGCCCTCGGAGTAGCGCCGGCCGTACATCAGGCGGCCGGTGAACTCGTCCACGATGATGACTTCGCCGTCCTTGACGATGTAGTCCCGGTCCCGCTGGTAGAGGACGTGGGCCCGGAGGGCGTTGTCCAGGTAGGGGACCAGTTGGTGGTGCTCCGGAGAGTAGAGGTTGTCAATCCCCAGCCACCGCTCCACCTTGTTGATGCCAGACTCGGTGAGGGTGACGACGCGCATCTTTTCGTCTACGGTGTAGTCCTCTTCTGGCCGCAGCCGGGGCACCAACTGGGCGAACTTCTGGTAGGTGTCGGCCGATTCCTCCGCCGGCCCGGAGATGATGAGGGGCGTCCGGGCCTCGTCAATGAGGATGTTGTCCACCTCGTCTATGATGGCGTAGTTCAGTTCCCGCTGGACGCACTCCGAGAGGTCCCAGACCATGTTGTCCCGCAGGTAGTCAAAGCCGAACTCGTTGTTGGTGCCGTAGGTGATGTCGGCGAGGTAGGCTTCCCGGCGGGTGCAGGGGCGCAGGTGTTGGTAGCGATCGTCGCTGGCCTGGTAGGCCGGGTCGTAGAGGAAGGAGCCGCGGTTGGGGTCGGCGGCGGCCGACTGGATGACCCCCACGGAGACGCCCATGAAGTGGTAGATGGGCCCCATCCACTGGACGCCGAACTTGGAGAGGTAGTCGTTGGGGGTGACCAGGTGCACGCCGCGCCCGGTGAGGGAGTTGAGGTAGAGAGGCAGGGTGGCGACGAGGGTCTTGCCCTCGCCGGTCTTCATCTCAGCCACCTTGCCCTGGTGCAGCACGATGCCGCCGATGATCTGCACGTCAAAGTGGCGCATGTTGAGGGTGCGCCGGGCTGCTTCCCGCACCGCGGCGTAGGCCTCCGGGAGGAGTTCGTCCAGGATGGCGTTCTCCTCCTGCCGCAGGCGGGCATCCGCCCGGCGGATCTCCTCCTGGAGGCGGTCCTGGGTGGCTCCATCCCAGGCCTGCGCGCTCTGGGCCTGGAGGTCTTCCAGCCGGCGGCGCAGGTCGGCGGTGCGCTGGCGGATCGTCTGCCGGAACTCCTCCGTGAGGCGCGGGAAGGCATCGTCGGGCAGAGCGCTGTATTTTGCTTCCAGGCTGTTGATCTTCTCCACCAGAGGCTGCAGGCGTTGGAGTTCCTTCTCGTTGGAATCGCCCACAACCTTGGCCAGCAACCCTTTCAACATGGTCCACGGGCTCCTCGCGGGGGCTGGTGCTCGCCAGCCTCCCACAGCGAGATGGCAGGCTCTGGGGCCTGCTCTCCTTTGCATTATACACGAAAAAGGGGGAGAGGGAAAACGCCCCGCCCCCGACGCGGGAAGGGCCATTGGGAAGCCAGGTGGCCTGCCCCTGGCGTTCGTGCCTTTATGGGCGAAGTCCCTCGGGGAAGTTTTGTTAAAATTCCAGCAACCTATTGACTCTGGGCTCTTTCCGTGCTATAATAAGGGCGCAATTGGCCCCGCCATCGCGTTCAGGGCTTTGGCGGGCGTGTTTGTGTCTGGCCTGGATGCGCGCCTGGGAGGGAGAAGCCCCGTACCGGCCGCGGCTTCCGGGCCGCATTATCCTACACCAAGGTTCCGAGGGGTCGGTTGGAGGATATGAGCGAGACGACTGTGCAGATGTCATCTCTGGAGAGCCTCTTGGAGAAGGCTTCTAGCCAGGGATACCTCACCATAGATGACATCCTGGAAGTGTACCCAGAGGCCGAGGAGGACCTGGCCCAACTGGAGGAACTGTTCATCTACCTGCAGAACCACGACATCCCCGTGTACGGGGATGAGGAAGAGGCGGAGCAGGAGATGCGCGCGCGGGCCGGCGGCCGGCATGAGGACAACGGAGAGGAAACCCTGGAGGAAGAACTGGACCTGAGCGACCTGCCGGCCACGGACCCCATCAGCCTGTACTTCCACGAGATGGGCCGCGTGCCGCTCCTGACACCGGAAGAGGAGCAGGAACTGGCCAAGACGCTGGAGCGAGGGCGCCGGGCCGAAAAGCGCCTCGCCAAGGATGGCCACGACCCGGTGGAACGGGAGAAACTCCTGGAGGAGGTCCGCAAGGGCCAGGAGGCGCGGGAAAAACTCATCCGCGCCAACACCCGGCTCGTGGTCAGCGTGGCCAAACGGTACGTGGGCCAGGGGGTCCCCCTGCCGGACCTGATCCAAGAGGGCAACCTGGGGCTCATGCGGGCCGTGAACAAGTTTGACTACCGGCGCGGGTACAAGTTCAGCACCTACGCCACCTGGTGGATCCGCCAGGCCGTGAGCCGTGCCGTCTCCGACCAGGGGCGGACCATCCGCCTGCCGGTGCACATGGGCGATAGCATCCGGCGCCTGTACCGCACCATCCACCAACTGGAGCAGGAGTGGGGGCGTCCGCCCACGCCGGAGGAGATCGCCGAGGCCATGGACCTGGACCCGCGGCGCGTGCGCTGGATGCTGCGCGTCTCCCGGCACCCCCTTTCCCTGGAACAGCCGGTGGGCGAGGAAGAGGATAGCGAACTCGGCAGTTTCATTGAGGATGACGATTCCACCCCGCCCCCAGAGGCGGCCGACCAGACGCTCCTGCGGGAGAAACTGGAGGAACTCCTGGACACCCTCTCGCCCCGGGAGGCGCGGATCCTGCGCCTCCGCTTCGGGCTGCAGGACGGCCACTACTACACCCTGGAAGAGGTGGGCAAGAAGTTCGGCCTGACGCGGGAGCGCATCCGCCAGATTGAGGCCCAGGCGCTGAACCGCCTGCGCCATCCGCGCCGGAGCCGGCAACTCAAGGATTACCTGTCCTGAGGGCCGGCCCTCAGTACTGGACCACAATAAAAAATTCCGTTTTCGGCCGTGCAGGTCACGGTTGCATCTCATAGTAAAGGCGCACGGCCGTGCGCCCCTACTCAGGATTACATATCGTCAAGAACCACCGTGGCGTAGTACTCAGGGCCACTCCCCCGTCGGAGGTGCGGGCGACCCACTGGGGTCGCCCGCTTGCGCGCCCTCGGCCGTGCCCCAGAGCCCCAACTTGCGCTCCAGGCGGGCCAGGCGGTGCTGGAACTCCGCCTCTGCCCGGCGGCGGGCAGGCCCGCGCAGCCACACCCCGGCCAGTTCCAGGCCCTTCTGGCAGAAGCGGCGGGCTGCCCACAGGTCCCCGTGGTGCCACTCTTCCCACTTGGCCAGTTCCTCCAGGGCGAGGAGGCCCACGCGAGGGCTTTCGGCGAGGGCAGCCCACAGGGGGATGGCTTCCTCCCGCTTCCCCTGGCGTTTCAGCAGGAGGGCCAGGCGCAACATGGCCCGCTGGCGCTGGTCCGGGGCGAGGGGGCCAGCCAGCGCCCGGCGGTACAGGGCTTCTGCCTCCTCCCACCGCCCCTGCTCCTCCAGCCAGGTCGCCAGGCTGTAGCAATCGGTGCAGGGCCGCGCCGGGTCCAGCGGGCGGGACGCCACCTCCCCCAGCACAGAGGCCAGGGTCACCAGCGAGAGGATGTCCTGGGCGTTGTGGTAGAGGACCCTCTTCATCTCCCGCGCGTCCCGGGTCTGGACGTAGCGGAAGTACAGGGAGGGGACCATCCAGCCTGGGACGTCCTCCGAGGCCCTCCGCACGCCGAGGATGTGCCACTCCAGGGAGGCCAGGCTGCAGGACTCCAGGCGGGACTTCCAGAGCCGGCGCGAAGGGGGCAGGAGGTCCAGGTGGGGCGTCTGGGTCCAGCGGGGGGAAAGGCGCGCCGCGATCCACCGGGTGTGGAGCAGGGGCACGTCAAAGTTCCGCCCGTTGAAGGTCACCAGCGTCGGGGGGTCGGCGAACTGCTCCGCCAGGTGGTGCAGGAGCGGGAGTTCCTCGTGGTAATCCCGCATGAAGAACTGCAGCAGGCGGAACTGGTTGCCCTCAAAGAAGCCCACGCCCACCAGGAAGGCGTACGTCCCCGTCCCGCCAGCCAGGCCCGTGGTCTCGGTATCCACGTAGAGGGCCCGGCGGAGGTCCAGAGGGCCCGGGAGGGCGCTGCCCAGGAGGGCCTCCACGCGCGAGGGGTCCACATCCCACACCTGGCCCAGGCAGGTCCGCCCGTGCCGGTGGTCCAGGGGGTAGCGCTCTTCGTGGAGGAAGAAGTTCCCCAGCGGCGTGGAGACCACCTCGCCGGGGACCAGGTGGTGGATGTCCAGGCGCGCTTCGGGGGCAGGGCGCTCAAGCCCTGCCGTGCCTCTGCGGAGGCCAAGCCGTTCCAGCCGCTCCCACAGGTCGTCCATGCCCGCATTGTATCGTGGACGGGAGCGCTTTGTCAACTGGGCGGAGCCCAACCGCTCGCGGTTCCTTTGCTGCGAAGCCTGTGCGCCAGGTGTTGCGGACGCGCGGGCGGCCCCCACGCAGCCCGTCTCCCCGCTCAAGGGGCGATCCCCAGCCTCTCCAGTTCCTCAATGAACTGGCGCTGGGTCATCACCCCCTCGTAGCGGGCCACCACCTTCCCCTGGCCATCCACGAGGAAGGTGGTGGGGAACTTCTGGACCCCATAGCGCGCCGTCACCTCTCCTCGGGGGTCCAGGGCCACGGGGAACGGGCCCTCCAGGCCCGGCGGCCGGTCCTCCCCCTCCAGGAGGGCGCGGACCCGGTCCTCGTCGTCCCGCGGGTCTATGCCCAGGACGGCCACGCCGCGCGGGCCGTAGGTCTTGTGGCCCCACGCGAGGATCACCGCCTGGTGCCGGCAGAGGGTGTCCCGGGTGTGCCAAAAGGTGAGCACGCGCACCTGCCCAGCCTTCTCCTCCAGGGCGAACTCCCCGCCTCCCACCAGCGGCAGGGTGAAGGCTGGAGCCGCGTCGCCCACCTGGACGCTGGCCCCCTGCCCAGGCCCCCGGAGGACGAGGACCAAAGGGACCAGGGCGGCCACCAGGGCCACCAACGCCGCGAGGGGCAGGAGGGCGCGGAGGGGAACGCGGCGGGGCCGCGGGGCTTCCTCCTCGGCCTCCGCGAGGGGGGTGGGGGGGAGGCCTACCTGCTCCGCCTCCTCCGGGGCGCGGCGGGACAGGCGTTCGGCCTCCTGGATGCGCTGGGCCAGGCGCTGGATGGCTCGGGCCGCTGGCGACTCGGGCCGCTCCTCCAAGAGGGGGCGGTGCAGGGTGAGGGCGCGGGGGGCTTCGGGTTCGTGGGGCACCTCCAGCACTTCTCTCCCTCCCAGGCCTTCTTCCACCTGGGCCCGGGTCAGTTCCTTGGCCGCCCCGACGCGGTTGCAGACCAGGTGTACGGGCTTCTCGTACCCCAGGGAGCGGAAGATCTCCAGGACGCGCGCCGTGCTGTGGATGGACGCCAGGTCCGGGGCCAGGGGGACCACGATCTGGTCGGCCGCGTCCAGGAGTTCCAAGGTCCCTTCGCCCAGGTCGGAGGGCGCGTCCACGACGACGTAGGCGTAGAGGCCCTGCAGGGCCAGGAGGGCGGCGCTGGCGATCCGCCTGGTCTTCTCCTCGGCCTCCTGGGGCGAACCCAGCGCTGGGAAGGCCACAAGCCCCGCCTTGTAGAGGCACGATGCCTTCTGGAGGGAGGCAGGCGTCGGATCGGCGAGTTCCTTCTCCTCCAGGTCTGCCAAGGTCTGGGCTGTGGGCAGGCGCAGGGCCACCGCCACCTCGCCCCGCGCCAGGTCCATGTCCACCAGGGCCACCTGGGCTCCGGTCTGGGCCAGCGCCAGGGCCAGGTTGATGGCCAGCGTGGTCTTGCCCACCCCGCCGCGCGGGCTGAAGACGGCCACCACGGTCCCCTTGGGATGGGCCACTCTCTCCGCTTCTGGCACCTGGCGGGCCAGCAGCACCCGCACGCGCAGGCGCAGTTCCAGGGGGTCAAAGGGGCGGGTCAGGCAGTCCGAGGCGCCGGCCCGCAGCGCGGCCAGCCGGTGGCGGGTGCCACTCCCCACCGGCAGGAGGAGCACGATGGGCAAAGTGGCATAGTCGGGGTTTTCCCGCAGGCGCTGGACAAGGGCGGTGCCGCTGGCATCGGGCAGCCGTTCGTCCAGGACCAGCGCGTCCGGCCTCTGAGCGAGCAGTTCCTGCAGGAGGTGCTGGCTGTCCCAGACCTCCGCGACCTGCCACCCGGTTCC
>Ga0272449_1004150_pt1 | contig 11961 bp, 19 predicted proteins | sample YNPCB0241_FD_198679 | JGI IMG/M metagenome (GOLD analysis project Ga0272449, IMG submission 198679) | Hot spring sediment microbial communities from Yellowstone National Park, WY, United States - YNP-CB-024-1 | ecosystem: Environmental > Aquatic > Thermal springs > Hot (42-90C) > Sediment...
TGGTCTTCTGGGGGAACCTGACCTCCATGGCCCTGGGCCTGGCCTACCGGGCGGGGGCGGAGGCCAAGGAGGAGGTAGAGGTTCATGCCCCCAAAGTGGCCCCTGCCCCCAGGGAAGAGGCCCTGCCACACAGGGTCCTGAACGGCGAGAGCGGGCCGGCGGGCGAGGCCGTAGAAGCGGAGGTGGAGGGCCTCGAGCTGGACGAGAGGGACCAGAGGCTTTTCCAGGCCTTGAGGGCGGGCCCTAAGGGCCCCTCGGTCCTGGCCAGGGAGCTTGGGGTTTCCCCTTCCACCGTGCTCTACCGGCTGAAGCGCCTGGAAGGCTTAGGCCTGGTGGAGAAAGCCGATGGCGTCTACCGCCTCAAGGAAACCCCTTCCGCCTGAAGCCATAGGGGTCCTGGCCGGGGTGCTGGAAGGCCCCTACGGCGGGCTTTTCACGGGGGGCCTGTTCTGGCGCAGGCCCGACTGGCGCGTGGCCTTCTTCTCCGGCCTGGGGTGGCTCACGGCCGGGATGCCGGGAAGCCCGCCCCTCCTGGCCCTCTGGATAGGGCAGGGCGTCTTGGAGCTATGGCGGCGGGGGCGGTGGTCCAGGGTCCTGGCGGTCCTGGGCTTCGCGGCGGGAGGGCTTCTCTTCCGCTTCCTCTGGCTGGCCCCCTTGGGAGTGGTGCTGGCGGAGGTGGCCCGGAAGCGGCGGCACCAGGGCCTTGCGCTTGGCGGCCTGGCCCTGGCCGGGCTTGGGGTTTACGGGCCCACGGGCCTTCTTTTGCCCGTGGGAGCCTGGTGGGTGGCGCGGCTCCCGTGGCGGGAGGGGGGCCGCTTCCGGGGGATGGACCTGCCGAGCTTCCTGTACGGAGCGGCCATGCTCCTCAGGAACATGGCGGCCACGGCCCTGGGGTGGCGATGAGCGGCAAGGACCTGGCGCTCCTCGGGTTCTTCCTGGTGGTGGGGCACTTCCTGCACCGGGCCCTGGTCTACTGGCGCTACAGAAAGGTGGAGGCCCCCCTCGAGGCCGGCGCCTTCGCCGAGGAGGCCCTGAGGCGGTACCTGACCGGCTTCAGGGTGAGGGTGGGCTGGCGCAACGGGGTGCGCTTTGGGGAGCAGGAGGTGCGCCTCACGGAGGCGGTGATGCGGGGGCGGAGCCTCTACCACCTGGCCGTGGCCGCCCACGAGGTGGGGCACGCCCTGCAGTGGCGGACCAGGGAGGAGCTGGTGCGGAACACCCAGGCGGCCCTGACCCTGGGCTTTGGCCTCCTGGTCCTGGGCTTCCTCCTGGGGCCGACCGAGCTTTCCGCCCTCATGGTCTTCGGGGGCTACGGCTTTGTGCTTCTGAGCCTGCCCCTGGAGTTGGACGCCAACCGGAGGGGCCTCGAGGCCTTGCCCCCGGAGGTGAGGGAAGGGGTGAAGCGGGTGATGGCGGCCCTGACGGCCTCCTACCTGGTGGTGCCCCTGGGAGGGATGTTGATGGTGGCGGGGTGGTTGATGGGGCGGTCTTAGCTACAAGCCGGAGGTGTTGGCTCGGGCTTGTAGCTAAGAAGGTGGAATGTTTTTCCCCGGGGCTTGGCTTTCACCCCGGGGTGCCATGGAAAGGTACTGAGGCTTTCCGCCCTGATAATACCAGGTCAGGCCTCGGTTTTGGAAGGGGGAAGGACGACCGCCTCGGCCCCCTTCTCGGTGTTCCTGACGCGGAGGCTGCCTCCCGCTTCGGCGGCGGCCTTGAAGGCGCTAAGCCAGGCGTGGGTCTGAGGAGCGTCCCTGAGGTCCACGTCCAGGTAGGGGCCCTCCTGGTCCTCGCCTATGGTCATGCGGATCAGGTCCTCCTCCCCGTGGTTCTTGGCCACGGCCTGGAAGAAGCCCGCCAGGTCCACCAGGTAGTCCACGTCCAGCCCCTTGGGACGGGCGTACTCGCGGAACACGGTCTCCAACATGGGAACATCATAGCACAACCAGAAGAGATTGCCTTGATAGGCAGGGTATGGTAGCCTAAAACTGCCATGGAGAAGGTACTGATCTTCGAAACGGAGGAGGCCAAGGTGCGGTGGATGAAGGCGCTGGAAAAGGCTACCTTCGGCAGGGCCCTCGCTGAGGAGGACCACGGGTGGCCCAAGCCGGCGCTGAGGGTCTGGGGCGCGACGCCGTCCCAGATCATGGCCGCCTCCACCTGGGCCGGCTTTGAGCCGGTCTGGGAGGGCTAAGGCTTTCCACCTTCCACCCACGCCCTAGGGGGATTCCCTTATCCTCCTGGGGTGCTTTCTTTTGGCGTGCGGGGGGGCCTTCTCGTGGGGCGGGTACCCTTCCCCGAGGGCCCCTCGGAGTAGAGTGGAGGTGAGGCTATGAGCCCTATTCGCGAGCAAAACCGGCGGCTGGCCCTGAGGGGCTTGGGACTGGCCCTTCGGAGCCGCTTCTTCTGGGGGGTGGTGGCCGCGACCCTGGTGGTGGAGTTCTTCCGCACCAACCCCGACTTGGGGCAGTTTCTCCTTCAGATAGCCCTCTTGCTGACGCTCATCGCCCTGGCCGCGGTCTTCCTCCGGGCCATACCTGGGGGCCTCTGGACCCCTTGGGACCCTGAATGGAGCACCTACTGGGAGACCCGGCGGATGCGGCGGGAGATAGAGGAGCTACGCCGCGAGCTCCGGCGGCGCAAGAGGGAGTAAAACCTTTCGGCCCCCAGCGTCCCGCCAGGGGCCTACTCGGTGGAGGTCAATCTAGTACCGACAGGTCAGTCTCAGGCGAAGGCCCATCGGCCTCCTCATGTTAGCACTCCACCCCCTCTTTGGTCAACCAAGGCAACCCAATCTTGCCTTTTAGCAGGTCTGGTAATAGCATGGGAGTGGAGGTCAAAAATGGTCGACAGCGTCAGGCTCATGGCGAAAGCGGCGGAGGTTCTAGGGACTAGGGAGCAGGTCATGCGGGCCTTTGCAGCGGGGGACTTCGAGGCGCTGGGGCGGCACTACTACGCCCTGGCGCTGAAGGAGGCCTTCGGCCGCTTCCACCTCCTTGGGGACGAGGCCCTGGACCTCGCCCAGGAGGTGGCCGCGCATGTCCTCGCAACCCTGAAGGCCTGGAGGGAGGGCAGACGGAAGCTCCCGAATCTCGCCTCCAAGAACCTGACCTTCTGGGTGATGGTGGAAGTGGACCGGGCTGTCCGGGAGTACTTCTACCGCACCCGGGGGTTGGGGTACGTGAACTCCCGACTCACCGCCCGCGTAAGGCGGGCGGCGGAGGACCTCAAGGCGGACCTTGGGCGTGAGCCTACGCCCGAGGAGATCGCCGAGAGGTTGGGGGTGCCCCTTGCGGTGGTGGAGGAGGCTTTGGCCCTGGCCGAGGCGGAGGAAATCCTCAGCCTCGACGACACCACCGAGGAAGGCACCGCCTTCCGGGAGTTCGCGGGGTACGACCCCCACGAGAAGGAGCGGGAAAGCGATGCCTTCTTGGCCCTGGAGGAGGCGCTTCTCAAGCACCGCCTCCGGGAGAAGCTTGGGGCCAAGGAGGTGGAGATGCTGGACCGCTTCATGGCGGGGGAGACCCTCGAGGAGGAAGAGCTGGAGGAGCTTAGCAAGGCCCTCCAGGAGGCCATGTCCAAGGCAGCGGCGGCTTAGGCCCAGAGGCACCCTTTTTCACCCTGGGAGGACTCCCTTATCCTCCTGGGGTACTGTCTTTTAGTGTTGCTAGCAGGACGATTAGGCGGTAGTATGAGGTTGGAGGTCAATCATGGTCAAGGTCAGCGTGCTGGCTTTGCGGCAGGCGGCTCAGGTGCAGGAGGTCCAGACGGCGGGAGAGGCCCTCGAGGTCCTCAGGGAGCTCTGGAAGGAGGACGAAGGGGTGAGGCGGATCTTGGAGAAGGCGGCGAAGGAGGGCTACGTGCTGGTGGACACCCGGCACGTGGAGCCCGCTTTCACCGCGGCCCTCAAGACCGCCCTCACCAAACTCCGGGAGCGCCTGGGGGAGGAGAAGCCCTCCACGCTTAGGGTCAAGTACGACCCTAAGCGCAAGGAGGAGCGGAGCAAGCCCAAGCCCATGACCTGGGAATCCCCGGAAGGGGTGAGGTACACCGTGGAGGTGTACGACCTCACCCCCAGGGAGGAGAAGTACTGGGGCTTCCGGGACACCCGGGTTGAGGAGGCCGCCAAGTGGGTAGAGCGGTTCCTCGCAGCCAGCGAGGTGCAGGAGGAGCCCTCCGTGTTGGAGGAGGCCCTGGAGTACGAGGACAACCCCCACTTTGAGCGGGACCTCATCCCCGAGGACCTGAAGGAAGACCTCCGGGTCATGGGTTGGGACGGTACCTTGAGGAGCCTCATCGCCCTGGTGGAGTCCCTCCCCGCCAGGGAGAAGGAGTTTAAGGAGAGGGTCCGGTCCATCACCGCCCTGGTGGACCGGGAGGAGGGGAAGGTACTGGCGGTTCAGACGCCAAATGGCTGGGAGATAAGGGAGGCCTCTAAGGACGTAGTGAACGCCGTCCTCTCCCTGGGCCTTCTGATGGAGGCCCTGGAGAAAGAGGACTGGCGCGCTGGAGAAGTGCGCCGCTACGTTGAGGACCTCAAGGCCTTCACTCCCGGCCTGATGGCGTCCCTGAACGCCATCGCCACCCTTCGCAGGGCCAAGTACCTCCTCGATGAGTTGGGGCGGGGAAGGAGGGTCGCCGTCTACCGCGACCCCTCCACCGGGGAGCCGGTCTACCGGACCCCGGTCATCGGATAGCCAGGTAGACACCCTTTTTGCCCCGGGAGGATTCCCTTATCCTCCTGGGGTTTTCGGTTCACCCCCCTTCTTAGCTACATGGGCCCTTGCAGGGAAAGGGCTTGTAGCTAAGACCGCCTGACCGGGCACCAGCGTGCACCCCCGCACAAAGGCGTAGACCCCCGTAGACGCCCATACATGCGCGGGCACGCACCCCAAAGCCCCCAAAGTGTTGCCATATACGTCCCCCCTTCCCCCCTCGAGGCCCCCTCAACCGCTTCCTGACCCCCCCGGTGTGCACCGCCGTGCAGGGGCGAGCGTGCGTCCCCGTACATGCCCCGTGCACGGCCGCACATCCCCCGTGCAAGGAAGAGCGGGCAGGAGCGTGCATGCCCGTACACGCCCGTACAAGGCTACATAGGTCAAGCCCCCCACCCCCACCTAAGCCGTTCAAACGCCGTCCTGACCCTTTGAAAGGGGCGCCTCCTCGCTTTGAGGCCTCTTTGGGGCCCCTACCCCAAATGAACCGCAAGGCCCGCCCCTAGGAGAGCCCCCCCCTTCCCCTTCCGGGGTTCATCTGGGGTGCGGGGGCCCCAGAGCGGAAAGACCCGGATTTCAAAGGAGAGGGGGGCCTTTTGAACGCCCCCACCCCGGGTGTTCAAAGGTTCAAGGCGGCCGTTCAAAGGGGATTCGAACCGCCCATCTCCCCCTTTGAAAGCCCCGCATGGCCGTTCAAACCACCCCTTCAAAGCTTCGCACGACCTTTGAAAGGAACGCGCGGGTTTGGGATGGCCCTTCAAAGCCCCATTCAAGTCCTCGAACGCCCGTTCAAACCCCCATTCAAACCCCAAGACCCCCTTTGAACGCCCCGGAGAAGCGGCCCTCGAGGCCCTGACCCCTTGGGGCGGCCCGCCTTCGCGCCGGCGTCTTAGCTACACGCCGGTTCAGGAGAAGAGCAGGGGCAGGGGGGCCCTGGTGGGCCCCGCTGCTAAGGGCGAAGGAGGTCAAGATGGTGGCGCTCGTACCCAACACGGACGGCACCGTCATCGGCAAGCTCAGCGACAAGGCCCTCGAGGGAATCGTCAAGCGCCACGGGGCCATCGTCCACCCCCGGTTGATCGCGGAAGGGTGGGTGGACCTGGAGGAGCTCGAGGGCCTCGGGGCGGTGGAGGTCCTGGAGGTGCACCCCCTTCCGGGGGAGGCGGTCTTCGTGCCCACTCGGTCCGGGTGGGTGCTCCTCCGGGTGGAGTAGGGCAGGGGGGCCCTGGCGGGCCCCACTGCTACGGGTGGAGGTGGTGGAGGTGGTGAAGGTGGGGGTAGAGAAGGTGGTCCTGGACCTTTCGGAAAGGGAGGCCCGGGCACTCTTCAACCTGCTGGACGGCGAAGCGTACTGGGGCGAGCTACCCGAAGTCCTGGAGCGGGTCCTGAAGGGCCTCAGGCGGGCCTTGAAGGAGCGGGAGAAGGAGTTGCAGGAGGTGTAGGGATGATGATGACCCTGATGATGACCCTAGGGACGGCCCTTCTCATTGGCTTGGGCCCGGTGTGGGCCACGCCGCTTCTCGTGGCGTTGGCCCTTCTGACCCGGGCCCAGGCCCTTGGCCCCGTGGGGGTCCTGGTGGGGACCTTCACGGGCACGGCCGTGGCCAACACTCTGGCCCACCAGGGCTACCAGGTGGGGGAGGCCCTTGGCTTCCCCTTCCTGGGCCTCTGGGGCGGCTTGGTCCTCGCGGTCCTGGCGGCCAGGGCGGCAGGGGAAGTGGCCGCCTTCCTGGCCCGGGCGGCCTGGATGGTGGCCATGGTCCTGAGGAAGTGAGGGCAGGGGGGCGGGGGGACCCGCCCCCCGGTGTAAGACGAAGGGAGGAAAGGAGGATGATGACCGAACTCCAGACACTCCAGATGCGGTTCCTTGAGGCGTTCATTAAAGCCAGCGCCGGCACCCCGAAGATCACCTTCGCCGAAGACCTCACCGAGCGCTACGAACTCATCGCGGACTCGGAAGAGGACTACCTCCACAAGTACTTCCACGTCTTCAACGATGAAGAAAACCTCTACCTCTCCCTGGATGGGCACATCTCTGGGGCCACAAGAAAGGGGACCTGGCACCTCGTCCTGTACACCTCCGGCGAAGTCGGTGTCGAAGGCCCCGCCCCCGAGTGGGTGTCCTCGCTGGTGAAGTCTTTGTAAGGGTGGTTTGAGGAAGGGCAGGGGGGCGGGGGGACCCGCCCCCCTGTGGAAGGTGAAGGAGGTGAAGATGTACCTCATCAAGGTCAAGGCTGAAGCTGAAGGGTTCTCGTTCCTGGTGGTGGCCGATAGTCTCCGGGGGCTCTTGGGGACCCTGGACAAGCTCTTCGGGGAGGAGGTCAAGGGGGCCTTTTCCCCCGGGGGCTACACTTTCCAGGTGCGCCTGCCTCACCACCAGGTGGCGAAGCCGGTGGTGGCGGTGTTGACCAAGCAGAAGACCTCTCCCGCCACCGTCAACATCCCCACCCTCCCCTTTAGCTTGCCTGTGAAGGGGAACGGGTAACGCGGGTAACCAGAGCTTGGGCGGAGCCCCCCCCGAGATAAAGGGGGGCTTCGCCCAGGAAGTAGGTGCCCGCCCAGGAAGTAGGTGAAGGAGGTGAGCAATGTTCAAAGAGAGCAGGTACACGCTAACCGCAGAAGAGCTTGGTCATGTCTTCGTTTACCCCGAGTTCGGAGCCATCCTCAAGTATGGGCGTAAGTGGGTTGTTGAACACGACAACCCAGCTTACGACTGGGCCCTGACGAAGGCCCAGGCCCGCATCCTCGAGCGCCTCAAGGAGCGCTTTGGGGGCTGGAGGGTGGTGGTGGAGATCCTGGAAAACCGGGTGCGGGTCTCCCTGAAAGGGGACCCAGACCACGATGCCCTGGTTCTTTGGAGGGACGGGGGGGTGTCTGGCTCCCTCCTGGAGGAGCTGACTCCCAAGTCCCGTCCCTGGTGGGCGCGGTTCCTGGGTAGGTGAGCCCGGGGCGGGGCTGGCCACCCGGGTTTTTCCCCAGGTGGGAGAAGTACTGAAGAGCAAGGGGGCGGGGAATCCATTCCCCGCCCCCCGGTGTAAGACGAAGGAGGTAAAAGATGACCATGTACTTGGTAAACTCGTTTAGCTTGAACATGCTCGGCGGTGGGGATGCGTTCACCGTGAACATCAAGAAGCTCACGGTGGACGAGGCCAGGAACATCCTGGCCCCCGAGGGGCACCTGGACCCCGGCGTGGTCCTCGCTATAGGCCACGCCGACACCGCCGCGATCGTGGGCACCCTCCTCGGCCTCCCCGAGGAGGACGTTGCCCGCATGGTGGAGGCGGCCAAAAACCGCCCCACCATCAAGATGGCCACCGGCGACAAGGCTCTTGTGGCCCAATACATCGGGCCACGGCTCCCCGAGGGGACGACCACGCTCCCTGAGGGGGCTAGGATCGAGTTCTTCCTCGTGGAGGTGGAGCTTTAGGCAGCAAGGGGGCGGGTTTCCCCGCCCCCCGGGATAGAAAGGAGGCACGATGAATCAGGACCATCCGACTTTGGACCTGTGCCCCTCGTGCGGGGGGTACGGGGACAACGGCTCGCACTTCCCCTGCACGGGGTGCCTGGGGGGAGGGTACTACCTCTCCCCGGACGGCTACCTCTCGCTGTACCCCAAGCCCGGGTACAGCGGCCCCTACTACCAGTTCCCCCTGCCGCAGGGGACTGACGGGGACTAAGAGGGGGGAAGGGGGAACGCAACACAACCCTCAGGGAAGCCCCCCGAGATAAAGGGGGGCTTCGCCCAGGTGGAAGGCGCAGGGAGGGAAGTATGACGGTTTGCCAGAGAATCGGGAGCAGGTACTGCCTCGCCGCCCCCTGGTTGAAGGAGGACCGCTGATGCGCACCCCACCCCACCCCGTCCTCGAGGCCGCCCTCTCCGCCCTCCGCCTCCTCCACGAAGACCCCAAGGAGCGCCGGGTCCTGCAGGAGGTAGGGAGGCTCTACCACGAGGGCTTCCCGGGCGCTCCTAAGGGGGTGGTCCCCCTGAGCGCCGTCTACGCTGCCATGGCCCACGAGAAGGTGGCCCCAGGCCTCCCCGTCGACCTCACCACCCTGGGCTCCCTCCTCCACGCCCTCGGGCTTTGGCGGCTCAGCAAGGGGGCCTACCTCTTCGACCCCGACCTGGCCCGGGAGGTGGCGAAAACCCCGGTGGGTAGGCTTCCCATCGAGTTGCTCTTCCGCCTCCCCGAGCCCGCCCCCCTTGTTCTCCTCCCGGAGGGCCTTCCCGCCTGGCCGGAGGTGGAGGGCTTCCACGTGGCCCTGGAGTGGGATCCCGGGGGGAGGCCCGGGATAAGCCCTCACCTGGAGCTTCGTTTCTTGGTGTGGATTCGGGGATCTAGAGGATACCACCCCGCCACCCTGGTCCTGGACCTGGATGCCCAGGACCTCGAGGAGGCCGTGAAGAAGACCCTGGCCCGCTCCATCCGGGAGGCCCGGGGCCTGGCCGCCGTGTCCCTCTGGGAGGCGAGGCCCCACCTGGAGCGGGAGTACGGGGCGATCCTTGGCCAGGCCCTCTCCCTCACCCTCTACCTCTGCCAGGAGGCCCCGGACCTGGGAGGCGTGGCCCCCAGGCCCCCGGCGCCCCTCGTGCGGGTGAAGGGGGGCAAGAAGGTATTTCCGCCGGGAGAGCCCCTTATCCTGCCCACCGGCTGGCGCTGGGGCAAGGCCATAAGGCTCGCCCAAGAGAGGAAGGAGCGGGAGCCTTCGGCCCCCACGGGGAGGCGGGTGGCCCCCCATGTGCGCCGGGCGCATTGGCATCTTTACTGGGTTGGAGAAGGGAGCCGAAAGGACCCCACCCGGGCCAAGCCCCTCCTCCGGTGGGTGCCGGCTACCCTGGTGGGCCGGGACCTCCTGGAGGAGGCGGGCTTCACTCCCGAGGACCTACCCGCCGTGGTGAGGCGGGTAGAAGACGAGTTGAGGTGAACGGATGGGAATCCACATCTTCCGCCCAGACTACGGCGAGGCGGGCTTCACCCTCCCCTGCCCCGCTTGCGGCCACGAGTACGACCCCGGGGACTGTTATTTTTCCCGACCTTGCCCCCGGTGCGGCCTGGACACCGATGGCGACTCCCTCCCCTGGTGGGTGCGCTCGGTGGTCCAGGGCCTCCGCCACCGCTTGGGCCTCCCCGTGGAACGGGTGCGGGAGGAGCTGGCCCGCCTTATCGGTATCTCCCCCAAGACCCTAAAGAGGTGGGAGTACCGGTACTGCTCACCCGACAACTGGCGGCGCTTCGCCGAGGCCGTCAAGGCCTTCTTATAAGAAATCCTTCCGGAGCCTTCCCTCAAGTAAGAGCACGCGCCTAGCCAAGCGCCTATCGGAAGGGCCGAGGCTTTAGCTCCCCCTGCTTAGAGGAAGGAAGCGGGAGGACTTCATATTAGAAAGGGCGGAGGTGAACCCGTGAACCGCGATGGAGTCTCGGAGGTGACATGAAGGCAGAGCGGTTACGCATCCTCGAAGAGCCAAAGAGGTTCTGGTACATCCTTCCCCCACCCCACCCCATGGCGGGGATCTACAGCGGGGGCACTTCCCTGAAGAGAGCGGGGGTCCTCGTCCCCCCTCCTTGCCCCATACCCGCGGAGGAGCGGTTGGGGTTCGCCAGGGCCATGGAGGCCTGGTCCCACCGCTACGAGGAGCTGCCCGTCATAGGCATCGGCAAGGCCCTCTACCGCCCCGAGAGCTACCCCAAGAAGCTCAAGGAAAAGGTCATCGCCCTCCGCCGAGGCCGCCGCCCCCTCCCAGACGCGCCAAAGGAGCCCCGGGTGAAGATTCGGATAGACGGGTCCAAGGGCAAGGAAGGCGGGTTCGGCGCTGTCGCCTTGGCGAGGGGAAAGGTGGCGGCCTTCGTCCAAGGAGGGGCTACAAGGAAGGACCTGATCGCCCAGGACATGGAACTCTTGGCCTTGGTCCAGGGCCTGATTCTGGGGATTACCATTGACGAGCCTTTCGTGGTGGAGACCGATAACACGGGCCTGCTGGGCCGCCTCACGGGTACCGGGAGGACCGCCTCCCCCCTGGAAGCGGCCGCCCGGGCCCTCATGGCCGTGGCCCGGGAAGCCGGCCTCTACCAGGGCCTCCGCCGCTTGGAGCGGGAGGAAAACAAGGAAGCCGACAGGCTCGCCAACATGGCCAGGCGGGCTCTGGAAGAGAAACTCGCCCCCCCCTTGAGACGGGTGCCCCCGAGGCCTTCGCCAAAGCCCTGGAAGAGGCGAAGGCCTTGCCCTAGGCGCTTGAGGAGGCGCTGGGGCCGTGGTCTTGGGTGAGGGCAGGGGGGCGGGTCCCCCCGCCCCCCGGTGTGAGGCGAAGGGGGTGAGCAATGCTAATCGCTAAGGGCAACTTCTTGAATCCCCAAGGTGGGGCCCCCCGGCTCCTCCTCGCCACCGGGAATGGGGTGGTGAGGGCGGACGGGGCCCTCGTGATGGGGGCGGGCGCGGCCAAGGCCCTGGCCCAAGCCTACCCCTGGGCGCCAAAGGTCTTTGGGGCCATGGCGCGGCAGGCAACTCGTCCCAATGGCCAGCATTGGCACCTCTACGGCCTCATTGCCTTCAAGGTTAACCCAGAGCTGGCCGTGGGGGTTTTCCAGTCTAAGGGGGACTGGAAGGCCCCCGCGAACCTCTCCCTTATCGCCCACTCTGCCAAAAAGCTGGCGGAGTGGGCCAGGAAGAACCCCGGGTGGGAGGTCCACATGGCCTTCCCCGGGGTGGGCTTAGGGGGCCTCAAGGAAGGGGAGGTCCTGGAGGTCTTGGAGGAGCACCTCCGGGACCTCCCGGTTGTCCTCTACAGGCTTTAGCTCTTGGAGCTCCACATCCGGGCTTGGGGGCCAGAAGGCCCCCCGGCCTGGAGGGGAGGCGTTTATGCAGATCAGCATCAGCGAGTTCCTGCAAAGGCACGGGCGGGACCTCTTCCGGGCCACCGAGGCCAAGCTGCCCCCCCTGGTCCAGGAGCCCAGGCTCACCTGGGGGAGGGGCCGGAAGCCCATGGGGGCCCAGGCCCTGGCCATCACGGGCATCGCCGAGGCCCTGAGGCGGCACGGGGTGGGCATCCTGGCCGCGGAGATGGGGACCGGCAAGACCTTCATGGGCATCCGGGCGGCCCTGGAGCTGGACCCCAAGGGGGCCTTCCTGGTCATGTGCCCGCCCCACCTGGTGGAGAAGTGGGCCCGGGAGGTCAGGGAGGAGGGAGCCCACGCCGTGATCCTGAGGGAGCGCCAGGACCTCGAGGCCCTCCCCCACGCCCCAAGGCCCCTCTTCG
>Ga0272449_1004154_pt1 | contig 11947 bp, 8 predicted proteins | sample YNPCB0241_FD_198679 | JGI IMG/M metagenome (GOLD analysis project Ga0272449, IMG submission 198679) | Hot spring sediment microbial communities from Yellowstone National Park, WY, United States - YNP-CB-024-1 | ecosystem: Environmental > Aquatic > Thermal springs > Hot (42-90C) > Sediment...
TTGTTTATCAATATTGGAAAAGGGACAGATGCCAAAAAATTTGTGCTTCAATCTATTGGACGAGGCGTAAGAATAGAACCATTACCAAATAAAAGAAAAAGAGCTGTTGATCTTTTTAATAATCAAGAAATAGATAATGGTATTTTTGAGCAAATAAAAGATAATATCGAACCGCTTGAAAGTTTATTTGTTTTTGGTACCAAAGCAGATAACTTAAAAGAAGTCATTGAAACATTAAAACAGGAAAAGACGGAAGTTACACTAGGAGATTTCTTTGAAATTAATCCTGCTGTAAAAGACAAACTTTTATTAATACCTATTTATGCAAATTCAGACCATCTTATGGTAGAAGAAAAAGATGTTATTAAATATCTCATACATCAAGAAGATTACGAAATAACGAAAAATTATTTTAATTATCTGGGTGATAAGGTAGTCATTTGCAAGTTTGATTGTGATGTAAGAATTCTTCCTAAAATCAAAGAGGGTTTTAATGGAAAACAAAAAGAATATTTTTTAATCGAAAAAGAACAGCCCAAAATAAACAATCCAGAATATTTGCTTAGGAATATATTCAAGCATTTTAGTAACAAAGCTGAAACGCTGGATACATTTAAAAAGTTAGAAGAAGAAATCATTCATTTCAAGAGGATTCAAATATCAGAAAATAAATTAAATTCTTTAAAAGAAAAAATTGAAAAAGTAAAAAAAGCAAGTAGTAAAGAAAAAATTGAGAGAGAATTAGATGAACAATTTGATAAAGGAATGATAACCAGGGAAGAATACAAAAAAAGAATTAAAGATATTGAAGCAAATCTAGTAAAAGAAGCAGAAACTTATTACTCCGCGAACGAATATATAAAAATAAAATATGTAGGCAATCATTATTATTTGCCTGTAGTATTAACAGATGCTGAGAAAGCGGATTTTATCCATCATATTATTAAACATAAAAGTGAAATTACTTTTATCAACGATTTAGAAAAATACTTAAATGAAGAAAATAATTTTTTCAAGCAATTGGATTGGTGGTTTTTTTCAAAAATTGATGAAACGTTAGATGAAGTGTATATTCCTTATTATAATCCTAAAACAAATAGAATTGATAAATTTAAACCGGATTTTATTTTTTGGCTGAAAAAAGGCAACGATTATACTATTCTCTTCGTTGATCCCAAAGGACCTGAACATACAGATGCATATAGAAAAATTGAAGGGTTTTCAAGAATTTTTGAGGATGTAAATAAAGAAAGCAAGATATTTTCATATAATGAATACAATATAAAGATAAAACTACTTTTAAGAACAAATGATATTTCTCGCATAACTGAACCCTATAAATCATATTGGTTCGATGATATCTCAAAAATGGAGCTAATACTTTTCCACTAGTGTACAAAATATTTTGAAAGTAAGCAAATTTTTTTATAAAAAAAGGCTGTCTCAAAAAGGCAGATTTTTTGTTTTTATTTACCTACCGTATTAGCCATTAAGAAAATATAAAAACAGCAAGTAAAAAATTATGAAGTTTTATTTGTTTATGGAGTTTCGATGAAACAGCGTATGAAATTTAAAAATTTAATTTCAACAGTTTTATTGGAAGCTGATAAGGAAACTTATTCGCAAATCCTTTTGTTTTGCCTGTAAAAATTACACTCTCTATAAGCACCCATGCGGTGTATTTTAAGAACAAGATTGCAGATACATTAGTTTCTTACCTCAAAAAAGCCAAATACATTATAGATTTAGCGATATACAATTTCTCTACGGGTGTAACGCATACTTCAATAGTGGTGTATTAATTCGATATATCAATAATGGAAGTTCTCATAATTATGCTACCGATAGTTTAAATGCTAGCATTAAACGACTGAGTAGATCAACTTCTTCTAATTACGGAATTAAGTATTATGATTGTTGATGCAAATTTTACAGAGATTTTTCAACTTTCAAATGTAGTTTTTTTATTTTCTTTTTTTGTGAAAAAATTAAAAAAACATTTTATGAAAAACTAAATTCTCTTTAATTAAATTTTTCGAAAGCTTTATTCCAAAAACCTGAAGAAAATAAAAAGGCTGCCCGAGCGACAGCCTTTTTGCAATATCATTTAAATCCTTATCCTTTAGGCGTATTGTTTTTCGAAGTCGTGCATAGCATCTATAAGAACTTGTACACTTTCTTTGGGGAGGGCGTTGTAAAGAGAAGCTCTAAATCCACCTACCGAACGGTGACCTTTGATACCTACGATGCCTCTTTCTTTCGCAAATTCAAGGAATTTTTCTTCTTTATCTTTATATTCTTCACGCATGACAAAGCAAACATTCATGAGAGAGCGACTTTCTTTTTCGACGGTACCTACAAACATCTTACTGTTATCTATGGCATCATAAAGTAAACTAGCCTTTTCTATGTTAATTTTTTCAATCGCTGCAAGCCCACCAAGATCAAGTAACCATTTCATCGTTTCCATGACTACATAAATAGCAAAAACAGGAGGAGTATTGTACAGACTATTGTTTTTTACATGCGTGCGATAATCTAACATGGTAGGAATGTGGCGATGAGTAACAATATTTTGTAAAAATTCTTCTTTCACTATAACGATGGTAACACCAGCGGGACCAGCATTTTTCTGAGCACCAGCGTAAATGAGTGAATATTTAGAAACATCCACAGGGCGAGACATAAAATCGGAAGACATGTCCGCTACCATAGGAACGGGGGAATCCATATCGTAGCGAATTTCCGTTCCATAAATGGTATTATTCGTGGTAATGTGGAAATAATCTACATCTGTTGGAATGGTGAAGTCTTTGGGAATGTAAGAAAAGTTCTTATTAGCTGAAGACGCTACAATAGTAACTTCACCAAATCCTTTGGCTTCTTTAATTGCTTTTTCAGCCCATGCACCGGTTTCAAGATAAGCTGCTTTAGATTTTAAAAAGTTAAAAGGCACCATAGAAAATTGTAAACTTGCCCCTCCACCTAAGAAAATAACCTTATAGTTTTCCGGTAAGTTTAATAATTGTCTAATGTTTGAAATAGCTTGTTCAAGTACATTTTCAAAATCCTTGCTTCGGTGAGAAATTTCAAGAATTGACAAACCTGAATTGTTAAAATTTAAAACAGCTTGAGCTGTTTTTTCAAATACTTCCTGTGGTAAAATAGCAGGACCTGGATTAAAATTATGCTTTTTCATGATGGTTTCATTTTGTTTGACAAAAATAATGCTTTTTTGTTACAAAAACTTTTTTAAGAACATTAGTCATAAGAAGCTTTTTTCATTTTCTTTTACTTTTGCTGTATGAAATTGTCGATAGTCATAGTTAATTACAATGTAAAGCATTTTTTAGAGCAATGCCTGGAATCCGTTTTTAGGGGGATAAAAGATATTGAGGCTGAAGTGTGGGTGGTAGATAACAACAGCGTAGATGGATCGGTCGAAATGGTAAAATCAAAATTTCCTGCCGTTAAGCTCGTTGAATTAGATCAGAATCTGGGTTTTTCAAAAGCCAATAACATAGCTTTAAGACAAGCAACAGGTCAATACGTAGTTATTTTAAATCCTGATACCATCGTCGAAGAAAAAACTTTTGCAAAAGTGATTGAGTTCATGGATGCTCACCCCGAGGCTGGAGCTTTAGGAGTAAAAATGGTAGATGGAAAAGGACGATATTTACCTGAATCAAAACGAAGTTTACCAACCCCATGGGTTTCTTTTTGTAAAATCTTCGGTCTTACTTCTCTTTTTCCCCGATCGAAACTTTTTGCACGCTATTATCTAGGACATCTTTCCAACGATGAGATACATGAGGTAGAAATTTTAAGTGGGGCTTTCATGTGCGTGCGAAAGACAGTTTTAGATCAAATTGGCTACTTTGATGAAACTTTTTTCATTTATGGCGAAGACATTGATCTAAGCTATCGCATTATTCTGGCAGGTTATAAAAATTATTATTTTCCGCACACGCAAATTGTACACTTTAAGGGAGAAAGCACGAAAAAAGGAAGTCTGAACTATGTATACCATTTTTACAATGCCATGCGAATTTTTGCCAAAAAACATTTTTCATCAAAAAAGATTAATATATTTTTGATTTTCATCAATATTGCAATTGCTCTCAAAGCTTTTACAGCACTTATCTGGAACTACTTTTCGAAAATTGCTCTTTTTTGGGCGGATATATTCATGATGTTCATTGGTTTATTTATGCTTGGCAAAGCATGGGAATGGTATGTTCTATCCTCTGAAAATGCTCGCTATCCTTTACACTTGTTTTTGATTGGTATAACGGGTTATTCTCTTGTATGGATGCTTTTTGTTTACTTGTTTGGAGGATACGAAAAGCCGTTGCATTTGCGAAACATCTTTAAAGGTTTGGTCGTTGGAACGCTTGTTATTCTGGTGATTTATAGTCTCTTGCCTGAACATTTTCGTTTTTCCAGAGCATTGATTATTGTGGGTTTTTTGTATGTTATGCTTTATTTTTCAGTTTCTCGCTTAGTTTATCATGCTTTGAAGTTATTTAATGTAGAATTGGCTGCTCTAAGCAAAAAAAGAGCTCTTGTTTTGTCCGATGAAAATAATTTTCCTGAGATTGAAGATAAATTGCGTCAGCTATCATCAACCTATGAGTTCATTCTGCATGAAAAAATTACATCATTACATATGGAAAAACTCAAGGAAAAAATTCGAATCTTCAAGATAAATCAAATCATATTTTCTTCAAGCGACATGAACATGTCGGATGTACTTGATCTCATGAGTCAGCTTGCTCCATATCGTTTGCAATTTTACTTTTTGCCCTCTGATGCGACCGTAATTCTTGGAAGTAAGCATGTACAACTTTTTGCAGATGCTTTTTTGCAAAATACACTTTATTACCTTACTCCGCTTGCTCAACGCTGGAAGCGATGGATTGATGTTTTGATTGCGATAATATTTTTGTTATTGTTTCCCATAGCTCTTTTTTTCTATAAAAGGCCAAAACAATTTTTAAAAAACATATTTTTCGTCTTATGTGGGAAAAAAACATGGGTTAATGTTCACCCGAACGGAATGTTAGCCAAGAAATTAAAAACACATCGACCGGGTATATTATCTCCTTCTGATGTTTTGCCGAGCGATGTTTTGGACGATAAATTGCGAGAGCAATTAGATTTATTTTATACCAAAAATTATTCAATCTGGACAGATCTGCAAATTATTTTACAGGCTTTTTGTAAGCTTGATCGTTCGTGATATTTGTCAAATATTATTTTTTAACTAGCTAACCCGTAAAAAGTCATCTTTAATTTTATTGAAAAGAGAGGCTAGAAGAGAAAATAAAAAAATTGCATCTAAAATTGGAAAAACTGCGTTTTAAAAAAGTGAAAAAAATTTTTTCCACTCATTCTTCATCCTTTTGAAGTTGAATGCAGCTGCAGCCAACATGATATTGATGGTATCGCCTCCAATCCCTTTGGAAAAGTTACGGTTAAGTCGATGATCAGTCTTTAAATGGTTGATAACGGGCTCTATCTCACCTCGTTTGTTATGATTATCATTTAATTTCCTACGTTTTATTGCCCTGTACCTCCTGTCGACCTTTGTCGCTTAGGCGTTTGACCCACTAATCGCTTTACTTGCTGAAAAGTTGGTGCTAAGGTGTGGTCATCGCACACGTCTCGAAAGTCATTGCCCCAACAATGACTCCACTATCTGTCTTTGCTATCGATACTTTATTGCCAAAATCAAACTTCTTGTGCTCCTTACCTTTTGAAATACAAACCACCGCTGGCTCGTGAAGTGAATAGATCTTCTTTTTATTGTCTTTTTGCTGCATGAAAACCTGAAAAAAACAAATCCTTCTGATACTTACTCTGGGATGGTAGCTTTCGTTCCAATTCTTGACCTAAACGTGAGGCTATCGTTTTCATTTTTCTATCGACCTTTAAAGCTTTGGATTTATTCTTCGGATAATTCCTAACTCGATGCTGATGAACTAATTTCTTTAATGTTCGGCTATAGCTTTGTCGTAATTCAATACCTTTTTTTTGAGTAATGTCTTTACATTTTTGAATGATTTTTTTGTGCGCTTTGCATCAGTGGGGTAGGTGATATTTTTTCTTGCACGGTGGTGTCGACATTTACATTGGAGTATAAGGCATCTTTGCCATTGACTCGAATGATTTGTTTCAAAATCAGCTCTACCCGCTTTCGTTTATTCTTTTTCTAAAATGTACCAACTTAAAAGGGTCATAGGGAACTCCTGGCACAAAAGAAAACTTTCCCGTAAAGTACTGATAATAATTGTTTTTCGCTTCATTGTTCTATGACCGACTCGTCCGACAGGTTGCGAATATGCTTCAATATCAACAGGCCTACCATTAACCGTATGAGTTTAGCAGGACGACCATTATCCAGGCAATACAAATCTTTTAACTTTTCAAATATATCCCATTGGATTTGGCACCCTAATACATAAAGGGGGATGTTTGGGATTGTATCCATTAATGGGAATAATAAACTTGCCTGTTTTTGTTCTTTTTCCTTTAGTGTCATTTTTAAAAAAATTTGCAAGGTTTATGTCACTATAGTGCAAAATTTGCTGTACTTTTACTATAAAGATCTTATTAAGTTACTAACTATCAATCGGTTATTGTTAATAAAAGTTGATTACATAATACGTCTTACCCTGTGGAAATTTATTCTCTTTCAATAATTTAACACATTGTCCTAGTCACAATAAAAATTAAATTAGCCAAAAAACAATTTCTTAATCTGTTACACTTTTCTTGCTGGCAGCTCTCAAGGAATCATAGTCGTGACCATAAATATACCTTTTTTCAAACTTAAATTCAGGATTGAACACACTTTTGGCTGGGTTGAAATCGACTGAATAACAGCCAGACAAGTCAATAATGCTATGGATAACATCGTCGGTTTGGTATTTGCGGTGCAAATATTTTGATAATGATTTAACCTTGCTAGGATGAAGTTTTTTGTATTCGTCTGATAACCATAAGATAAATGGAATATCGAACATATAAATGCTAGCATTGGCCTCGGAGTGTCCCCAAAAATCGCGATAATCAAAAATTTCTTCGCCATGGTCACTAAAATATAGCCAAATAGCATTGCCCTTTTTTTGCTTTAGCATCTGTATGGTTTGAAATAACACATAATCATTGTATAGCACCGAATTGTCATGAGTATTTGTTACATAATATACCCATGGTCGATTATAATTACGCTTCGGGAAATCGGTAGTATCAGTAAACTTATTAAACTTTTCGGGGTACCTTTTGGCTTTATCGGAATGGCTTCCCATGAGATGCAGGACTATAAATTTCTTTTTAGCATCGTCGTTGAGTGCTTTTTGATATGGACCAAGCAGAGCTTCGTCGTATATGGGCTTACTGCCAGCAGAATCAACATAATTGATATTGGTAAATATCTTTTCATCTGCTTGCAAACCTATCATGCTCGATAATGTATTAAATTCATTAGCAAATTGCTGGTTCGAAAACCAATAGGTTTTGTATCCTGCATCTTTCATGTATTCGATGATGGAGCGTTTCTTATACATTGCCTCCATGTCTTCAAAATTGGCAAAAGTAAGTACTTTGGTAAGTACAGGATTAGTATGCGAATGTGGCGAAATTACAGAATCAAAAATATATAGTTCGTTTTTAATACTCCCCAGCAACGGATTGGTATTACGATAATAACCATATAAACTCTGATGATAGATAGAGGCTGATTCGCCAATAATCAACACAAATGTCTGACTTGTATCACTACAGCTTATTTCGGCTTGTTTTCCCAAGGGATTATTTTTTCTGAATTCAAAAGCTTCCTTAAATTTATTTAATTCACGCTTAAACTGTATATAGCTGTTTATAAACTTGTTCGGTAAATTATACTGAAATGATTGAAAAGTAAAGTGTAAAAGTATGATTACGGAAATTAATACCATCCTGTCTTTTAATGGTAAAGCAGGAAATGGTTTGCGTATTTTCAGTAACATTATTATCATTGTCCCCAATAGCAAGGCATTGACTCCAATAATAGATGCTGAAACGTATTCCTTTATAAAATCACTCGATTCGGTTGCTGTAGTTTCCCAAATAGCATAATAAGTGCTGGGAGGCATGTCTGCTTTGTAAAGCAAAATGTGCGAATTGGTAATAAAAGAAGCAATCAAATGTAGAATACAGATCACTATAACATGTCCTTTGGTAATACGAGGAAATGCAATGGGAATAATTAAAAACAACAATGGGGCACCCAGTAGCGAAAGGTAATACCAATATGGATGAGTCAAGCCAGATAAAATGATTAGCAGAAATTCTTTAAAGAAAAGAAAACAAGGAAGAAGATATAGATTAAAAATATATTATTGAAGCCCTGAAATGAAACTAAATTTTTTAAATAATATTTTGCCCGATATACAATAGGTACAAGAATTAGCAATATCCACAATACTTGATCGTTTGGGCGAAAACAGAGATAACACAACAAAATGTAAAATGTTGATAAAAACGAACTGATTTCATTGGGTTGAATGCTTTTTAGCTTTTGAGCAAAATATTCGGCAAGTTTGACAAAACTATAAAAGACAAGTCCACCCAATATACCGCTAATGATGAGTCTCATCCAATGTTGGGCAAAGTAGACTTTTAGTCCTTTCTCAATCAATAAACCATGTGCCCAGTTGAGCTGAATGATGACTCCCGTGATTATTCCAGGGAGATAAATATTTTGTATTCTTTTATATATATTTTCCATGTTGTTTGTTTTTACTATTTAAAAATCTTATCTTTATAAACCTGTTTTTGCCAGAAAACATTTAACTGTGTGCTCTTGACCTTCAACCGATATTTGACGTTGCGGCGGAAATAGATCGACGAGGCTTCATCAAAGTATTTGGTCGGACAGGTAATTTCGGCTATTTCAAAACTTTTATATAATATCTGGGCCAGCATTTTGTTGTAGAAAATAAGATAGACGCTACTGGCTATATAGTCAATCGATTCGATCACCTTACGTGATAAGGCACGATAAGCTGTGTGGTATTTCGAGAGTTTCTGACGCATCAGATTGTTCTGGAACAGGGTAAGCAAACGCTTGAAAATGTACTTGTAACGTGGGATACCACCCTTAATGGCTCCACGTCCAACAATACGTGCTCCCCGTACCATCTCGTATACTCTGTTGACAATCAGGTAAACCATCGAGTGGATGAGTTTAGGGGTATGCTCATAATCGGGTGGCAACATGATAACTATATCGTCTCCCAAACCCAGTGCCTTGTTATAACAGCATTTTTGATTACCGCCGTTACCCTTGTTTTGGTCGTGTACTACAATGTGCTTAATTCCCAGGCGGCGGGCAACTTCCCTAGTATTGTCCTTACTGCAATCGTCGATAAGAATAACCTCATCGACAATATCAAAAGGAATTTCGTTATAGGTCTTCTCAATCGTTTTACTCGTATTATATGTCGGTAATACTATTGTCAGTTTTTTCACATTTACCATATTGTACCACCCTGTAAATAACCTAAATGTGTATACTTCATATTAAAGATCATCAAAAAAACTGTATTTATGTACTTGTCGTAATACCCTTTCTGTTCACAGTAATTTATGGCTTCTTTATGACAAAGTACTGTATTTTGGAATGATAAAACACAATTTTCTTCCCCTTTTTTGTTAACTGAATCAAAAATATTTACCAGTAACATAATGGATAATAGGATTGCAAAAATACATTTATTTCAAACAAAGCAGATACAGGCGACAATACCAGGAAAAAATAAAATGGCAAAAACGTTAATAATTGCCGGGTTGTAAATAAATAGCTTGAAAAAATAAAATTATCATATGTAATTGTTGCTTTAAAAGCTTTTTATGGGTTAATGCACCATAAAATAGTGAAACAATCGCTGCAAATAACCATATTTGTCTTGTGTTATTCCAAATTAGTTGCTGACCAACACTAACAAATCTTGATTTAATGCCTGTAAATCAAAATGAGTCATGGATATGTGCTCAGGATAAAAAAAATAATCCAGATTTTTCCATTGTACTATCAGGAAAAAAACAAATCCAAAAACAGAAATACCAATATCAGTACTTCCTTTAAAAAATGCTTATTTTTTTCGCTCTCATACAAACCTAGCAGTTTGCTGATAAAAATTTTGTCAAACACAATGGTAAAAATCATACCAGTCCGGTCTCTTTATTTAAAACCAACAAAACCTAGAACAATACACATATATACCATTTTTAGATTTTGCAACCATAAAAAAACATACCGACAACTTCATTAAAAATATTTCCCCCAGTAATATTGTGCTTTGCTCTAAAAACATAGATTATACTTCTACTGCCAACGATATAAACCATGCTGAAAATTCATTACTGATTTTTCGGAAAACATAAAAAACAGATACAATTAAAAAGACGGATATTAATAAAGAAAAAACATGAGTAGATATCAAATTTTGCCCAAAAATCTTTAACCAACTTGATGAAATAAAATAATACATAGGGGATATTTTGTTGTAAGCCATTCGTTGGCATGATCGGGAATTAATGTTGGGCCATGCTAAGCTACGTCAAAAATAGCCACGGCATAGGACTATATCATCCCAATAGAAGGGCAGGGATAAATCAAGGTATCTTAAAAATTACAAACAAAAGCAGTAAAACCCTAAATTCGATATAGTAATATTTGTTTTCTGCTTTTAATGCTTAGTGCCTCATTTGAAATGTTTTTTCAGTCGTTTACTTTTAACTAGTCGACCCGTAAAAAGTCGTTTTTAATTTTTTTGAAAAGAGAGGGTAGAAATGAAAATCGTCGATTAGCTATATTCTCTGTAGTTTTTCAAAAAAAGGCAATGCAACATATATTCACGTCTAGGCTTGAAGAATACCTTCTCAAAACAGTTTTAACGAAATGGTTGAAAAAGAAGGTGATTAAGTTGAGGAAGATGAACCTATAGCGGAAGTAGCCACCGATAAGGTTGACAGTGAAATTCTTTTGCACACCTAAGGAATTTTGCAAAAATTGCCACGTCATTGTCAAAATCCTGCACCTACCACAGTGGAACTTCATTCACCTAAGAAAGTAGAGGAAGTTAAGTTCAATACTTTTGCACATAGTGATAAAATTTTTGTTTTTCCTTTCGTGAAGTCTATGGGTAAGGAGCATGGCATAAGCAACGAGGAATTGAAAAAAATCAAAAGGACAGGTCTCGGTGGTCGTATTACAAAAGAAGATGTTTTACGCTATTTGAAGCAATGTTCTTCTCAGCCTTCATCGAAGAAAAAGCAACTACTAAAAACAAGAAATCACTTCTTCCACATCGATCTCATCCGATGATGTAGAGATTGTTCCCACAAGCTGCATGCGAAAACTCATGGCAAAGCCCATGGTACATTCGAAGCAAACTTCTGCGTATGTGGTTTCTTTTATCGATGTGGATATGTCTTGCATGTTTTGCAAAAAGAAAAGTATCAGTAGCTTTTCCTGAAAAAATATGGGACAAAGCTTACTTCCAAGCACTTTTTCTTACATGCCGTTGTTCTGGTGTTGTTTCAATTCGTGTGGATCAATGCTTTGGTGAATGGCGATAAAATTATTGTGAAAAAAACATAAATCTTGGTCTTGCTACGGATTTGCTGTCGGGTGATCTCATGGTGCCCTTGATAAAAAATGCCCATCTTTTAAATCTCGTTGGAATTTCCAAAGCTTCAAATGGTCTTGTCGAGAAAACTCGAAAGAATAAGTTAAAGCCCGACGAGATAACAGATGGCACTTTTTCTATTTTAAACCTGGGAACTTTCTTGACGCTACCAGGCACATCTATTATCCCGCAACCCAAAATGACTATTTTGGCGATAGGAAGTATTAAAAAATAAGCTGTTCTGGTTGAAAGTGAACAAGGAAATACCC
>Ga0272449_1004157_pt1 | contig 11941 bp, 8 predicted proteins | sample YNPCB0241_FD_198679 | JGI IMG/M metagenome (GOLD analysis project Ga0272449, IMG submission 198679) | Hot spring sediment microbial communities from Yellowstone National Park, WY, United States - YNP-CB-024-1 | ecosystem: Environmental > Aquatic > Thermal springs > Hot (42-90C) > Sediment...
GTTGCGGGGGCTGCCGGCCAGGACGTGCTCCACCGCCTCCACGACGAGGGGGTTCCCTTCCACGGCTACGAGGCCTCCGGCACCCTCTTCCAGGGCGACGAGGAGGTCCAGGCCGCCCCGCGGCTCCAGGATGAGGGCCTGCGCGCCGGGCCGCAGGCGGAAGGGGAGCGCCGTGGGCAGGTGGTGCAGCACCTCCCACGCCGCGGGGTCCTCGCGCTCCCCGGCCTCTCCCAGGACGGGCGAGCGGGCGTCGCCATCCACGAAGAGGGACCACTGCGCGGGAGGGACGCCCCGGAAGGCCGCGCTCAGCCCCGGGGCCGACCGGAGGCCGCTCCCGGCGACCACGTCCACCCGCGAATAGGCGTTCCAACGGGAATAGACCACCCTCGCCTCCGGGTGGAGGAGGGCCTGGCTGAGCCCCTTGTAGGGCGAAAGGCGCACCTCCAGCCACGCGGGTTGTGCCAGGAGCAGCGCCAGGAGGCCCAGGCCGCTCGCGGCCCAGGCGAAGGCTTCCCACAGCGCGGGCCTCGGGGCCAGGACCGCCGCGGCGCACCACCCCACCAGGCAGATGGCGATGAGGGTCCCCGGCGCGCCCAGGTGCGGCAGGAGGAGGGGGACCAGGAGGCACCCCAGCGCCGAGCCCACCAGGTTCGCGCCGTAGAGGCGGCCAGCCTGGGCCGGGTACCGTGCCAGGAGGAGCCCCACGGCCAGGCCGCTGGCCAGGAAGGGCGTGGCCAGGGCCAGGTAGTGCGCCGCCAGGAGGAACGCCTGCCGCCGATCCCAGGCGATGGTGTAGGAGTCAAAGGGGACCAGGTTCACGAAGAGGTAGGCCCCCAACATGCTGAGGGCGAAGGCCCACGCCAGGCGGCCGAGCCAGCGGTCCAGGCGCTCGCCTCCGGTGCCTGGGCGCAGGGCGAGGAGGGTGCCGCTGGCCCCGTACCCCAGGAGGGCGATGCTCACCACCATGAACGCGAAGTGGTACCACTGGGCGAGGGAGAAGACGCGCAGGAGGAGGGCCTCAAAGGCCAGCGTTGCCAGGGCGATGCCCGCCAGCCCCGCGCCCAGCCTCCGCATGGCTCTCACCTCCTACAGCCGACGCCGCCCGGCCACCACGTCCACCAAGAGGTCCAAGAGCAGGAAGAGGAGGAAGGCCACGGCCAGGAAGAGGAGCACCAGTTGCCAGGCGTCCAGGTGCACCCAGAGGACGATGCGCACCTTGTTCCAGAGGAGGAGGGCGGCCAGGGCCAGGGCGAGGAGGACGAGGATGCGCGTCAGACGGCGGGACATGGCCTACTCCTTCCGCACCCGGACCACCCGCTGGAAGGCCCCCGGGTGGCTGGGACCGTGGGGGGTGTCCCAGGGTACGGTGGCGTCCAGGGCCATCTTGCTGGTGCGGCTCTTCTGGCCCGGGGTGTGCCGCGCCGAGGGGTCCAGGGAACTCCCCGGCTCGTCTTCCCACACCAGGAGGTCCCGGGCAGCCTGGAAGCGGGTGGCGATGGCCCATTCCACATCGTAGGGGTCGTCGGGGTCCACGTCCTCGTCCACGACCACCACGTGTTTGAGGGAGCCGTGGCCGCGGAAAGCCGCCTCCGCCGCCAGACGGCCGTCCTCTGGCGTGCGCTTGCGGATCTGGACCACCGCGTGGAGCCACGAGCAGCCCCCTGGGGTGACGCGCACGGCCCGGCACTCGCAGACCCTGGAGACCTCCTCCCAGATGGTCGGTTCCCGGGGCAGCCCCATGAGGAGCCGGTGCTCCCAGCCGCCGGGGACCAGGGCCTGGTAGAAAGCGTCCCGGCGGTGCGCGAGGAGGTCCACTTCCACCACGGGCTGCTTCCGCACGAGGTCCAAGGTGCCGGTCAGGTCCACAAAGGGGCCCTCATCGGCCAGGGTGTGGGTCAGGCGGCCCTCCAGCACCATCTCCGCCTCGGCCGGCACCCACAGGTCGGAGCGCAGGGCACGGACGACCGGCGTCTCGCCCAGGGCCTGGGCCAGGGTCAGTTCGTCTACGCCCGGCGGTGGCGACATGGCCGCGGCGACAAGGACCTGCATCGGCGCGCCCAGGCAGATGGCCACGGGGAGGTCCCCTTGGGCGCGGCTCCAGGCCAGGTGCGCCCCGCGCCCCTCCACCAGGCGAGCGGCAAAGCGCCTCCCATCCAGCCGCAGGAGGCGGTGGAAACTGAGGTTCTGGGCGCCGGAGCCCGGGTCCCGCAGGACCATCACCCCGGCGGTGACGTACGGTCCCGGGTCCGATGGGAAGTGGGTGAGGATGGGGAGCGTCGTCAGGTCGGGCGCTTCCACCACGACTTCATGGAAGGGGGCGCTGGCCACGCGGGGCGGGGGTGCGGGCTCGCGCAGCGCCCGGGCCAGGGCCTGGGTGAGGTCCTCTAGGGGCACCCCGAGCCCCAGGGAGATGGTCTCCCGGCGGGCGCACAGCCCGCCCACCACTGGGAAGGGGCTCCCGGCCACGCGGTGGAAACGGGTGGGGTGCTCGCCCGCATCCAGGAGGGCCTGGGCAACCTGGAAGCGCGGGTCCAGTTCCTCCTCAACCTCCCGCAGGAGGCCTGCCCGCGCCAGGTGGTCCAACAGGGTTCGCAGGTCCATGAGAAGCAAACCTCGCTTGCCTGATAGTGCGTGCTTCGCGCCAGACGCGTGGCCCGCCGGGCCGGCCCGCTCCCTAGCGGACGGTGGTCAGGATGACGTTGCGGGCCCCGGCCAGGCGCAGCATCATGCTGACCTGGCCGGCCGTCTCTTCTGTGACCAGGGCGACCATGTTGCCGCCCCGACCGGCGCCGCAGAGTTTGGCGCCCAGCGCGCCGCCCTGCCGAGCGGCCTGCACCAGGGCGTCCAGGGCCGGGCAGGAGACGCCGATGGCCTGGAGCAGGCGGTGGTTCTTGTCCATCAGGGTGCCCAGTTCGTCCAGACGCCCCCGTTCTATGGCCCAGCGGGCCTCCTGGGCGATGCGCCCGATCTCGTCAAACCGGGCCTCGTACTGGTCTGGGGCTTTCTCCCAGGCGCGGCGCACGTCTTCCACCACTTCCCGGGTGGAACTGGGGATGCCCGTGTCGCCGATGACGAGGGTGAAGGGGCGCTGGACCCAGAAGATCTCCAACTTCTGGCCGCGCACGTAGTAGACCGGCTTGCCGAAGGCCACCACGGTGTTGTCAATGCCGCTGGGGTTGCCGTGGTGGAGGATCTCCGTCTCGTAGGCCAGGTCGGAGACCTCCTGGGAACTGAGGTACTCGTCAAAGTAGGCGACCAGGGCGCGGATGAGGGCCGTGGCTACGGCCGCGCCGCTGCCCAGGCCTCGGGCGATGGGGATGGTGGAGCGGATGGAGATGGTGAGGTCCGGCGGCGAGCCCACGCGGAGGCGGTGGAGGGTGTTCACGATGGTGCGCCGGATGGGGTGGGCGTCGTCCACCTCGTCCAGGTAGAAGGACTGTTCCAGGTCGTGGGCGTGGACCAGGATGCCCTGGCGGTAGAGCCCGGGCTCCACGGTCACTTCTGCCTGGACCTCGGCCACGGGCACGGCGATGGCCGGCCGTCCGTAGACGACGGCGTGTTCGCCGAAGAGGATCACCTTCCCTGGCGCGCGTCCGACCGCCATCCGTCCCTCCCGCATCCCGACACGGGACATGATACACCAGAGGGGGCCTTTCCGTCAACCAGGTTGTCTGTAGGGGCAATTCATGAATTGCCCCTACAGATCCCGCATTTTGTGCTATAATAGGGTAACCCCGTCGCCGGGCAGGACGCGTGGCGGGGAGCCAGGCAGAGCAGCCAAGGAGGCAGGGGAGACATGTTTGACCGGGAACTGCTGGAGAGGCTGGAACGCGAACGGGAGCGCTGGGAGAAGGAGACGTTGGAGCCCACCCTGAAGCGCTGGCCAGAACGGAAGGAGCGGTTCATCACCACTTCGGGCCGGGAGATGCCCCGCCTCTGCACCCCGTTGGACGTGGCCGACAAGGACTACATGGAGGAGATCGGCTTCCCAGGGGAGTACCCCTTCACCCGGGGCGTGCACCCCACCATGTATCGCGGCCGCCTGTGGACCATGCGCATGTTCGCCGGCTTCGGCACGGCAGAGGAGACCAACGCCCGCTACAAGTACCTCCTGGAGCACGGCGAGACCGGCCTTTCGGTGGCCTTTGACATGCCCACCCTCTACGGCTACGACACCGACGACCCACAGGCCGAGGGGGAGTTCGGCAAGTGCGGCGTGGCCGTCTCCAGCCTGGCCGACATGGAGATCCTCTTTGACGGCATCCCTGTGGATGAGATCACAACCTCCATGACCATCAACGCCCCGGCCGCGGTTCTCTGGGCCATGTACATCGTCGCCGCCGAAAAGCGCGGCATCCCCATGCACGTCCTGGGCGGCACCATCCAGAACGACATCCTCAAGGAGTACATCGCCCAGAAGGAGTTCATCTTCCCGCCCGGCCCCAGCATGCGCCTGGTGGTGGATACCTTTGAGTTCGGTATGAAGCACCTGCCCAAGTGGAACACCATCAGCATCTCCGGCTACCACATCCGGGAGGCCGGGGCCACGGCAGTGCAGGAAGTGGCCTTCACCCTGGCCGACGGCCTGACCTACGTCCAGGCGGGGATTGACCGTGGGCTGGACGTGGACGCTTTCGCCCCCCGCCTCTCCTTCTTCTTCAACGCCCACAACGACTTCCTGGAGGAGATCGCCAAGTTCCGGGCAGCGCGGCGCATCTGGGCGCGGGAGATGCGGGAGCGCTTCGGCGCCAAGGACCCCCGCTCCTGGTGGATGCGCTTCCACACCCAGACGGCCGGTTGCTCCCTCACCGCCCAGCAGCCGGAGAACAACATCGTGCGCACGGCCATCCAGGCCTTGGCTGCCGTCCTGGGGGGCACCCAGAGCCTGCACACCAACTCCATGGACGAGGCCCTGGCCCTCCCCAGCGAGAAGGCCGTCACCATCGCCCTGCGCACCCAGCAGATCATCGCCCACGAGTCCGGCGTGGCCAACACCGTGGACCCCCTCGCCGGCTCCTACTGCATTGAGGCCCTCACCGACCAGATAGAGCGGGAAGTGCGGGAGTACTTCCGCAAGATTGAAGCCTTGGGGGGCGTCATCCCGGCCATTGAGAAGGGCTTCTTCCAGCGAGAACTGGCCGAGTCGGCCTACCGCTACCAGCGGGAGATTGACACCAAAGAGCGCATCGTCGTGGGCGTCAACGAGTACGTCCTGGACGAGCCTCTGGAGATCCCCTTGCTGAAGATGGACCCCCAGGGGTACGAGCGGCAGTGCGCGCGCCTGCAGCGCGTGCGGGCGACGCGGGACAACGAGTTGGTCGGCCAGCGGCTGAAAGCCCTGGAGGAGGCGGCCCGCAGCACCGAGAACCTGATGCCCTACATCCTGGACGCGGTGCGGGCCTACTGCACCCTGGGCGAGATCTGCGGCGTGTTCCGCAAGGTGTTCGGCGAATACCGCGAGCCGGTGATCCTGTGACCTCACCCCATCCCCTAACCCCTCTCTTCTCCGTAAACAGAGAGGGGGTTAGAGGGTAGGGGAGAGGTGGGTAGAGAGGAGGGGGCATATGAGCCGCTTTCGGTGGGGGTTGGTCCTGGGGTTTTGCCTGGGCTTCTGGACCGTGCAGCGGTGGCTCTGGGCCCCACCAGAGCGCCGCGGGCGCAGGAACCTGCGGCTGGACCTGGCGGAACAGGTCCCGCCGCGGCCTGCACCTGCGCCGCAGGAAGAGGTGGTGATGGGCTTCTGCATGCGCTGCCGGGCCATGCGCCCCATGGCCCATGCCGAACGGACGGTGACCCAGCGGGGGCAGCCGGCCTACCGTGGCGTGTGCCCAGTCTGCGGGACGAAGATGTTCCGCATGCTTCCTCGGTAGAGACCTCACCCAATCCCCCAACCCCCTTTCCTCTCCGTTTACGGAGAGGGGGGCTAGGGGGTAGGGGTGAGGTCTGCAGGTTCGTCTCCCCACACGCCTTTTACCCCGCCACCTTGAGGGGAGGGGGCTAGGGGGTAGGGAAGAGGTCTGCGGGTGGCTGCCACAGGCAGCCGGGAGAGGGTAAGGCCAGACAGAAGTAGGAGAGTACGGGGATGGCCATTCGGATCTTTGCGGCGCGGGCTCTGGCGGTGGTTCTCCTGGTGGGGCTGGGGGCCTTCGGCAGGCCAGCCCCCGCGCAGGCGGCGGAGTTCCACGTGAGCACGGCGACGGAACTCACAGCGGCCATGGCCACGGCGCGCACGAACGGCGAAGACGACGTGATCGTGCTGGCTGCCGGCACCTACGTGGGGAATTTCCAGTACACACCCTCCGATGGCCGGGCCCTCACCCTCCGCGCGGCGGAGGGGACGAGGCCCGGAGAGGTCATCCTGGATGGCGGCGGGTCTGGGACGGTGCTCACCCTGTACCTCTCGGCGGCGGGGGGGACGGTGCGCCTGGAGGGTCTCACGGTTCAGGGAGGCGGACACCACGGCCTGGCAGTGTTTGGGAGCGGGAGCATCCGCGTCACCCTCTCCAGAGTGGTGGTGCAGGACAATAGGACTGCCACCCACGGGGGCGGCATTTACGTCTGCCCTTGGGGTAACGGGGCGGTGACGGTGGAGGTCCGGGATTCGGTCGTCCGCCGCAACGAGGCCGCCAACCGGGGAGGTGGCATCCATGCCAACGCCTACGCCGGGAGCAGCACGGTGGACCTCTTGATGGTCAACACGCTCGTCTACGGCAACCGGGCGGGGTGGAGCAGCGGGGGAGTGCAGGTCTCGGCCTCCGAGGTTGGCGAGAACAACGTGGCCAGGGCCGTGGTGGTGCATAGCACCATCACAGGGAACACCTGCGGCATCACCTCCCCTTCGGAGAAGGGGGGCGGCCTCTGGGTCTACGCCTACAACGGCACAGGGGCGCGGGCGTCCGTGGACCTCTACAACACCGTCTTGTACGGCAACCGTGCCCGGGGCGGAGAAGAGGTGCAGGACCTCTACATTGGCGAGCGGTCGCCCGGGGAGGCTGTGGCCCACGCCTACCATAGCGATGTGGGGGTGGTGACCTTGGGCCATGGCCTGCCGACCTACACGGCGACGGACGTCATCAGTGCGGACCCGGCCTTTGCCGATGCCGCGGCCGGCGACTACCACCTGACGGCGGTCTCACCGTGCCGGGATGCCGGCACGGTGGCTGTGCCCGACCCGCCGGGGTTGCCGGCGCACGACTTTGAGGGGCAGCGGCGGGTGATGGGCCCCGCGCCGGACATCGGCGTGGATGAGTACGGGGTGGCCCGCTACCTGCCGCTGGTTCTGAAAAATTGAGGCCTCACCCCATCCCCCAACTCCCGTGAACGGAGAGGGGAAGGGGGCCGAGAGACAGGCCCTGCGCTTGCCCTATGGCAGGGACAGGTCCATTTCTATCGGGTGGAAGGAGGGTCATCCTATGGAAAGGAAACCGGGGCAGTTCTACCTGGGCCGCGCCTACGACTTAGAGGCCGGCAAACTGCAGGATGAGCCGGTCTTCTACAAGGCCGACCACCTGACCACCCACGCCGTCTGCATCGGCATGACCGGCAGCGGCAAGACGGGCCTGGGCGTCGGCCTCCTGGAGGAGGCTATCCTCCAGGGCATCCCCCTCCTCGTTGTGGACCCCAAGGGGGATGTGGTCAACCTGCTCTTGCAGTTCCCGAACCTCGCCCCGGAGGAGTTCCAGCCGTGGGTGGACCCTGCTGAGGCCCAGCGGGAGGGCCTCTCGGTGGGCGAGTACGCGGCCAAAGTGGCTGAGACCTGGCGCAAGGGCCTGGCGGACTGGGGCCTGGGCCTGGAGGACGTGCGCCGCCTGCGGGAGGCAGCGGAGTACACCATCTACACGCCCGGCAGCGATGCCGGCACCCCCGTGAGCATCCTCCAGAGTTTCCGCGCCCCCAAGGAAGGCTGGGAGGCGGTGGGCGAGGAGGCGCGGGAGCAGGTGACGCACCTGGTCTCGGCCCTCCTGGGCCTGGTGGGGGTGCAAGCCGATCCTCTGCGCAGCCGGGAACACGTCCTCCTGGCCAACCTGGTGGAACATGCCTGGCGCGAGGGGCGGGACCTGGACTTGCCGGCCCTCATCCAGGGGGTGCAGAAGCCGCCCTTCCGCAAGTTGGGCGTCTTTGACGTGGACGCCTTCTTCCCGCCGGGCGACCGCTTCCAGTTGGCCATGCTCCTCAACAGCCTCATCGCCGCGCCGACCTTCCGCGCCTGGACCGAAGGGGACGCTCTGGACATCGGGAGTTTCCTCTGGACGCCGGAAGGACGGCCGCGCGTCTCGCTCTTCTACCTGGCCCACCTGAACGATGCGGAGCGGATGTTCTTCGTGACCCTCCTCCTGGAGGCGGTGCGGGCCTGGCTGCGGAGGGAGTCCGGGTCGCCCACGCTGCGGGCCATCCTCTACTTTGACGAACTCTTCGGCTTCTTCCCGCCCTATCCCGCCAACCCGCCCTCCAAGGAGCCCCTCATGGCCCTCCTCAAGCAGGCCCGCGCCTACGGCCTGGGGCTCATGCTCACCACCCAGAACCCAGTGGACCTGGACTACAAGGGCCTGACCAACGCTGGGACCTGGTTCATCGGCACCCTGCAGGCCGCGCGGGATAAGGAGCGCCTGCTGGACGGCCTGGAGGGCGTCGCCAGCGGCCTCAGCCGGCCCTACCTGGATAGGACCCTCTCCAGCCTGCGCAAGCGGGTCTTCCTCCTGCACAACGTGCACGAGAAGGCCCCCCGCATCTTCCAGACCCGGTGGGCCATGGCCTACCTGCGGGGTCCGCTCACCCGGGACCAGATCCGCACCCTCAAGAGAGCGGTGCAGGTGACGCGCCCCACGGTCGCCGCCGAGGTCCCTGCGGCGAAGCCCGCGCCGGCCGCGGCCCTCTCCGTGGAAGGGTTCTCCTCCGCGCCGCCGGCCCTGCCGCCGGACGTCCCCCAGTTCTACCTGGTGGCCAACACCACCCTGGACCAGGCCGTGCGCGCCTGGCAGGAAGCGCAGCGCCGCCAGGTGGAGGTCCTGGAGGCGAGGACCCTCTACCGGCCGGCCCTCCTGGGCCTGGGGGCGGTTGAGTACGAGGACGTGGCCAAGGGGCTCCGGCACCGGGCCAAGGAGGCCCTGGTCGTCTGGGGCACGGAAGGGAGCACGGCCACCTGGGCGGATGCCGAGGCTTGGCCCCTCTCCGAGGCAGACCTGAAGGGTTCCCCGGCGCGGGACGCCCTCTACGAGCCCGTGCCCGAAGCCTTCAATGAGCCGAAGGAACTGCGGGCCCTGGAGCGGGCCTTCGCCGACCACCTGTTCCGCACCGCCCGGCTGGAGGTCTTCTACAACCCCGTCCTCAAGGTCTACGGCCAGGCGGGCGAGTCGGAACGGGAGTTCCGAAAGCGGTGCGAGGAGGCCGCCCGCAAGGCCCGGGACGAGGAACTGAAGAAGGTCCAGGCGAAATACAAGGCCCGGCGGGAGAAACTGGAACGGGACTTGCAGAAGCAAGAATTGGAACTGGCGGAGCGCAAGGCCGAGTACGAGGGCCGCAAGCGGGAGGAACTCCTCTCGGCCGGGGAGACGGTCCTGGGGATGTTCCTGGGGCGGCGGCGCTCCACCCGCCCCATCTCCAGCGCCAGCCAGCGCCGCCGCCTGACCGAGAAGGCCCGCCTGAACGTGGAGGAGGCGGAGGAGAGGCTCAAGGCCCTGAAGGAGGACCTGGAGGAAGTGCAGAAGGAGGAAGCCGAAGCCCTGGAAGAGGTGCGGGACAGGTGGGCCGACGTCCTGGACCAGGTGGAGACGGTTGCGGTCAAGCCCCTCAAGCAAAATGTGCGGACGCTGGCCTTCGGCCTGACGTGGGTCCCGCACTGGCTCGTGGCCTACCGGGACGCCCTGACCGGTTCCACCGCCAGCGCGGTGCTGCCGGCCTTCAGTCCGGAGCGGCGATGAGGGAAGGGAAGGCCGTGTCCACGCCCGCGCGCCCTCAGGCTCCAAGCCTTGAGGTGCGCTCCCTGGCGCCCGGCGCGGGGGCCGTGCCCCACCGGGGCCTGGGGGCAGCGCTTGTCCGCTTCTTCCTGACGCTGGCCTACCTGGCGGGGATCGTGCTCCTGGCCGGCTGTGCCTCGGTTGCCTGGTTCCAGATGCGGTATGCCGGCCGCATCTACCCCGGCGTCTCGGTGGCCGGCATCCCCATCGGCGGCCTGACGCCTTCGGAGGCCGAGGCCCTGCTGGAGGAGGCCTACCAGTACCCGGAGTCCCTCTGGCCCACCCTGGTCTACGGGGAGCGGCGCTGGAAAGTGGCCCCGGCCGACCTGGGCGTGCGCCTGGACGCCGCGGATACCGCCATGCGCGCCTACCGCCTGGGCCGGGATGGCCCCCTCTTCCAGGACCTGTGGCTCCAGGCCCAGATGGCCCTGGAGGGGTACGCGCTGGAGCCCACTTTGACCTACGACCCGGCCCTCACCGCGGGCTACCTGCGCCGCCTGGCCCAGGAGGTGGACCAGCCAGTGCGGGACGCCGTGCTGGTCATCCGCGACCTGCAGGTTGCGGCCACCACGAGCCAGGTGGGCCGCCAGGTGGACGTGGCTGCCACCCGCCAACTCCTGGAGCGGGAGCTGCGGGCCATGGCCGGGCGGGAGGTCCCCTTGGTGGTGCGGGAGATCGCCCCCACCGTGGCCAACGTGGACCGCGCCCGCCAGCAGGTGGAGCAGATGATCGCCTCTGACCTCAGGCTCCTCGTGCCGGAGGAGATCGGCAAGGGGCCGTGGGTCCTCTCCCGGGAGGAACTGGCGCAGATGCTGCGCGTCCAGCAGGTCAAAGGGCCGGAAGGCCCGGCGTGGGAGGCCTGGCTGGACCAGAAGGCCCTCACAGACCTCCTCCAGGAGATCGCCGCCGCCGTGGACCAGGAAGCGCGGGACGCCCGCTTTGACTTTGACCCCGTCACCGGCACGCTCACGCCCATCGTCATGAGCCAGAACGCCTACCACCTGGACGTGGCGGCCTCCCTGGAGCGCATCAACCGCCAGGTCCTCACCCCGGAGCGCGACGTCATGCTGGCGGTGGAGATCGTGAAGCCCAAGGTTTCGGTGGAAGACGCCCCTTCCTACGGCATCCACGAACTCGTCTCCAAGGGGGCGACCAGTTTCAAGGGCTCTTCGGCCGGCCGGGCGAAGAACATCCAGGTGGCGGCCTCCAAGTTCCACGGCATCGTCGTCCCGCCGGGCGATGTCTTCTCCTTCAACCAGTACCTGGGAGAGGTCACCGCCGAGGAGGGGTACGAGGAGTCCCTCATCATCTTCGGGGACCGCACGGTCCGGGACGTGGGTGGGGGCATCTGCCAAGTCTCCACCACGGCCTTCCGCGCGGCTTTCTGGGGCGGGTTTGAGATCGTGGAGCGCTGGGCCCACACCTACCGCGTCTCCTGGTACGAGCCGCCCGTAGGCCTGGATGCCACCGTCTATTCCCCCCTGGTGGACTTCAAGTTCCGCAACGACACGCCCTACTACCTTTTGATAGAGACGGAAACGGACCTGGCCACGGGCACCCTCACCTTCTACTTCTGGGGGACCCGGACGGGCCGCCAGGTGGAGATGGAAGGCCCCGTCATTGAGAACGAGAAGGACCCCGAACCGCCTCTCTACAAGAAGGACCCCACCCTCCCTCTGGGGGAGGTCCGCCAGGTGGAATGGGCCGTGCGGGGGATGGACGTGACGGTCCGCCGCACCGTGCGGGAGGGGGACCGGGTCGTCCACCGGGATACCTTCGTCAGCCGCTACGCCCCCTGGCGGGCGGTCTACCTGGTGGGCACGGGGGAGCAGGTGGAGTCCTCCGAGTGAGGGCGGGCAGGTGACTATCCCCTCTATTCCCAGGGCTCTGGAGGGGCAATTCGTGAATTGCCCTTACAGACCTCACCTACCCCCCAACCCCCTCCCTCTCCATCCGCTGATGGAGAGGGAGGGGGAGGCCGAAGGCCG
>Ga0272449_1004160_pt1 | contig 11935 bp, 12 predicted proteins | sample YNPCB0241_FD_198679 | JGI IMG/M metagenome (GOLD analysis project Ga0272449, IMG submission 198679) | Hot spring sediment microbial communities from Yellowstone National Park, WY, United States - YNP-CB-024-1 | ecosystem: Environmental > Aquatic > Thermal springs > Hot (42-90C) > Sediment...
CCGATGACATATTCTGCAAACTGAGGGACAACTTTACGGTTTATAACACAGAAAAGATCAACATAAACGAGGCACACCCGTTGCTTATAAGGTCGCTCGTGTGCAACAACTTGATGGTGGCTGACCCAAACTATGTGTGCGGTCTTAGGGCGGGGTTAGAGCCAGCCCCCATTGATGTGGCGATGGGGCTTATGGAGGTATGCAGAAGGATAAAGTGGGCTTTGTTTACGCCTCCGTTCGCAAATGAGAATGAATTCATTTCGTTTTTCAGTAAACTACCCGAGCCTTTGAATCAGGAGATAAAAGTAAACCCTAACACTTTGCGGGCTTTGATAGGGACAAGAAGCAAGGTCTTGCGTGTGACCGCAAGGGGTTATGTGGGGCGCACAGGACACCAGATCGAGGCAGTAATAGACACCAAGTCCCTCGATTACCTGTATTGGAGGGAGGAGGGGCTGGACGCAAGTGCTTGGAGACGATAGTTATGGGACACAGGGTCATAGGCGTTGACATAGCAAGCAAGAAAATAAGGATCGCCGCAATAAATGTGCGATTGCGTAAGACAGAGGTGACTGCGCTCTACGAGTGCGAGTATGAGAATTTTACAGAGGTTCGCAATGCAGTAGAGCGAGCGATTGGCGAGCCTTTGGCAGTGGGCGATATGGTGTCTGTTGCCTACCCAGCAATTAGCGCCTTCATCAAGAAATGGTCGTTTCCCTTCAAGGACGCAAAGAGGATTCAAGCCGCTTTGCCTTTCCAGTTCGTAGGTGTTGTGCCTTTACAGCCTGCGGATGTTCACTGTGCTTTCGAGCGAAGTTCGGGGGGGGCAGGGGGGAGCACAGTGGTGGCAGTCGCTGTCGAGAAAAACGATTTCAAGGCTTTTTTGGCGAAGATGAGCGAGGCGGGCGTCGAGCCATCGCATGTGGGTGTTGATGCGCTTACTTTGTCCGCACTGCTTCCTTTTATCGAGGCAAGACCAGTCATGCTGGTGTTCGTGTCTGGCGAAAGGGCGGATTTTGTTGTGGCGTCAGAAGAAGGTGTGGAACTTGCACGCTCGACGGTGGTGCCCGATGAAGCAGTAAAGGACGGCGAAGTTTCAGAGGCATTCATGCGCGAGGCTTTGTTCACCATAAGCAGTGCATCTGCCTCTGGCTGGAACATCGAGAAAATCTATGTTGCGGGCGAGAACTGCGAAGTGGTAGCAAAATCGCTAGGGGAAGCCACAGGGACAGAAGCAGTGGTTCTTGACCTTTCAATCCTTCCTGTGGCTGGTTTGCAAGAGAATCCAAACGCAAGACCCGAGTTCGCAAAGGCTTTGTCTCTTGCGCTTGCCTCTGCCTCTGGGGGGGGAATGGGGAGTGTAAATCTTTTGTGCGGGGAGTTTCAGAAGGAGGGGAGGCAGAGCATAGTTCGTGAACATGGGCGATTCTTTGCTGTTGTTGCTGTTTTGTTTGCTTTGCTTGCAACCTTGCGGATTGTGTCTGGTTTCGTTGGTGTCAGCGCTGAAAGGGCGGGCGTGGTCGAGCAGGCAAAGGCGCTTTCCAAATCCCTGCTTGGCGAGGAGATTGCGGATGCGAGCGCCCTTGTGAAGCGAATGAAAAGCGTGATCGAAGAGGACTACAATGTCTTTCCAACATGGACAGCATATACGGTCTTGCAAAGGCTCTTCATGACGATGGGAAGTATGAAGAAAAGTGGAGGCGATGAGGATGATGAAAAGAAAGGGGGGCCGATGGAGGTAGAAAGCATCCGCATAGATGGAAAGACGATGACACTAAGGGGGGAAGCACAGAGCATAGAAATCCTCGATGCATTCATAGGCAAGCTAAAAGATGACCCGTGTTTCCACAATGTCACCACCGAGAGCACGGAGAGGATTCAGTTTCAAAGGCATCAGGGGTGGCAAAGGTTCAGTTTGAAGGCAGATCTGGATTGTAGCGGTAGCGCACCTTCCAAGCCCCAGACAAAGACCGCTAACGGAGGATAGGCGTAGATGGCTTTTGACCGAGTTTTCCAGTTTTGGGCAAGGCTTACAGTTCGCGAGAAAAGGTTGTTTGGGATATTTGGGGTGCTTATTGCTGTGGCGGTCTTTGGCGGGGGCTGGATCGCCACATCTCTTTACATCAGTGCGATGGCAGAAGAGGTGAATCAGGCAAGAAAGGCTCTGGAAGAGGCACAAAGGCTTATCCCTGCATTCAAGTCTGCATCGGACGCTAAGGCGGAAGTGGAAAGGATTGTCAGGGAGAACAAGGATACCTCGATAAGGGTGGTTGCAAACGAGACCCTGAAGAAGATCGAACTTGCGGAGGATGTTCCAGGCGCTACGGGCACGACCATGTCCGACGTCGTCTCGTTCGAAGGTAAGACGAATGAAACCCCGATTGTGGCAAAAAAGAAGAAGGCGAAAGGGAAACAGGCAGGCTCAGGTTTTGTCATGGTGGAACAAAAACTCGAGTTCAGGGATGTTCCGTGGTCGAATCTGCTCGAGTTTCTGGACAATGTTGCGCAAAGTAAAGAACCCCTGTTCTTGACGAAACTTGAGGTCGCAAGGAAGTTCGACCGCATGACCCATGTTCGGGCAGAGGTCACGATTGGGACTGTAAAGTTTCAGGAAGGGGCGGGCGAAGCAGATACAAAAAAGAAGGGGCAGAAAGGTGGAGTGGATTAAAAAGCCAGGTGTCAAGAAAGGACTGAAGGTCTTTGGATATGTTTTGTTTGGACTTTGGGTTTTCGTGTGGGCGCTTGTGTGGACTTTCCCATCTGGAAGGCTCAAGGCTTTCATAGAACAGGGGGTCCAGAGGCTGGGCTATCAGGCAAGGATAGACAAGGTTTCTTTGACGGGACTTGGCAGTTTGTCTTTGGAAGGGATTTCACTGGTAGTTCCATCTGATGCGAAGCAAGAGGGGCAGGAGGGCAAGGGCGAGCGGGAGATTCGGGTCGAGAAGGTCAAGGCTAGTTTTAGCCTTTTGCCACTTTTGTTCAAGAAGGTGAAGGCATGGATTTCCGTATTTAATGGGGGGGGCGTGTTCGGTCCTGTAAAGATTAGCATGGATGGGGACAAACTTGATGTTGCTATACAGGAGGTGCAGAACTTTGCCTTGCCAGAGGGGCTTGGCTTTTCAGGGATACGATTCAAAGGTGTTCTGGATGGGAAGGGAACGGTTTCTGTTGGATTGAAGGAAGGTCTGACATCGGGTGTTGGGAGGCTGGACTTTTTTGCTAAGGATGTCGTGGCTGTCAAGCCTGTCTTAAGACACAAGACACAGGGTTCGCTGGGACTTTCGGATGTGAAACTTGGCACAGTGCGATTGAGCCTTGTTCTTGACAAGCGTTCGAACATTCAGGCACTGAAGAAGGAAAGGAAGGTTGGACCGAAGGACGAGACAGTTATCCACTTCGAAAAGGCAGAAGTGGATGGGGAAGATGTAAAAGTGGTTGTGGAGGGTCAGTCAACTATAAGGCTCATCGAGGGAAGGCCGCTTATGGATGCACAACTGAATGTGGAACTTGCATTTTCCTTAAGCGATGCGTTTTTTGAAAGGGAGGTCAAGGGCGAGGGGGGCACTACAAAACCGAACAAGGCGCTAAAGACATTGCTTGAACTTGACCCTGGTTTCAGGGCAGCGAATGTTGGCGGGTATTATGGGCTTATATGCACGGGCACGCTAAGGGCGCCTTCGTGCATTCCGAAAAGACCTTCTATTAGGGGTGGGGATTTCAAGCCCCCTCAAAAGCCCGAGGACAAGGGCGAGCAAGAGGCGAAGAAGGCAAGCCAACCGCAGGTAAGTCCACAGCAGGTTCAGCAAGGAACTGGTGCTCAAAAGCAGGTCGAGGTTCAAAAGCCAGTGGCGCCTGTGGTTACCGCTCAACCTCCAGTGCCCCCAGCACCCCCCACACCAGTGCCTCAGGAAAAGCCTCCTGAGCCTGCGATACAGCAGGTGCCTCCACCAAGGGAAATACCGAGTGTGGAAAGGGCAGTAACCCTGCCTCAGAAACTAGTGCCTACCATTATTGGAAGACCAAAACTTCTTATAAGGGGCGGAGGCGAGGGTGAGGAAGGCGAGGGGCAGGAACAACCTGCACCTGCGAATGAACCTGCCCCTGCGCAGGAATAAGGACTAGCCCGATTACTTCGAAAACCTCTCTTCCACCTTCTTGAAGTTTATATTGCGCCAGAACGCCTGAAGGTAATCAGCCCTCTTAAGTCCATAGTCCGTAAGATAGGCGTGTTCGAACACATCCATGACAAGAAGAGGTCTTGCGCCCGCAGGATGCCCCACATCGTGCTCGTTTATCCACTGGTTGAAAAGAAGGTCTGTGCATTTGTCGTGGTAAAGGATGACCCAACCGATGCCACGCAAAGCACCAATCGCAAGGAACTCCTTCTTGAAATCCTCGAAAGAACCAAAGTTTTTCACGATTGCTTGATAGAGAGGGCTATCCTGGCTCGGTTCCCCGTGTTCGGTCTTGCTTAGGTTGTTGAAATAGAGCTCGTGAAGCCTTGCCCCATTCCATTCCCATCCGAGCCTGCGCCTGAGCTCTGCATATTCAGGCGTGAACTTCCCTTCCTTCGCCATCGCCTTCAAGGTTTCCAAGAGTTTGTTGGTGTTGGCAACATAACCTTGATAAAGCGTGAAATGGTTTCTAAGAAGGGTCTCGGAAAATCCCTCCATCCCGATAAGGTGTTCAAAGTTGACTGCCTCGATCATGTGAACCTCCTATTGCCAAAAAACGATCAAACCCGCTGGTCGAAAGACCAGTGCTATTATCAACCTATAAGTCGAGTTATGTTTATAGTCAAGTTCACCACTGGTTTTTTCAAGCAGAACAATGAGTTTATGGTTTTTCGGAGTGCGAGGGGCTTGCCCCCGGTTTGTTTCTAAAGCCCAGGACAAGGCGCAAGCAAGCTTGCGCACTCCAAAGCGTTTTAGGAGTGCGAGGGGCTTGCCCCCGCTTTGGTTTGAAAGCCCGGGACAAGGCGCAAGCAAGCTTGCGCACTCCAAAGGGTTTTTGGAGTGCGAGGGGCTTGCCCCCGCTTTGGTTTGAAAGCCCGGGACAAGGCGCAAGCAAGCTTGCGCACTCCAAAGGGTTTTTGGGGTGCGAGGGGCTTGCCCCCGCTTTGGTTTGAAAGCCCAGGACAAGGCGCAGGCGAGCCTGCGCACTCCAAAGGGTTCCTACACCCACCTCACGCTAAATGCCTCAAGACCCTTTACAAGCAAGTCCATCGCACGCTCGAGGTCTTTTTTGTTCAAGACATAGGCGATGCGGACTTCTTGCTTGCCTTTGCCCTCTGTGTAATAAAATCCATCGCCAGGCGCTACCATCACGGTTTCCCTGTTTTCGCTAAACTCCTCTAACAGGAAGGTGGCAAAATCGTTGCAATCGGAAATGGGCAGGTGTGGCATTACATAAAAAGCACCCTCGGGTTTTACGCACACAGCGCCTTTTATCCTTGAAATTGCCTCGACCACGCAGTTTCTTCTGATTTCATATTCCGAGATCATCTGAGGCACATAGCGAGACCACACATCATATCCAGCAACCATCGCAATCTGCCCTAGCGTGGGGGGGCAAAGCCTTGCCTGAGCAAACCTGAGGCAAGCGCTTTGAACATCCGTGTTGTGCGTCACAAGATAGCCGATCCTTGCACCACATGCGGAAAAACGCTTGGATATGCTGTCCACGAGTATGACCCTTTCTAGTGCTCCCATGTCTTTTGCAACTTCCAGAACCCCACAGTGCTTTGCCCCTTCATAGACAAACTCCCGATACACCTCGTCTGCAATCACGAACAAATCCTTTTCAATCGCAATCCTGATGATCCCCTCTATCTCTTCCCTTGTCAGAACCGTTCCTGTTGGATTGCAAGGTGAACAATAAAGGATTGCCTTAGTCTTTTTGGTAACGCTGGCAGCGATGACCTCTGGTGCAGGGGGTCTAAAGCCATCTTCAGCCTTTGTCTCGAGTGGACTAAGCACCACCCCTGTCATCTTCGCAAAGCCCGCGTAGTTAGTATAGAAAGGCTCGAAAATAATAATCTCGTCTGAAACATCGCAGACCGCCATCATGGCAAACAAGATCGCCTCGCTCCCCCCTGTGGTAACAAACACATGGTCAGGCTCGCACGGCTGTCCCATGCCATTTAGATATGATGCAACCTTTTCCCTTGCTGATTTCATCCCCTCAGAAGGTCCATACGCCAGCACCTTGTCTTCAAACCTTGCGACCGCCTGAAGTATCTCTGGAGGCGTCTCTATATCAGGTTGTCCGATGTTCAGGTGAAACACCTTGACCCCCTTTGACTTCGTCTGTTCTGCAATCCTTGCAAGCCTTCTTATGGGCGATGCTGGCATCTCTATGGCTCTTTGGGAAAGTTGCATGTTTCACCTCCTAAGGTGTCCCTTTACATTATTAGATGCTTTCGATTAAGGCAACATCTAAATGTGGTTCTTCGACCTTTCTGAGTCTTGCTTGCCGATGTAAAAAGTCTGCAACTTTAGGATTTTCACTTGTTGAAAAAAACAGGTTGTGCTATCAATTTGCGCTGCCCTTTGTTGGGGCAAGTTGAGGAGCACAGATGATAAAACTCAGGACATACACATTTCTTGACAGTCTGCAACCACAGCTGGCGTCTTTTATCGGGAAAACCGCCCGAGGATTTTTGCCTATCCCCGAGATGGCATCCCTGTTCATCGAGATAGCGCCAGGCATTGCGATAAACAGGGTCACAGATATTGCCCTAAAGAACACTACTGTCGTGCCAGCGGTTCAGGTCGTGGAAAGGGCATACGGATTGCTCGAGGTGCACGACTTTGATAAGGGCGAGGTTCTGAAGGCGGGCGAGCACATCCTGCGCTATCTTGGGCTACGAGAAGAAGAGAGGATGAAGCCTAAGATTGTGTCTAATCAGATCATAAGGGCAATAGAGCCGTATCAGGCTCAGATCATAAATAGGAACTCTCAGGGCATGATGATTTTGCCAGGTCAAAGCCTCTTCATCCTCGAAACAGAGCCAGCAGGCTATGTGGCTTATGCTGCAAACGAGGCAGAGAAGGCAGCAAGGATCTTTCTGGTGCATGTCCAGCCTTTTGGCTCGTTTGGGAGGCTTTGGTTGTCTGGTCCTGAATCCGAGATAGATTCAGCCGCTGAAGCGGCTGCTTCGGTTTTGGAGGCAATAACAGGTGTTTAGTCTTTTGAAGGAGGAGGTGCACTGATGGCTGATGCACTTGGAATGATCGAGACCAAGGGTTTTGTAGCGATGGTCGAGGCAGCGGATGCCATGGTTAAGGCTGCAAAGGTGGAGCTCGTCGGATATGAAAAGATTGGCGGTGGGTATGTGACCGCTATCGTGCGAGGCGATGTGGCGGCGGTCAAGGCAGCGACAGAGGCTGGCGCAAGACAGGCGGAAAGGGTTGGCGAGCTCGTGGCAGTCCATGTCATCCCAAGACCGCATGTGAACATAGACGAGGTCTTGCCACTTGGCAGGCAAGGGCAAAGGAAAGGCACAAAGACCGAATAGCGTGCATTAGTCGCTTTTCACGAAGCACGCCCTCTTTCTGGGAGGCGGTTTATGCTTATGGGTAAGGTCGTCGGAACTGTTGTTTCGACCCGAAAGGACGAGAAGATCGGCGGTCTTAGGTTCATGATCGTTCGCGAGATTGACCACCAGATGCGAGAGACGGGAAAGATGGTGGTTGCTGCGGATGCGGTGGGTGCTGGAGTTGGCGAGATTGTCTTGTTTGCCTCTGGCTCCTCTGCAAGGCAGACCGTGTTGACGCACGAGCGCCCAGTGGATGCGACCATCATGGCGATTGTGGACGAGGTCGAGGTCTTTGGCGAAAAGGTCTATGTCAAGGAGTAAAGGGTGGGAGTTGAAGAACAAAAGATAGCGCTGATAGTCGAAAAGGTGCTAGAAAGATTGCGCAAGGAAGGGGCGCCTGCATCTTCGGTTCCTGCGCCAAAACCTTTCGCTGTGGTGTCGGACTTGCGAGATGTGGGAAAGAACGGGGTGTTTCCTGATGTTGAATCTGCTGTCAAGGCAGCACGAAACGCCCACGAACAGTTGATGCGTTTGCCTTTGGAGGTGAGGGAGCGGGCAGTTGATGCGATGCGCAAGGTGACATTGAAGCACCTTGAAGAACTTGCGAAGATGGCAGTAGACGAGACTGGGCTTGGAAGGGTCGAGGACAAGATAGTAAAGAACAGGCTTGCAGCGACAAAGACGCCAGGCACTGAAATCCTTGTGCCAAAGGCATTCAGCGGAGACCACGGACTTACGATCACGGAACGAGCCCCATACGGGGTTGTTTGTTCTATTACCCCTTGCACAAATGCCACCGAGACCGTGATAAACAATGCGATTGGGATGATTGCAGGGGGGAATGGGGTTGTATTGAATGCGCATCCATCCGCAAAAAGGACTACAGTGCACTTCGTGCGGATGTTGAATCAGGCGATGGTCGAGGCAGGTGCCCCTGATAACTTGCTTTCATGCGTGGCAGAGCCAACGGTAGAATCAGCCCAGCAACTTATGAGGCATCCTGATGTGAATCTTGTGGTCGTGACAGGCGGTCCTGCCGTGGTCAAGGTGGCAATGACAAGCGGGAAGAAGTGCATCGCAGCAGGTCCAGGCAATCCGCCAGTCGTGGTTGATGAAACTGCCAAACTTGAGCAGGCTGCAAGGGATATAATCGCTGGGGCAAGTCTGGACAATAATATCGTGTGTATCGTTGAAAAAGAGATCATCGCGGTCGAGGCGATTGCAGACAGATTGAAGCAGGAACTGATAAGGGCTGGTGCGTATTACATCAGAGATAGCCTCGTTCCAAAGGTCACGGAGCTTGTTGTGGATGGGGACCATCCAAACAAGCGTTTTGTTGGAAAGAATGTGAACTACATATTGCGGGAGGTTGGAATAAGCCTTCCCGACGAAACACGGATTGCTTTTTTTGAGGCTCAAGAGAGCCACCCGCTGGTGCAGATAGAACAACTTTTGCCAATCATTCCTTTTGTTCGGGCACGCAATGTGGAGGAGGCGATCGAAATGGCGGTGCGTGTGGAGCACGGGTTCAGGCACACGGCGGTAATGCATTCCTTGAACATCGAGCATCTAAGTCGCTTTGCAAAGGCTTCTAACTGTTCGATATTCGTGAAGAACGCCCCTTCTTCGGCTGGGCTTGGGCTGAACGGAGAGGGATACACCTCGTGGACGATCGCAAGTCCTACTGGGGAGGGTTTGACCACAGCAATCCACTTTACACGAGAAAGAAGGTGCACTCTGAAGGATTACTTCAGGATTATATGATTGACGAGAAAAGGCGCAGGGAAGGGTTTGCTGGCTGTTGGGTTTGCCTTTCTGGCGATGCGGGGTAAGTTGCGTTGAGCCTTTGGAGACCCACCTTTGTTCCATCCAACCTTCCGCTTGGGGGGGCTGAGGCGTTTGCGGGGGTCGAGGTGCAAAGCATCGCTCGTGGTTTTGTCGTGAACGATGCCCTTGTGAAGAAGGCACGGGCAAGGATAATGCTTGCGACAGCCATAACCCCTGGAAAGTTTTTGATTTTGTTCGATGGCAGTGTGGCGGACTGCGAAGAGTCCTTGTCAGAAGCCACGCTCGTCGCAGGGAGTGAGTTGATAGACAGTTTTTTCTTGCCATATGCGCACGACGCCATTGAGCCTGCTGTGTTTGGGGTTTACAAGCCGAGGGGGGAAGGGGCGCTTGGGATTGTCGAGACTGCAACTGCTTGTTCTGGCATCTATTCGTGCGATGCGGCGCTGAAGGCTGCCCCGGTGGTTCTTGCGTTATTGCACCTTTCAGCAGGCATCGGAGGGAAGTGCTTCTATGTGCTTTGTGGGGAACTTTACGACATAGAAGCGAGCGTGGAGGCGGCAAAAGACAGGCTTAGTTCTACATCAAGGCTGGTGGCAACCGAGATCATCCCAAGACCTCACGAGGAGTTCTTGAAGGGGCTTGGTCTTTGACCTATCTTGCGCCCTACATGGTGAGACCGAGGGTATATGGTTCTGGCATGAACAGGCTTCTATAGACCATGTCGAAGTAGTCATCGAGATAGGAGCCATCAATCACTATCGGCAGTTTTTCCAGGTCAGGCTTTGGAGACTGGGCAAACGCAAACAAGAATAGCATCAAAGCCTCGACATTGCGGGCAAGGCGTCCCCTATATTCCTGCTTCTCCCTTTGCTCCAGAATATGTTCCTCGTGCATCGAGCGCCCTATCTCGGATTCTATGAGCTCCTCGAAGTTCATGAGCAAGACCTCGAAGCGGACATGCCCCTCGCCCTGAAGGACGAACTCACGATATAGTTTTTGACACTCTTCGGGGTCCTTTGTCACGCACCTTGCATTGAAGACGGTCAGTGCCCGCTCGTCAGGCTCAGCATGTAAAAGGGCATCAGTATCGAGTTTGTATGCGAACACCATGTTGTGTCCCACAAAAGACCCTGAAAATACCTTTTCGTCCACAAGTGACAGGTCTTTATGGCTTAGAAGATATTCCTTTACCCTCGTTTCATTTTCTGGACTTACAAGGATTCGGATGCCCACGACATCATCAATATAAAACTGTGGCATGGCAGCCACGAAAAGCCCACTTCTTATGCTTTTTAGCACCCTCCTTTCAGCGTGCAAAAACTCGGCTACCATCTCCTCTGGCGGAGTTATCAGGGACTCTTTCGGGATGTTAAGAGCCCTTGCCCTTTGTTCCGCAAGTTCATCCGCCTTTTGCCTGACCTGCTCGAAGATATAGTCAATGAGCCTCCTCGCACACTTTTCTGCAACTCTTCTTATCCTTTTGATCCTGCACGATCCAGCGTATCTAGGGGGGTCGCCATGCACAAACACAAGCCCTTCGTATGGCGTTTCCCTGTAGAAATCCTGTGGGAAACGGCGATACCTGTTTATCAGTTCCTCGATCCTTGGGGTGAGGTAGTAAGGATTCGAAACAAGCAAGTCCTTCAGTTGCCCCTTTGTAGTCATCGGAACTACCTGAACCTGGTCCCCCCTGATTGCCTTCATGAGCTCGTTGGCGAATGCGGTTGACCAGATGCGCATCGCATAGGAGTTCATGTTAAGCAAGAACTTCAGACGCCTCGCATCAGAAGGCGCCATGCGGTTTTCGATCGCCCTTCCAAATATGTCTGCAAGTTCCTGACGGTGTAGAAGACTGCCAAGCAGGATCATCGTTGGTCCCTAGACCTAATGCGGTATGATGTCCTTTTTTTGCAAGGATGTCAACCGCCAGTTGTCTATTTTTCGTGCGATCGTACACCTATGGACGAAGCAAGCCTGCTAAAAAGCTATCGCCTTTCTCGATGGGTGTCTTTCTAAACAAACGAGTCCAGAATATTTTGGCAAGCAAAGGCGGAGACCAAGATTCCGTCCATTTAAGATAATTGAACATTTTGGACATTGTCCAAAATTGTCCAAAATGTCCAAAAGGGGCGATTTGACATAACCTACGAAAATTGCGGGGTTTCGGGTTTGCTAAGTTTGGCACAATTATTGCTAGTGCATAAACTGGAATCCGAGCTGACCCGGATTCCAGTCGTCATGACCTAGGTGTGGCGATAGCCTCGGTCGCACTCCCAAAGAGGGAGTGTGGGAGGTCACTGAAACCCCGCTAAAAGCGAGGCATGTGGGAGTGTGCGCAGTGGTCAAAGGGACGAGGCAGGCTGGTCGGCGGGATTTCCTAGGGTTTGTCAAGTATTTTTTTCGCGCGGCTCGTACCCACGCCAGATAAGGGGAAGATGGATTTTTAGGAGAGGCAAGAACTTTATTGAGACCTGGACATGTGACAATTTTTTGACGACTTTTTCGCACAGGTATCAGCCTGTGCTTTGATGCTGTCTTTTGTGCTGGTGCAGAGTTTTGTAAACACCTGACGGGTGACGAGGTCATGGGGCTTTTGGGAGGTTATAG
>Ga0272449_1004162_pt1 | contig 11933 bp, 9 predicted proteins | sample YNPCB0241_FD_198679 | JGI IMG/M metagenome (GOLD analysis project Ga0272449, IMG submission 198679) | Hot spring sediment microbial communities from Yellowstone National Park, WY, United States - YNP-CB-024-1 | ecosystem: Environmental > Aquatic > Thermal springs > Hot (42-90C) > Sediment...
ACTTTACGGCTTCAGCCTAGGAGAGGATTTCACCCCATTTCATTTAATATTAGACACTGATAATTTAGAGGCGGAGGAAGTCTTCCAAGCCTTGACTATCGTTTTAGATAAAATGGTTTTCAAAAAGTAGCTATTCTTTCGCAATTTTTAAAAGCGCATATAGAAAAATCTTCTATAAGACTCCTCTATCAGTATTAATCGTAAAAGGCATGCTAGTAGGGGGATGGGGTAATTGAGACACTTAGTTTTTGGGCTAGCCGTTGGAGCTATTATAGTCATCCTTTCCTATTTTCTACGAGTTGCGGAAGAAATTTTCCAAGCGTTGGTTGTTTTCAACGTCTTCTTTGTTTGCATGCTTTTTCCGTTGAACGGTTCTCTGGAAAGAAAATTAGCCGTCCTTGCCCTCGGGGACATCATTTGCTTAATTTGGAACACCATGTTTTCCATGCTAGTTGGATCTCTTGCCGTGTATGTCTGGGTTGGCTTTAACGCGTTGCTTATCATGCTAAGCCCCTTGCTGAACTCATTGTGGGTTGTGTCCCTCTGGTCTATAAGCCTAACGTTTTTGGCAAATTCTGGAAAAAGGAAAGCGACGGTGGCGGAAAGTGATTATTGAAGTTTTAGAGGCATCATTTTTCCTTTTAACTGCTTTGATGGTTGCCTATCTTATCCGCCACTACATTTTCACCATAACTGTTCTTAAAAACGTTCAAAAAGGTAAGAAAAGTCTCAGTTTACAAAATTTGGCTTACAAGCCAACGGTTTCAATTTTGATTCCCGCCCGTAACGAAGAACGCGTCATTGGAAGACTCCTTCAAAGGATGACGGAGTTAACCTATCCTCAAGATAAGCTACAAGTAATAGTCATTGACGATGCCTCGGCAGATGAAACTGGGAAAATAGCGGAGCATTATTCTAAAGCCTATCCTTACATCAAAGTTGTTAGACGCGACAAAGGCGAGGGTGGACGTGAAAGGCCTCAGCCCTAAACGCTGGATTAAAACATGCAAGCGGCGAAATAGTTCTATGTTTTGATGCAGACTATTACCCCCAAAGAGACATTGTGGAAAAACTTGTAAAAGAGTTTGCAGACCCGAAGGTTGGAGCTGTGCAGGGAAGAGTCGTAGTTTTAAATGAGCCTCAAAACATTGTAACGAGGCTTGTGGCATTGGAAAGGATAGGCGGATACCGCGTCGACCAGGAAGCCCGCGACAAACTCAATCTAATAACCCAATTTGGCGGCACTGTTGGCGGCTTTCGCCGTGAACTCTTAGAGTCGCTGGGAGGGTGGGATGAGCACATACTTGCAGAAGACACAGACCTAACTTTCAGAGTTTACCTCGCGGGCTATAGGGTCAAGTATGTTTCAGACGCCAAATGCTATGAAGAGGCTGTTGAAAGCTGGCAGGCCTACTGGAAACAGCGTTATAGATGGGCAAAGGGGCACATGCAATGCGCCTTTAAGCATATATTAAACGTTTTGAAAAGCAATAAACTTAGGTTTTTTGAAAAGGTTGACGGATTGTTATTGCTTAACGTTTACTTCATGCCCCTCATAGTCCTCCTCTCATGGATTGTCGGCGTTCCCCTTTTTCTTTTGAAATTTTCCCAATGGCTAACCCCATTTTTAACGATGATGTCTATCTCCCTATACAGTGCTGTGGGAAACTTTGCGCCTTTCTACGAAGTTGGTGTTGGAGCATACCTTGACGGCAGAACAAGGGCCCAGTGGCTTATCCCCCTCTTGGTCTTCACATTCCTATACAACATTCCGATATGTGCGAAGGCTTTTCTGGATATTATCTTGGCAAGGCTGGCGGGTAGAAACTGCAATCAATGGGATAAAACAGTGCATTCTGGTAATGGAAACTGTTATATTGCATTTCTTCAAAACAATGAAAAGGTAAATAATGGCTCCGACTCCGACTCTAGCTTCGGTCACGATGCTGTTTTTCGGAGTGTTGGTTTTCATTATCTTCACGCTCCTGCCAGCGATGGTAGAACTGAAAAAGCCGAAAGATCCGGGGCCGAGAATAATCAGAGACCATACAGTTTGGTATGATATCGATTTTGGGGTAAAACCCCTAGAAAACGAAGGCGACTTGGAGAAAGAACTGAAATTTGGCAGGCTAATCTCACGGGAAGTTTCAGCTATTCTCGCTGTTCTGCCAAGCTTAGAATCCTAATCTTTTGGAGTTAACTTGAAATTACAAAAGCTTATAGACAGATATGGCATGAACTTGCAGTAACCAGAAACGCTGACATGGGTGTAACAAATGCAAGTCTATTTAGTAGCAGCTTCCATAAATCCTCTGGAAAATTTAAGCATGCTCAGAGATTGCTCTTCTGTAGAGACTAAAATTTTAGTAATAGACGAGGGAGATATCGGTGTCCGCAAGGTGAACGAGAAGCTCTTGTCAGGCGTGCACCACGAGTTTTACGGGCCCAGAGAAAGGGCGAAGTGGTTTAAAGACAGATTCGGAAAATCCTATACAAAATACCTTAAATTGATTCCGGAAAAATGCCACGCCGAGTCTTCCTTCGGATTTTTAAAGGCGTATGAAGAGGAAGCTACTGTTATATTGGAGTTGGATGATGATGTATACGTTCCAAACGGTTTTTTGGAGGCGCATATCGATAATTTGTCTAGCGATGACGGAGTCACCGTGAACGCTTCTGGACGATGGTATAACACCATTGAAAACCTCACCTTAAATGGGGGTCAGAGTATTTTTCCAAGGGGGCATCCTTATGATCTAGCTTGTAGAACGGAGGACTATGTTTGGACTAATGATGGCGGAAAATGTGTGTTGAACATGGGACTTTGGAGTGGGCAGCCAGATCTAGATGCGTTAACCATACTTTATTATGGTGGGTTGGACGGCAAATGCACAATAGAAAGCATGGGACATAAGCGGAATAAAGTAATCGTTGGGAAAGGGACATACTTTGCAATCTGCAGCATGAACACATCCTTCCTTCCCAAAATTGTACCAGCTTTCTACCAGCTTTACATGAACTTCAATAATATAGACAGGTTTGACGACATTTGGTCTGGAGTTTTCCTCAAGAAAATAGTCGACCATTTAGGCGACAAGGTTTGCCTAGGTAAACCTTCCGGCAGACACGTTAAGCGAAGCAGAAGCATTTTTAAAGACTTGCAGAAGGAAGTGAATGGACTGGAAATGAACGAGCATCTATGGAAGGTTTGCGACACGGCGGAGTTTTCAGCAAAGAGTTATGCAGACTGCTACCTTGAACTAGCCGACCACCTCAGTAAAAACTTGGACAAACTGGCTAAGCGTGCCGAGCACGTCAAGTTTTGGAAAGTTCAAATAGAAAACATGCGGAAATGGGTTGAAGTAGTAGACAAAATATCATAACCCAAAGCTGCATGGTGGTTTCTCGGATTGCAAAATAGATGGCCCATGGTTTCCGTGGTTGTGGTTAACTTTAAGGGAACAAGCCAACTTGAGAAGTGCTTAAGCTATTTATTAAGGACAAAATATTCCCACTATGAAGTTATTGTTGTAGATTGCCTAACCGAAAATTTGGCAGCGTGGATTAAGCGGCATTTTCCAACAGTAAAATTTGTCCACTATGACTATGATATTGGGCCATCTGCCTCCCACAATGTTGAAAGACATGTTTTAAATCCAGACAGCAAGTATTTGGCTTTCATCGACAACGACACTTATGTGACCGAGAACTGGTTGGATGAGCTTGTAAAAGTTATGGAAACCGACGAGAAAATAGGCGTTGCACAAGCGAAAATATTGGCAACTTGGAACAACAGTCTCATGGATAACGCTGGATTAGCAATTGACGCTTTGGGAACATGGTATACAACAAGAGGTCTTAAGGCAGACGATTTTCAGAGCGTGTTTGAACTTTTCGCTGCATCCTCCGCCGGATGCCTAGTGTTGCGGGAAGCTTTCGAAAAAGCGGGAGGTTTCGACCTCGACTACTTCATATATGACGATGATACAGACTTTTCCTTCAGAGTTAGGTTGCTCGGGTACAAAATAGTTTTTGTTCCATCCGCCGTGGTGTTCCATGACGGAGAACCCGTGAGGGCTTTGAATCCAAGGAAACTGCGGCACTCGGTTAAAAACAGGATTTCCACGATGATTAAAAACTATGAGTTGAGAAATCTTTGGTGGCGGTTTTCCCTATACTCAGCCTTAGCCTTTTTGGCTGGAGTCAGCCTTATGATAATGGGACGACCTTTAGAGGCTAAAGAAACTCTTAAGGGGTTTAGCTACCCCCTACTAAACATTAAAAAAATATGGGAGAAAAGATTGGCTGTACAGTCTACCAGAAAGGTTAGAGACGCAGAGCTTTTCAAGCATGGTTTTATCAGAAACGATATCCGTGCAACTGTTTTAGACATTAGGTTAAAAGCGGGGCACTTCCTCTAAATAATCTTGATAAGCCAAAACTTTAGGAGTCGAATGAATGGCGTTCCTAGAATGCAGTGCCTGCGGTTCAAAATTTAATGGTTATCCACCAAAGCGCTTATGCAGCAAGTGTGGAGGCTTATTAGAGTACCAATATGACTATGAAATGTTTAAAACTGCAAAGTTTGTGGGACGCTTTTCCTTCTGGCGTTATAAGCACTTTATGCCAGAGGTTAAAAACGTTGCCTCCATGGGGGAAGGCGGAACCCCACTTCACAAAACACGGAGGATAGCCAAAAACGTTGGACTGAACAACGTCTATTTTAAAGATGAAACCCGAAACCCTACAAACTCTTTTAGGGACAGATGTGCAACATTGTTAATTTCCAACGCTTTGGATTTGGGTTATAAGTCGGTTGTCTGTGCCACAAATGGAAACTTGGGGGCTTCTTTGTCCGCTTACTGTGCAAAGTTTGGGCTTGTCTGCCATGCTGTGGTTCCAAAAAGTGTGGATGTGGGAAAACTTGCCCAAATGCTCATTTATGATGCTGTAATTGAAGAATTTGGCGAGATAGTTGACGAATCTTTGAAAAGGGCTGAGGAAATTGCAATGGAAACAGGCTGGTATCAAGGCTCAGTGGAACTAAACCCTTTGGCTTTGGAGGCGCTGAAAACCATAGCCTACGAGGTTTTCGAGCAGATAGGTGTTCCAGAATGGCTGGCGGTTTCCATGGGGAGCGGCGGAACATTATATGCCATATGGAAGGGATTCAAAGAACTTGAAAAGGCTGGCAAGGTGGACACGCTTCCTAAAATGGTTGGCGTCCAAGCCGAAGGATGCTCACCAATAGTTGGTGCCTTCCTTCAGAAGACGCTGAAACCAATCTTAAAGTTGAAACCCTCAACCCACGCCCTCGCAATTTTGGTTAAAAATCCCACCTACGGAGGCTTTGCACTCGAAGCCATAAAAGAGTCGAAAGGATTGGCGGTAGCGGTTTCCGACGAAGAAATTTTCTCGGCGGAGCGGGAAATGGCGAAATTTGAAGGAATCTTCGCCGAACCAGCAAGCGCCGCAACTTACGCCGCCGTTAAAAAACTCGTAAATCAAGGGTTGATAGGCGCATCGGACAAAGTTGTGTGTTTGATAACTGGAAGCGGACTTAAGGCCACGGATGTTCTACAAGCCTTAACGAAAAAGAGAAAGGCAGCACTTGTCGGATTAGAGTTAAGCACAAAAGAGAAAATACTGAGAATCCTAAGCGGAAAAGATGCCTACGGATATGAACTATGGAAAGAACTTGGGAAAATCATGACCAGAGCCGCCGTTTACCAACACCTAAAAGAACTTTCAAAGAAAGGCCTCATCACAAGCTACAGCAAGGAAGGGCGAAAATTTTTTAAGATCACCAAACGCGGAGAAGAGGTTCTTCGGGCGTTCGATGACTTAAAGCTTCTTCTATAATCCTCAAAAATTTTGCTGCAATAAATTAAAATAGTTAAGTTATTACTATACTACTCCACAAAGGTGCAGAAGATGCCCCTTAAAACATCAACCCTCACGAAACAGTTAAGCGTTACAGGAGTTTTTACAGCGCTTGTATGCGTAGCCACCGTCAGTTTCACGGTTTACGTGCCCGGCACTAGGGGCTACTTCAACATTGGAGAGACTATGGTTTACACGGCGGCCTTGCTTTTCGGTCCCTTTGTGGGGGCCTTTGCTGGCGGAGTTGGCTCAATGCTGGCAGACGTTTTTCTCGGCTATTATTATTATGCCCCTGCAACGCTTGTAATCAAAGCCGCTGAAGGTTTTGTTGTCGGCTTCCTTAGCCGAAAGGGCTATGCCCTCGCTAAGTCCTACACAAAGCGTGAATTGAGGGTGTTCACTTCCGAAATGGGTGTTCTTGTCGGAATGCTTGTCAGCCTTGTGGGCTTCCTCTATTACAGCGGTTTTGTTGAGCTTTACTCCGGCATGTTTTCCACCCAAAATCCAGCGTCAACAATTTTTATTCCCGCCGACTTTTGGTTTGGAATAGGAGTCTTTGCTGTTTTACTGGTGGCGGCTCTCGCCTTTGTTTCTGAACCCGAATTTGGCTTTGCAATTGTCTCATGCATCTTTGGCGGGTTATTGATGGTTTTAGGCTACTTTCTCTATGAGCAGCTCTTTCTCGGAGTCTTCGCCTTCGCCGAAGTGCCCATAAACATTGGGCAGATGACGATTGGATTAATCGTAGCAACACCCATAGTAAGGGTTGTTAAGCGTGCTTTGCCACAGCTTAAAAGCCAACTTTAAACCCTTAAAATGAAAGGTGGAAAAATGAAACTGCCGCCTGGAAAAGTTCCCGTTGAAATTTTAAAAGAGGTCGTGTTCAAGAACCTAGGAGCAAAACGCCAAGAAATTGTTTTAGGACCCTCCGCTGGATTTGACGGTGCTGTGATAGACATCGGCAATAAATCCCTAATAGTTTCCATGGACCCAATAACCGGAGCCATCGCGCAGATAGGATGGCTTGCAGTTAACATTAACGCCAACGATGTTGCAACTTTTGGCGTTAAACCAGCATTTTTCTCCTCATGCATTCTTCTTTCAGAGGATTCCCGTAGACAAACAGTGGAAGCCATCTGCTCCCAAATGGACAAGGCGTCAAAAGCGCTGGGAATGGCCATAATAGGAGGACACTGCGAAGTCACACCGGGACTTGCCAACCCAATAGTCATAGGATGTGCCATGGGAATCGCTGAAAGGGGAAAATACGTTACAGCCGGAGGAGCCAAAGCAGGCGACAAGCTGATTCTGACCAAAAGTGCGGGAGTTGAAGGAACCGCTATACTCGCAACTGAACATTATGAGCTGCTACGTGAAAAAGGAGTTAGCGCAGAACTGTTAAAGTCAGCACAGAAATTTTTTGAAAAAATAAGCGTTGTGAAAGAGGCTGTTCTAGCCTTTGAAACTGGCGGCGTGGATGCCATGCATGACCCGACGGAAGGCGGAGTTCTCGGAGGCGTCCATGAAATGGCTGACGCTTCAAATCTTGGCGTAAAAGTTTTCGAAGAAAAAATTCCCATAGCCGAAGAAACAATCGAAATCTGCAATTTCTTCAAAATAGACCCCCTTCAATTAATTAGTTCTGGAGCCCTTCTTATAGCCTCAAAAGGTGGATTTGCAGAAAAAATTGTCCAAAGACTAAGGGAACACGGCATAGCGGCTTCAATAATCGGAGAATTTCTAGCCTCCGTAACCGAGCGCTTCATAATTCGCAAAGATGGAACGGAAGAGGCTCTTCCACGGCCAGAAAGCGACCATTTGTGGGCTGCCTTAGCAAAACACAGATAAACATGTCGCGTAACCAATAATCACTTATAACTCAGACTTCAATGGGAGAGAACACGCCATTGGATTCTCACTTCGGAAGGGTTTTCATAACTGGTGGGGCAGGTTTTATAGGAAGCCACCTTGTTGATAGGTTATGCCAGAACCACGTTGATGTTGTGGTTTTTGACAACCTTAGCACTGGAAGAATTGAGAACCTTAAGAAATGGATGAACGCGCCTAACTTCAAGTTTGTGTTGGGCGATCTTCTATCTCCAGAAAATATCTGGAAAACCTTGGATGAGTGTGAAGCGGTTTTCCATTTAGCGGCGAACCCTGAGGTCAAGACAAGCTCGGAGAATCCCAAAGTTCATTACGAACAAAATGTGCTTGCAACCTTCAATCTACTTGAGGCAATCCGCAAAGTGGGCAATGTCAAAACCTTGATTTTTGCTTCCACTTCAACTGTCTACGGTGATGCTTTGGAAATCCCAACTCCCGAGGAATACGCTCCTCTTAAGCCCATTTCGGTTTATGGCGCTTCAAAACTTGCCTCTGAAGCCCTAATAACAAGCTACGCTTACACTTATGGTTTTAAAACAGTGATCTACAGACTTGCAAACATAGTTGGCTCAAGAGCCCAGCACGGGGTAATATGCGACTTTATAAGAAAACTTAGGGAAAACCCTAAAAAACTTGAAATACTTGGGGATGGAACCCAAACGAAATCCTATCTTCATGTTGAAGACTGTGTAAACGCAATTTTAATAGGCACAAACCTAAGCCGTGAAAAAGTGGAAATTTTCAACGTTGGGTCCGAAGACCAGGTAACCGTTAAAGAAATAGCAGATATCGTCTGCGAAAAAATGGGCCTCAGCAATGTTCAGTACATATTCACTGGAGGCGTTGACGGGGGAAGAGGATGGAAAGGAGACGTAAAATTTATGATGTTAAACGTTAATAAACTTAAAAAACTAGGCTGGAAACCTAAATTAAACAGTCGCCAGGCTGTTGAAAAAGCCGTGGAGGAAATCCTTAAGGGAGAATAAACCTGAAGGGTGGCAGTTGATAGGGGAAGAGGAGGCATACCCCAAAGTTTCGATCGTCGTTCCAGTTAAAAACGGAGCGGCGGAAATAAAGGATCTCCTAGAATCCTTAATGCGTGTTGATTACGACAAAGACAAGCTTGAGATAATAGTTGTGGATGGATGCTCCACTGATGGCACAAGGGAGATAGTTTCACGCTACCCGGTTAAACTTTTAACAGAGGAGAAACCGGGAGTTAACGCTGCAAGGAATGCTGGCATAAAAAACAGCACAGGGGAGATTATAGCCTTTACCGACCACGACTGTGTTGTCCCAAAGGACTGGGTTAAAAAAATTGTTGCAAGCCTCCAAGACCCAGAAATTGGATGTGTTGGCGGTCAAATCTTAAGGTATAACGACGATTTTCTAGCGCGGTATGCGGATGAAAGCATAATCCCAGTGATGAGGATATTTAAGAAGAAAACGTTAATAGAAAAAATAAGCTCCCCAGTTTATTATCCTGTGGGATGCAACTTTGCCGTTAAAAGGGAAGCCGTGGAAAAGACAGGCTTTTTTGATGAAAGATTTGAATACGGCTTCGATGAGTTGGAATTCGCTGAAAGGGTTTGTGATAAGGGATACAAGATACTCCTCACCCCTGAAATCTCAGTAAAGCATAAACATCGCTCAACATTGTTGGGGCTTTTGAAGCAGACTTTCCGCTATGGACAAGGAGGTGGTTTAGTGCCAAGGGTTAAAGGGGTTAACAGTGTATGGTCAAAATGGGTTTTGTTAAGCATAGCCAGTTTTGCCTTGTGGTTTTTCGCTATTTTATTCCTAATCCTCTACATGTTTCTCACGTGGTCCGCAGAGTCCCTTCTCACTCTTTCTGCGCTACTGTTTTTCCCTCTGGTGGGGCTTATGGCATTATACACCTATAAAACATTTAAAGTGGGAGATGGAAAGTACCAGCGGATATTGGCTTACCCCTTTATAGACGTTGCAAGGTCTCTAGCTTTTGTGGCCGGTGGAATACACCGTTTATTAAAGCCGTTGAGTATAAAACCGCATGGAAAGGCTTTCAACCCAAAGTTAGGCGCTGGAATAGAGAAAGCCTAAATTGTAACCTCCAATTACTGTAAGTGGCACGTGGGTTGGTTGTGATGGCGGAAGAAAAAGACCCTGTTAAACTCCATAAGACTGGAAACACTCTCTATGAGCTGGGCAAGTATGAGGAGGCAATAGAGAACTTTCTGAAAGCATCTGAGCTTTACCAAAAGGCGAACAACTTCTTTGACGCTGCCTACTCGTTTTTCAAAGCTGGCGAATGCTCCTTCATGCTTAAAAATTATGAAAAGGCTGTTGAATACTTCCTAAAATCTGCGGATTTGTCTTTCAATAAGGGCTTTGACAGATTTGGAGTAAGTGCACTGGAATATGCAAGGGACTGCTATAAGGCGTTGGCGCAAAAAGAGAAAGTTGAAGAGTTGGAGAAAAAGATAAAAGAGGTCAAAGCAAGGCTAGAAGAATCCTTCTAGAAAGCCCAAAGCTCTTTTTCTTTGTGCAATCTATTTAACAAACCTCTCCAATATTTCGCCTTAGAAGCACGGAAAGGGCAGATTATGCCAACGAACTTCTCTGATCTTGCAGAACTATGTGAAAAACTGGAAGGGATGAAAAAGCGAATCCCTATGGTGAATCTTGTTGTAGACTTCTTGAAGAGCCTTGAGCCCAAAGAGGTTGAACCCGCCGTCTCGATGATTTTGGGGAGGGCTCTCCCAAAGGGGAGCCAGCAAACCCTTGAGGTGAGCTGGGCTACGCTTAGCGAAATAATTAGGCGCATAACAGAGGTTGACTGGAAAGTTTTCATGGATGCTTTCAGCAAAACTGGGGACATAGGCGCAGCGACAAAAATTGTTTTTGAAAACAGCAAAGTCAAAAGGCAAATGTCGCTATTTGAAAGGACTTTAACCATAACCGATGTGAGAGAAAGTTTTGAGGCTATAGCCGAAGCTACTGGGCATGGTTCCAGAGAGAAAAAGGAGCGTTTAATAGAAACACTGCTGAGTTCGGCTTCGCCCCTTGAGGCTAAATACTTAGTCAAAATAATTATTGGAGAGATGCGAACCGGCTTTCACGAAGGCTTGATGGAACAAGCGGTTTCCACAGCTTTTCACGTTCCGCTAGATGTGGTTCAGAGGGCCAGCATGGTCTTGGGCGACATAGGTTCTGTGGCGACCATAGCGAAAACCGAGGGCAAAGAAGGGCTCTCAAAAGTGGGTTTTAAAGTTTTCAGACCTGTTAGGCTTATGTTGGCGCAGATGGCAAATGACGTGGCTGAAGCCTTGACAGAGCATGGTGGAAAAACAGTCTTCGAATACAAACTTGACGGAGCTAGAGTCCAAATCCACAAACAAGGCGAAATCGTCAAAATTTACAGCCGTAGACTGACCGATGTGACTGAAAGCCTCCCAGAAATAGCTGAAGCTGTGAAAAACAATGTGAAGGCTGAAGAAGCGATTTTAGAAGGCGAGGTTATAGCCGTCGACAATGAAGGACACCCGCTTCCCTTTCAGCATTTGATGCGAAGGTTCAAAAGGGTCCACGGAGTTGAAGACATGACCGAAGCCATCCCCGTAAAACTTTTCCTCTTTGACATTTTATACTTGAATGGACAAGGTCTAATAGTGCTTCCGTACATGCAGCGAAGACAAATCTTAGCTGAAAACGCTGGCGAAATTCCCCTTACAAAACAGATTATTACAAGTGACGTTGAAGAAGCAGAGCGGTTCCTTAAAGAAGCCACAAGTGCCGGACATGAAGGGCTTATGGCCAAAAAAATCGACAGCGACTATGTTCCCGGAATTCGCGGAAAGCGTTGGCTCAAGATAAAGCCGACCCTTGAACCCTTAGACCTTGTGATTGTTGCGGCCGAATACGGTTATGGGCGGAGACGCGGGTGGCTTTCCGACTATTACCTGGCGGCGCGGGACGCCGAAACAGGCGAGTTTCTAACTGTGGGTAAGACTTTTAAGGGCTTAACTGACGCGGAAATCATTGAAATGACAAAACGCCTCAAAGAGTTGGCCATAAAAGAAGAGCCTAGAAGGGTTTTTGTGGTTCCGAAAATAGTTGTTGAAGTTGCCTACAACGAAATCCAGAAAAGCCCAAAATACAAGTGTGGCATGGCACTGCGGTTC
>Ga0272449_1004169_pt1 | contig 11917 bp, 13 predicted proteins | sample YNPCB0241_FD_198679 | JGI IMG/M metagenome (GOLD analysis project Ga0272449, IMG submission 198679) | Hot spring sediment microbial communities from Yellowstone National Park, WY, United States - YNP-CB-024-1 | ecosystem: Environmental > Aquatic > Thermal springs > Hot (42-90C) > Sediment...
GCGCTGGAAGCGGGCGCCACGCCCGACGAGATCCGCCACGTGGCACTGCTGGCCATCACCACCCGCGGCTTCCCGGCCGCCATCGCCGGCCTGGCCTGGGTGGACGAGGTGCTGACGGCCGCCCCGTAGGTGCCGGGAGCCACCGTGCCGCAGCGGACCCACGGGGTGCGGGTACCGCTGCCGTCGTCGCTGGTGCCCGTGACCATCGTCCGACGGCGCAACCGCTTCGCGGTGGACGTCCGGGCCGGCCGTCGGCGTCTCGTCCTCCACCTCCCCAACTCGGGACGCATGCAGGAGCTGCTGGCGACGGGGGCGGTCGGCCTGGCCGCGGTGGCCGCACAGGCGCGCGGGCGCACCCAGGGCACGTTGGTGCTGGTCCGCCACCGCGGCCGCTGGGTGGGCGTCGATGCCCGGCTGCCCAACCGGCTCTTCGAGACCGCGCTGCGGGCCGGCGCGCTGCGTCCGTTCCGGGGCTACCGCCGGTGGCGGCGCGAGGTGCCCGTGGCCGGAGTGCGTCTCGACTTCGTGCTGGAGGGCCCCGGCGGTCCGTGCCTGGTGGAGACCAAGTCGTGCAACCGGGTGGACGACGGCGTCGCGCTCTTCCCCGACGCGCCCACCGTGCGGGGCACCGCGCATCTGCGCCTGCTGGCGCGCGCCGCCCGCGCGGGCCGGCGAGCGGCGGTCGTCTGGTTCGTGCAGCGCGACGACGCGCGGGTCTTGCGGCCCTTCGCCGCGGCCGACCCCGACTTTGCCCTGGCCATGGCACGGGCCGCGCAGGCCGGCGTGGAGTTCTACGCCTACACCTGTCGCGTCACCCCCCGGGCGGTGACTGTGGGCAGTCGCATCCCGGTCCAGGCAGACCCGAAGACGGTGGCTGCGAGGCGTGTGCGCCCGCGCCGGTGGGTGCGTGCCTACATCGGCCTGGGCTCCAACCAGGGCGACCGGCTGGCCCTGCTGCAGGAAGCCGAGGCACGGCTGGCCGCCCGGCCGCAGATTCGCATCACGGGCCGCTCACCGGTGTACGAGAGCGCGCCGGTGGGGTATACGGCGCAGCCGTGGTTCCTCAACCGTGTCCTGCAGATCGAAACCACCCTGCCCCCGCACCGCCTCCTGACCGCCCTGCAGACAGTAGAGGCGGCGCTGGGGCGCGTCCGGACCGTCCGCTGGGGCCCGCGTACCATCGACCTGGACCTGCTCCTCTACGGGGAGGCGACGATCGCCACGCCCCGCCTGGTCGTCCCACACCCGCGGCTCCCGTCCCGGCGGTTCGTGCTCCAGCCGCTGGTCGACCTGGATCCCGGCCTGCGGCTGCCCGACGGCCGCTCCGTGCGGGCGCTGCTGCAAGCGGTGGGGCAGGCGCAGGCCCTGCGCATGGTCCCCGGCTGAGGCCGCGAGCAGGGGCGGCCGCTGCCCGTCGCCTTCCCTGCGCCTGTCAGATCCCCCACCCCTGCACCGTGATCACCTGTCCGGTAATGCCTTGCGATGCGTCGGAGGCCAGGAAGACCGCGGCGGCCGCAATGTCCCCCCGCCGGGTCCACCGCGAGAGGTCCTTGGGCTTCATCATCTCCACGTTGGCCTTGGTATCGACCAGCCCCGGCGCGATCGCGTTGACGCGGATCTGCGCGTCACGGCCTTCCAGGGCCAGGGTGCGCGTCAGGGCTTCGACCCCGGCCTTGGCGCAGTTGTACGCCACCATGTTGGCTTGCGGCAGCCCGGCCCTGGCGAAGTTGATGATGACGCCCCCGCCGGCAGCGCGCATGTGCGGGAACACCTCCCGGGCGCACAGGAAGGCGCTCTTGAGGTTGATGCCGATCTCGTACTCCCAATCGGCCAGCGTATGCTCGGTGGCGGGTTTGTAGCGGGTCAGACCGCCCGCCAGGTTCACGAGGACGTGGATGCGGCCAAAGCGTTCCATGGCCTGTTCCACCATGCTGCGCACCTGAGCCTCGTCCGCCAGGTCGGCCGCGATGGGCAGCACCTGCGCCCCGGCCGACTCCACTTCCCTGGCGCGCGCCTCCACCTGGTCGCGGCTCCGCGCCACCACCACCAGCGCTGCGCCCTCCGCGGCGAAGGCCTGTGCCACCGCCTGACCCACCTGGCCGTCGCGGCTCACCCCGGTGACGATGGCCACCTTGCCAGCCAGCACCCCGCTCATGCCGAGCCCCCCTTTCCGCGTCAGACTCCGACACGCTTAGCCTGCCCCCACTCCCTGCTCCGCCTCAATCGGGTATTCGCCCGATAGGCGTCCGCAGGAAGGCGTGGTACCTTCCACCAACAGGTGTAACACGGTGTCCATCCTGCGTATCACCGGCGGCCGAGTCTACGACCCCGCGAACGGCGTCGACGGCGAGGTACGGGAGATCTGCATCGCCGACGGCCGCATCGTCCCCACCGCCGAAGGCGGTCGGATCATCGACGCCCGGGGGTGCGTCGTGTTCCCGGGCGGGGTGGACGTCCACACCCACATCGCGGGCGGCAAAGTCAACTTCGCCCGCAAGATGCACCCGGAAGACCACCGGCGGTCGCCCCCGTTGGCGCGCACCGCCACCCGGCGTTCGGGAGTCGGCACGGCCGTGCCGTCCACATTCGCCACCGGCTACCTGTACGCGGGGCTGGGCTACACCACGGTCTTCGAAGCCGCCACTCCGCCGTTGTTCGCACGGCACAGCCACGAAGAGCTCCACGACATCCCCGTGGTGGACAAGGGGCTCTACGTCCTGGCGGGCAACAACGAGATCCTGATGGACTTGTTGGCTGCGGGCCAGGAGGACCGCGCCCGCGATTTCATCGCCTGGCTGGTCTGGGCCACCAAGGCCTACGGGGTGAAGATCGTGAACCCGGGCGGCGTCGCCGCGTGGAAGTTCGGCGGCGACGCCCGGGAGTTTGCGGAACCGTTGCCGCCGGCGGGCGTGTCACCACGGCAGATCGTCACGTTCCTGGCCCGGGCCGTCGAGACGCTGGGCCTGCCGCACCCGGTACACATCCACTGCAACCAACTCGGTCGACCGGGCAACGTGCGCACCACCCTGGAGACCATGCGGGCCCTGGAGGGGCACCGCGCCCACATGGCCCACCTCCAGTTCCACTGCTACGGGGGCGACGACTGGGCCAACCTGTCGTCCCAGGCCGTCGCGGTAGCCGACTACCTGAACGACCACCCCACCTTGACCGCCGACTCCGGCAACGTGCTCTTCGGCCCCGCGGTGACCATCACCGCCGACGGGCCCTGGCAGTACCTCCTCTACCAGCTCACGGGGCAGAAGTGGAGCAACCTGGACCAGGAGATGGAAGAAGGATGTGGCATCGTCCCCTACCACTACCGGGAACGCAACCTGGTCAACGCCATCCAGTGGGCGGTGGGCCTGGAGTTGCTGCTGCTGGTCCGCAACCCGTGGCAGATCTTCCTGAGCACCGACCACCCCAACGGCGGGATGTTCACCCGGTACCCCCACCTCATCCACCTATTGATGGACGCGGCCGTGCGCCGGGAGCACCTTTCCCGCCTGCCACCCCGGGTGCTGAAGCGGACCGTGTTGGCCGAGCTGGACCGCGAGTACACGCTGTCGGAGATTGCCATCGTCACGCGCGCCGGGCCGGCCCGGGCTTTGGGGCTCACCCACAAGGGCCACTTGGGACCCGGGGCTGACGGAGACGTCGTCATCTACAATGACGACCCTGATCGGGAACGCATGTTCGCCAATCCTCGCTACGTGATCAAGGCCGGCACCGTCGTGGTGGAAGAAGGTGAGCTCCGGACAGAGGTCCCCGGGGTGGTACTGGCCGTGCGGCCGGCGTTCGACGAGGCCATCGAGGCCCACCTGCGTGGGGTCTTCGAGCAGCACTACACCGTGACCTTCGAAAACTACCCCATCGCCCCCGAGGCTCTTCCCCACCTCAGGGTACTGCCGTGCAGGTCCACGGCGTAGCCATCGACGATACCTTCGCCGAAGCCTTCCCCATGTGGGGTACCCGCACCATCATCACCGCCGACACCCTGGGGTGGGCGATGCACGCCGCCCGCAGCATGACCGGGTTCGCCACCTCGGTGATCGCCTGCGGGTGCGAGGCGGCCATCGAAGGCCTTTGGCCCGACACCCCGGACGGTCGCCCGGGCATCAGCGTCCTGCTCTTCGGCATCACCAAGAAGGCGTTGGACACCCTGGCGGTGCGCATCGGGCAGACGGTCATGACGTGCCCGACCACCGCGTGCTTCAACGGCCTCGACGGTACCGAGCACGTGCGGGTGGGAAGCGCGCTCCGGTACTTCGGCGACGGCTACCAGCGCAGCAAACGGCTGGACGGGCGGCGTCTGTGGCGGATCCCTGTCATGGACGGCGAGTTTGTCGTGGAGGACCGCTTCGGCGCCGTGCAGGGCATCGGCGGCGCCAACTTCCTGGTGCTGGGCGATGACCAGATGACGACCCTGCGCGCCGCCGCCCGGGCCGTGCGCGCGGCGCGCAGGGTCCGCGGCGTGGCCCTGCCGTTTCCCGGCGGCATCGCCCGCAGTGGCAGCAAACCCGGGTCGCGCTACCGCTTCCTGCGCGCCTCCACCAACCACCCCTACTGTCCTACCGTGCGGTCCCTGGTGACCAGTCGACTCCCCGACGGGGTGAATGCCGTGTACGAGATCATCATCGACGCCCTGGACGAAGGCGCCGCCCGTGAGGCCATGCGGCAGGGGATGCTGGCGGCCTGCCAGCCCGGCGTGCTGGCCATTTCCGCCTCCAACTTCGGGGGGGCGCTGGGGCCCTACAGGCTGTCGCTGCGCGAGATCCTGGCGGAGGTCGGCGGTCGGGAGGATCCGTGATGGATCGCATCGTGCTCAAGGGCATGACGTTCTACGCCTACCACGGCGTGGGCGAGGAGGAGCGGCGCAAGGGCCAGGTGTTCTCCGTGGACGTGGAGGTGGGCGGAGATTTCTCCCGGGCGGGTCGTAGCGACCGTGTGGAGGACACGGTGGACTACAGTCAAGTATTCCGGGAGGTCCGGGCCGTGGTGGAAGGGCCCACCCGGCACCTGCTGGAGGCGGTGGCTGAAGAGATCGCGGCGCGGCTGCTGACGCGCCCGGAGGTCGCTCACGTCAGGGTCGAGATCCGTAAGCCGCACGTGCGCCTGCGTGGCGCGGTCCTGGAGTATGCGGGGGTCAGCATCGAACGGGCGCGCCCGCCGGATGCCGGTGCACGATGATGCTGCCGCCGTTCCACGTGATCCCGGTCCTGGACCTGCGCGGCGGCCAGGCCGTCTGGGCTCGCGGCGGCCGGCGTCACGAGTACCAGCCCCTGCGCTCGCCGGTGGTGGGTGGACCGGACCCGTCGGAGATCATCGCCACCATCAGGAGCCGGTTCGGCCTGACACGGTTCTACGTGGCGGACCTGGACGCCATCGAAGGCACCGGCTCCAACCTCGACCTGGTGGCAGACCTGGCCCGACACCCGGGCGTCGCCCTGCTGGTGGACGCTGGTGTCGCCGACCTGGCCACGGCTCGGCGCGTGCTGGAGGCCGGGGCCACGTACGTGATCGTGGGCTCGGAAACGCTGGAGGATCTGGAGGCGCTGGAGACGATGCTGGCGTCCCTGCCCCGCTCCGCCGTGGTCTTCAGCCTCGACGTCCGCAGCGGACGCGTGCTGTCCCGGTGCGAGCCCCTGCAGGGCGCATCCCCCGCCACGGTGGCCGGACGGGTCGCTGCGCTGGGTGTCCCGACGCTCATCGCCCTGGAGCTCCAGCGCGTGGGCACAGGTGCGGGCCCTGACCTGGAGCTGCTCCACGCGGTCAGGGCCGCGGCGCCCACGGTGGCGCTCCTCGCCGGCGGCGGTGTGCGCGGGGTGGACGACCTCTCGGCCCTGGCCGACCTGGGATGCGCCGGAGCGCTGGTGGGCACGGCCCTTGCCAGCGGCACCCTGACCCCCGCTGCGCTGGAAGCCTGGAGGACCACGGGTGCCTGAGGTCCATCACTCCCGCAAGCCGAAAGACGAAGACTTCCTCGAGACGCACGACGGCCTGCTGTGCAGGGTGCTGGGGTACCTGCATCCACCCGACGGGTACATCGCCTACCCCCACTACGCCCGGGACCCGGGTGCGGAGGTGGCTTCGGGAGTGAAGGGGAGCTACCGGAAGCTGCCGCAGCGGTTCAACGCGCAAGGCATTGCGGGCACGATCCGGTACCTGGAGCAGCACTACCCTCACTACGTGGTCGACGACCCGGTACAGGGCGTGCGGCTGCCGCGGGTCCTGCGGCGGTGCGTCCGCCGGTACCTGTGTCCGGAACACCGTCTGGCCGCCCTGCTGCAGCGACCGCGCGACCCGCTGGAGGCACTGGTCCGGACACTGACCGTCACGCTGGCGGACGCGGCGGGCGTGGCCACGTCGGCGCTGGGTGTCACGGGCTCGATCCTCGCCGGCCTCCACGACCCTGAAACGTCCGACATCGACCTGGTCTGCTACGGCCGCGAGGCTACGCGGCGGCTCAAATCCGTGCTTGCGTCGCACCGCCTACCCGACCTTGACCCTGTCGAAGACGAACGGCTGGCCCACTGGGTGTGGGAACTGGTGCACGACTTCCCGGTGGACGATGCGGCGGCGCGGTACCTCGTGGGTCGCCGATGGAACTGCGGGCGCGTGGGTGGTCGGTTCTTCTCCATATGGGCAGCACGCGCCGACGACGAGATCACGGAGGCGTACGGGACCCGATGGTACCGCCCGCTGGGGTTTGCTTGCGTACGGGCGGTCGTAGAGGACGCCAGCGACGCCGTGTTCCTGCCGGCTGTCTACAGGGTGCGTCTCGTGGCCGTCACGGAGGGCCCGCACGTGCCCGTGGACCAAGTGGTGAGTTACGACATGCGCTTCGTCGACGCGTTCGACGAGGGCACCCCCATCGACGCCGGCGGCCAGCTGGAGGCCGTCAGCGACGGAACCTACCGGCTGGTCGTGGGGTCCGAAGCGCTGGCGGGACGGGATTACCTCAGGCCTGCGGACTGACCAGAACCGCCGCCCGGCGCCCCGCGGGCCGCCGGGCCTCCGCCCGGATCTGCCGCCGATGGGGGGACACGGCCCCCTGCCATGTGTTCTTCCCAGACCGATCGAACGCCCCCCGCCGGCACGACCGGCTCAGGCCGCTGCACGGCCTGCCCGGTCGCTGACCAGGACTCCGGTACCCCGCACAGGCACATGGCAATCCCCCCCGATCGCGAACTCAGCATAACACGGACGGGCGTCCCGAAACATCCTTACCGGGCCCTCGGGGCCCTCGGGCAACCGGACACGGACCCGGGGCGCCTGGCCGTGGCGGTCTCCTGCAGGAACACCGCCCCCCCCGGCGGAATTTCGTAACAGTTCCAGTCAACAACGCACTGTCCCCTTGACAGGGGCGATGGGGCATGCGACGCGCAGCCCAGCGGAGGACTGCCGTGACACCGCCGACCGCGTTGAAGGTCTTTGGCACGGTAGCGCGGGTCCTCAACCGGTCGTCCACGCTCCGCGAAGCGCTGGATGGAGCCCTCCGCCACATTGTGCACCTGCTGGACGCGCAGGCGGGGTGGGTGTTCCTGCGCGTGGAACACAGCGACGCCTTCGCCCTGGCCGCCGACGTGCAGCTGCCAGCGGTCCTGCGCACGAACTCCGAACACATGGCAGGCGACTGCCGCTGCCTGACCATGCTGCGGGACGGGACCCTGACGGAAGCGGTCAACGTCGTGCCCTGCCTGCGGCTGGAACACACCGCGCCGTTCCACGGCCCCCACCATCACGCGACCGTGCCCCTGGCGACACCCGACGAGACGGTCGGTCTCCTGAACCTCCTGCTGGCCCCCGGGCGGGCTCTCGCCGCCGCAGAGCTGGAAATGCTGGAGGCAATCGGCCACGAGATGGCCATCGCCGTCCAGCGCGCACGGCTGTTCGAGAAGGTCCGTGACCGTGAACAGATGGTGCGGACGCTGCTGCAGCGCCTGCTGGCCGCCCAGGAAGAGGAACGCCGGCGGATCGCCAGCGACCTGCACGACCACGCCGGCCAGATGACCTCCGCCCTGATCCTGCGGCTGACCGAGCTGGCCGGCCGCCCCGACGCCAAGCCCCTGGCTCCGGCCCTGCACGAGCTGCGCGAGATGGCGCAGCGCGAGCTGGACCAGCTGCGGAAGCTGGCGTACGAACTGCGCCCCGCCATCCTGGACGATCAGGGGCTGGCTCCTGCCCTCCGCTGGTACGTCCAGCAGCATGTCCGGCCCGCCGGGGTGGAGGTGGCGCTGACCGTCCGGGGCTTGACGACGCGTCTGCCACGGGAGATCGAGATCGTCGCGTTCCGGATCGCCCGGGAGGCGGTGACCAACGCCCTGCGGCATGCCGCACCCCGCCGGCTAGAGATCCGTGTGGACCGACGCCGCCGCAGCGTGCTGGTCATGGTCCGCGACGACGGCCGCGGCTTCGACCCTGAGACCACAGGGAGCCAGGGCCTGGGCCTGCAGAGCATGCATGAACGCGCTGAACTGGTGGGTGGTACGGTCCAGGTGGTGAGTGTGCCGGATGCGGGGACCACGGTGGTCGCTCGGCTCCCCGTGCCGGCCGATCCGCCATGAGAGCGCCCGTGCGGGTGCTCATCGTGGACGACCACGAGGTGGTCCGGGTGGGCGTGCGGACGCTGGTCGACCGACACCCCGATCTGACCGTCGTGGGCGAGGCGGCGTCGGGGTCCGAGGCCGTGGACGCCGCACGTCACCTGCAGCCCGACGTGGTGGTCATGGACATCAGCCTGCCGGGCATCAGTGGGATCGAGGCCACACGACAGATCTGCCGCGAGTTGCCGGCGACCGCCGTGCTGGGGTTGACGATACACGACGACCCGCACCTGCTGTTCCGTCTGCTGGATGCGGGCGCTTCGGGGTACGTGCTGAAGCAGGCTGCGGCCGAGGACCTGGTGCTGGCCATCCGGCAGGTCGCCGCCGGCCGCGTCTTCCTGTCACCGAGGACTGCGGCAGTCGTGGCCCACGATGTCGTCGACGAGGCCGGCCGGTCTGCAGCCGGGCGTGCACTACTCCACGGCCTCACCGCCAGGGAACGTGACGTCCTGGTGCTGCTGGCGGAAGGCCTGACCACCCGGGAGATCGCCCAGCGGCTCCGGATCAGCCCCAAGACCGTCCAGTCTCACCGCGAGCACATCATGACCAAGCTCAACCTGCACCGCCGGGCGGCGCTCGTCCGCTACGCCATCCGCCGGGGCCTCATCCCGCCCTGAGCGCACCCGCGGCCACAGCGCTGCGAAGCGCCGCCAGGACCGTTTCGTCCGACGGGTAGGGACAGGACAGCGCCGCGCGCGCGGGGAGCGGCACCTCGTCCATCCGGTAGACGGTGCCGCCCGCCCCGATCCCGGTCGGGGCCGTGGTGATGTGGACGCGCGCCACGCTGCTGGTGGTCGAGTACCGACAGTCCAGCACCACGGTGGGCACTGACCGCAGGTGGTCTGCCGCAGGCCTCGGCATCGTCGCTGCGGGGTCGGCCCCAAGCACCACCACCGCGTCCACCTCGCCTCGGACCAGCAGGTCGCAGGCCGTGAACTCCCCGGGGTTGTACCGGGGGTAGCCGCGGCTGAAGTCCACCCCGAACGGGTATCCGGTCGACCACGTCATCACGGTGTCGGCGCCGGTGACGTTCCCGTGACCCCGCATGGGCATGGCCACGAACTTGGTGAAGGCGTTGAGTTCGGCGGCCAGGGTGAGGATGGCGCTGCTGTTCATGTACTTGCCGCGGGTCATGGTCAGTCCCATGCCGAAGAAGAACACGCCGAACCGGCACCGCTTCATGCGCGCCACCAGGTCGTCCAGCTGCTCCAGGGTCAGGCCGGTGGTGGCCAGGCGCGGCGGGTCCACCGGCCGGCCCTTGACCAGCGCCCGCAGCGCTGTCAGCACCTCGAAGTCCTTGCCCGGCCGGATCTGCAGGAAGATGTCGGCGGCCCGCGCGCTGGGTGTGGGGCGCACGTCCACCAGCACCATGGTCCGATCCTTGCGGCCGTTGGGGACGAACCGCCCCTTGGGCGTGAGGGTGTAGCGGGTGAAGTGCCGCGGGTGGCACTCCGCCGGGTTCGATCCCCAGTAGATGATCAGGTCGGCGCGGTTGCGGACCTCACCCAGCGTCGCTGCGATCTTGCCACCCAACTGGGTGGCTACCTCGGTGGGCCCGTGTCATATGGACGTGTGGCTGTCGACCACACCCCCCAGGAGCTCCGCCAGGGCCACCGCCTCGCGCTGTGCCTCGCACGTGGCGTTGGACAGCCCGTAGACCAAGGGGTACCTGGCCTCCCCCAGGAGCTGGGCTGCCCGGTGGATCGCATGGTCCAGATCGGCGGGCGTACCGTCTACCACCGCCGCAGGCAGGTGCCGTTCCCCGGTGTGGTGCAGGAACCACGCCTCGCCCAGGCTGCACGCGTGACGGGCCTTGACGATCCTGGCCCCCTCGACGGCCAGTTCGATATCGTCACACGTACACCCGCAGAAGGTGCAGACCGCGTTCTTCACCACCTGCATGTGGGGCCTCCCTGGGCTACTGGGTATCTCCACCCGCCGGGCGGAGTGGCCACCGCAGGGCTCACCCGAGCACGCCCCGCCACGAGCCCCGGATGCGGTACGGGACCCACCGACCGTCCCCCACTTCCCGCCATGCCGGCACCGCTTCCGATGCGCCTGCCGGCGCGGTGGCCTCTGCCGCTGGCGCCGGCGCTTCCGGCTGCTGCACGTCGCCGTACCGCTGGACGTCATCCATGGCGCGTCTCCCGAATCAGCGAGAGAAACTCCGCCCGCGTCCGCGAGTCTCTACGGAACAGCCCCCGCGTCGCGGAGGTGACGATCTTGCTGCCGGGCTTCTTGATCCCGCGCATGGTCATACAGAGGTGCTCGGCCTCCACCACCACCGCCGCCCCGTCGGCGCGCAACCCCTCCATGAGCAGGTCCGCGACCTGTTGGGTGAAACGTTCCTGGACCTGGGGCCGCCGGGCCAGCACTTCCACCACGCGGGCGATCTTGCTGATACCGACAATGCGACCGTTGGGAATGTAGCCAACGTGCACCACCCCGTGGAACGGCAGGAAATGGTGTTCGCACATGGAGTAGAAGGGGATCTCCTTGAGGATCACCATCTCCCGATGCTTGATGGTATCGAAGCCGACAGCCAGCAGGCGCATGGGGTCCTCCCCCACGCCCGAGAAGATCTCGCCGTACATCTCCGCGATCCGCCGGGGCGTATCAGCCAGCCCCTCGCGCTCGGGGTTTTCGCCGATGGCCTCGATGATCTGGCGGACGGCGCGCCGGATGGCATCCTTGTCATAGCCCGCCCGGGCCGTCTCGCCCACGGGTCGTGCAGACGCGTGCACCGGATCCATACCGCGCACCTCCACGCTACTGTTACTATAACCTGCCCGAGGTCCCTGCAGCCATCCGGCAGACGCCTGATTTTGCTGGCACCTGAGCGGCCCCACAGAGGCGCACCACCGTCCCTGTGGTCGAGCTCGCCGCATGATGGCCACGCAAGCCCCGCACCGTGGCAGCCCCACAGAGGCCCACCGCCAGCCCCTGTGGAACAAGGATACTGTGCGGGTGCTGATCTGCGAGTACCTCACCGGCGGCGCCATGGCCGGGTTGCCGTTGCTTGCGCCCATGGCAGCCCAGGGCTTCGCCATGGCCGTGGCGGCGCTCCGAGCGTTCAGGGCATGCGGCTGCCAGACCATCGTGCTCCACGATCCTCGCGTCCGCCCTGACGCGCTGCCGGCCGACCATCATGTGTCCGTGGAACCCGGCCGCTTCCATCGACGCCTGCGCGAGACCCTCGGGGCCGTCGACGCTGCCCTTCTCATCGCCCCCGAGTCCGGCGGCGTGCTGGCCGCCCTCACGGACGAGGTCGACCGCGCGGGCGTGTTGTCGCTCGGCGCAGACGCTGCAGCGGT
>Ga0272449_1004172_pt1 | contig 11913 bp, 16 predicted proteins | sample YNPCB0241_FD_198679 | JGI IMG/M metagenome (GOLD analysis project Ga0272449, IMG submission 198679) | Hot spring sediment microbial communities from Yellowstone National Park, WY, United States - YNP-CB-024-1 | ecosystem: Environmental > Aquatic > Thermal springs > Hot (42-90C) > Sediment...
CATTAGAATCGCGAACAAGCTTATCCAGTATATTGGCTATCTGTTTAGCCTCTTCTTCATACATAATCAGTTGTGGATAAGCCATTTTAAACCCTTCCTTTTTTTTATTTGAATATATCAAAGGTTGGTTTTATATGCAAGGTTTTTTAAGCAAAAACTTCAGCTTTTTTCAATAAAATTTCCCATTCTCTATCAACATACTTCTGTATTTCTTCAATAAGTCCTTCATACTTTGGCGAAAACAAATGTTTAAACCTACCCTGTCTCTTCAACCAATCAGTCACTGGTTTCTTCTCTTTTGGTATATAATTAACCTTCCAATGATACCCTTCATCAACCTCGTAAAGTGGCCAAATACATGTATCTACAGCTATCTGAGCTATTTCAACCGTTTCTGATGAAGGATGCTGCCATCCCCTTGGGCAGGGAGCCAAGACATTTATAAAGGATGGACCTGTTTTTTCTAAAGCTTTTCTCACCTTTGTCATGAAATCTCTTGGATTACTTATACATGCCTGGGCTACATAGTCTGGTTTGTGTTCAGCAATTATAGATGTTAAATCTTTCCTAGGCTGTAATTTACCTGGCAACTTTTTTCCAGCTGGAGCTGTAGTAGTTGAAGCACCAAAAGGTGTTGCAGAACTTCTCTGTATTCCCGTATTCATATAAGCTTCATTGTTGTAACAAATGAAGAGAATGTTATGTCTTCTTTCCATAGCACCTGAAAGGGCTTGAAAACCGATATCATAAGTTCCACCATCTCCACCAACAGCAATAAACTTAATTTCCTTATCTATTTTACCCCGTCTTTTTAACGATTTATACATTGCTTCAACACCAGAAATTGTTGCTGCTGCATTTTCAAAAGCAGTATGAATATAGGGAACTCTCCATGATGTATAAGGATAAAGAGTTGAAGAAACTTCTACACATCCCGTTGCATTAGAAACTACAACATCATAAGGATAAGCAGCCATAAACATATGTCTTAAAGCAATTGGAGCTCCACAACCTGCACATAATCTATGGCCTCTTACAAACTTTTCCTTTTCCTTTTCATATCTTTCTGCTAATTCTTTAAAATTCAAAACAAGTTTCTCCTGCATTATTAATCTCCTTAATCTCTTAAATTGACATAATCAAAGAGTTTTATATTACCCGTGCTAAGAAAATCCTGTATTTCTTTATATATACCCTCTACATGGTTAGGTAAGAAATCTCTCTGACCAAGACCATAAATCCTATTAATAACAGTTGCATTATTCTTAGCAGTTTGAAGAGCTGATTTTATTTCTAAATACAAATTACCACCCTCACCGCCATAGGTTTCGGCCCTGTCGAGGGCACATATAACTTTAGCATTTCTTAGAGCATCTGCTATTTCCTTTGATGGGAAGGGACGAAATACCCTTGGTTTCAATACACCTGCCTTAATTCCCTTTTTCCTTAGCATATTCACCACATGCTTTACCGTACCAGCTGCAGAATTCATTACAACAAAAGCTATTTCAGCGTCATCAAGCATAAAATCTTCAAAATAACCATAGTATCTTCCAAACCTATCTCCAAACTCTTTACCAACTTCAAGTATAACTTTCCTTGCTCTCTCCATCCCCTCTCTTACCTGTCTTTTAAACTCCATATAATAATTTGGCAAAACCATAGCTCCAAAAGTTTCAGGTTTTTCTACATTTAAGAGTGACCTATAAGGTTTAAATTCACCTATAAAATCTTTCACATCTTTATCTTCCATATACTGCATCTTCTCATAAGAATGGCTTATAATAAACCCATCAACACATACCATTACAGGTAGCCTTACATCTTTATGCTCAGCAATCTTTACAGCTTGTATAACATTATCATATGCTTCCTGAGCATTTTCAGAAAATAATTGAATCCATCCTGTATCCTTTGCTCCCATCGCATCAGAATGGTCACAGTGTATATTTAAAGGGGCAGATAATGCCCTGTTTACAAGCGTCATAACCATTGAACAACGCAATCCTGAAGCTATTGACAAAAGCTCCCACATATAAGCAAGTCCTGCTGAAGATGTAGCAGTCATAACCCTTCCACCTGCAAGTGAAGCACCAATACAAGCACTCATAGCACTATGTTCACTTTCTACAGTAACAAGCTCTGTATCAACCTCTCCATTTGCTACAAAATCAGCAAAAAGCATCATTATTTCTGTTGATGGAGTTATTGGATAGGCAGCACATACATCTGGATTTATTTGTTTCATAGCTGTTGCAATAGCTAAATTACCAGTAAAAGCATCAAACTTTTGCACTTTATTCCTCCTTAAGTTCTTTCAGGTACCATCTCTATGGCATTTGCTTTTTTTGGACATTCGTGAGCACAAATACCACAACCCTTGCAATAATCATAATTTATACCTGCAACTTTCCCATCCTTTATTAAAATTGAAGAATCGGGACAAAAAGTCCAGCATCTATAACATTGAATGCATCTATCTTCATGCCAAATAGGTCTAAAACTTCTCCATGTTCCTGTTTTATATTCCTCCGAGTTACCTGCATTTTCTATAATAACACCTTCAGGTACTTCTCTCCAGCTTTTCAACTCACTCATTCTGCTTTAACCTCCTCATAGGCTCGCTTAATTGCTTCCAAATTGCCTATTACAATTTTTTCTGAAAACTTTTTATGCATAAAAGTATGCTTGACATGGTTTAAAAACGTTTCTAAAGACAATACACCAGTAACTCTTAACAAAGCACCCAACATAGGCGTATTTGGAATGACCTTACCTAAGCATTCCAAAGATATCTTATTTGCATCTACAGTATATATTTTTCTGCCAACTATCTTTAGTTCTTCCCTAATTAATTTAGGTTCCTTTGCTGTGTTCAAGATAACATCTGCATCTTCAGTCGCCCCCTCAAGAAAATTTTCTGTATAGATTAAGCTTGGATCAACTACAACAATCACATTAGGATTTACAACAGGACAATGAGTTAATATTTTTTCTTCACTAATAATATTGTAAGCTTTAACAGGAGCGCCCATCCTTTCTGGTCCATATTCTGGAAATGCTTGAAAATATAACGGTGTTTCAATCATCGATTCACCAAGAGTTTTTGCAGCGGTAACAGTACCTTGACCGCCTCTTCCATGCCATCTAATTTCTAACGTTTTCATAGTCCCCCTCAAAAAAATTAATTAACTTCCTTTCTTTCTTTAATAGCAACTGCCATTGTAACTTCATCTAAATACTCAATATCACTACCTATAGGTATACCATGAGCTAATTTTGTGATTTTTACCCCTGTATCTTTAAGAAAATCCTTTATATATAAAGTTGTTGCTTCAGCCTCCATACTTGGGTTAAATGCTAAAATTAATTCGCTTATTTTATACAATAAAACAGATTTTTTCAACTGATAAATTTTTAAATCCTCAAGTTTACGATTTTCCATCGGTGAAACAAGACCACCTAAAACATGGTATCTACCTTTATATTGTCCAGTTCTCTCAATAGCAATTAAATCTGCAACATCTTCAACAACGCATAAAATACCCTCTTCTCTTTTATCGTCCTTACAAATCTCACATAGCTCATCTTCTGCTATATTAAAACACCTTTTGCAAATTTTTAAAGAATTGTAAACTTTCAAAAACGCATCACCAAGAGATTTAAAAAAACTTATATCTTTTCTAACTGCAAACATAACCATTCTCATCGCAGTTTTTTCACCAACACCAGGAAACTTAGTAAGCTCTGAAATTAATTCAACAATGGAAGATGGTAATGAATAAAATCCCATTAGAATAACCCTGGAATGTTTAATCCCATACCACCCGTAATCTTATTCATCTCTTCTTTTATTGTATTCCCTGCCTTTTCTTGGGCCGATTTTATAGCTGCAAGTACAAGATCTTCAAGCATTTCAGGATCATCAGGTGTGATAGCTTCTTTTTCTATCCTTAAAGACAATAACATTAATTTACCATTTACAACTGCTTTAACCATGCCTCCGCCTGATTGTCCTTCAAACTCTCTTGCTTCAAGTTCTGCTTGTAATCTCATCATTTTCTCTTGTAATGCTTGTGCTTGTTTAATTAAATTTCCAAACTGTCTACTCATCCATTGCCTCCCTTTCTTCATCAATTATTTGTTCTTCAAAAGTGTCAATTGAGCTTACGCTCTCCCTTTCAACCTCTTTTATTGATAGGATTTTGGAGCCTATAAATGCACTCATTACCTTCTTTATAGCTGGACTATTTAATATTTTTTCTTTTGAATTAAAGCTTTTAACATCACCATTGTTTTCATCATAGATAAATAAAACATTATAATCTTTGCCTAAACTCGTTCTTACAACTTTTTCTACCTGTTTTTTCCTTTCCTCGTGGTCAGCAAAATACTCATAAAATAGTCTTTTATTCTTTTGGAAAACAATCTTTACCAATTTATCTTCTAACATGATTTCCACATCTTCTAAATAGGCCTTCCACTTAGCGCTTGTTTTTAAGGTTTGGATAAGTTTTTCAAATGATGTGTCTGTTTTAGAACTTTTATCCCCTTTTTCTGTAGGCACTCCAATTGTTTTTTCTATTGAAGCATCCTTTATGCTTATGCTTTTTTCCTTCTCCGCTATCCCAAAACTTCCTGTCTCTTCAAGAAAATCTTTTAGATAAACCATTTTAAGTAATCCCACTTCAAAATCGTACATTGGATAGGGTGAAAAACGCATTTGTTCAAGCACCTGTCTCAAACCTTGATAATAGATTATCAACTCTTCTTTAACATACTTTTTGGCTATTTCTTCTAATTGTTTTATTTCATTTTCGGAAAATTCAGCTCTATCAAAGGGTATATTTAGATAATAAAGCACTAAATGCCTTAGATAAAAAATAAGCCTTTCCAAAAAATTGAAAATATCGCCACCTTCTCTAACTATGTTATCAAGCAAAAGCATTATATTTTTAAGGTCTTTCGAAGAAAGATAGTTTAGAGCATCATAAATAGTCTCTTTTGAAAGTAATCCAAGAACTTTAACAACATCCTTTTCTGTGACTTTACCATCTCCATATGCAAGCACCAACTCAAGAAAACTCATGCTATCCCTTACACTACCTTCTGACTGTCTTGCTATCATATACAAAGCATTTTCTTCATACTCAATACCTTCACTTTTAAGAACCAAACCTAAAAATTTTGTAATTTCACCAGGTTCCACTCTTTTAAAATTGAGCCTTATACACCTTGATAAAACTGTTTCGGGAATTTTATGAGGTTCTGTTGTGGCGAGTATAAATACTACATACTCAGGTGGTTCTTCTAATGTCTTCAAAAGAGCATTAAAAGCTTCGTTAGATAACATATGAACTTCATCGATAATATATACTTTATACCTCAAATGGGCAGGAAGATATTTCGTATTCTCCTTTAAAGACCTCACATCATTTACAGAAGTATTAGAAGCACCATCAATCTCCATTACATCAATGCTTTTACCTTCGAGAATCTCTATGCATGATTCACATTTATCACAGGGTTCAATCCTAATACCTTCTTTACAGTTCAACGCACGAGCAAAAATTCTTGCTGTAGTTGTTTTTCCTGTCCCTCTAATACCTGTAAACAAAAAAGCATGGGGAATCTTCTTAGCTGCAATAGCATTAGTTAAAACTTTAACTACTGCTTGCTGTCCAATAACATCTTTAAAATGTTTAGGTCTATAGCGACGTGATAATACTTGGTAGTTCATATTTTTTAAAAAAGTTTTCCTCAGTGGCAGCCAGGATTACTGCGGCACACAAAGAGGGCCACTACCGTTGCTTCCTTCCGGACCTGGCGGGGTTCGCAGCCATTTGTTGCGCAGGTCCCGGCTACCGCTGAGAAAAACTTAAATTAATTACGGAGAGGGAGGGGTTCGAACCCTCGGTACCCTTTTTAGGGGTACACACGATTTCCAATCGTGCTCCTTCAGCCACTCGGACACCTCTCCTTGTGTAAAGTTGTATTTTACATTTAATATTAACCTTTTTCAACATAATAATTTGTGATTACAAAAGTTTTTATCTAAGCTATTGTTTGTAGACGCTACTAAACAGCTCCAAAACATATTCTATATTGGCAATATCATCTGTTCTGGCAGATTTTGCGAGTATTCAAGACTTTTCCTTTAATCCAAAATATATCGAGGTTAACTTTGTCACATTGGTTTATTTCATCAAAGCTTAAATGACCTCATCTAACATTAGAATCATCTTTAGATACTTAAATTATCTCATACCTTCTAAACACAGTTAATCTAACAACCAAAAGAACTTTAATTTTTGATAGATTAATTCTCAAATTTAATCATTACAATTTGAAACTATTTCATTAGCGATAAGCTCCGCCTGTTTTAATACAGTTTCAGTCTATAAGGTTCTAATATCTCAACCAAAAGTTCAACAACGCTGCGAGGTGTGTAGAATTGCCCGCCCTTTTTACCTTCTGCCAAAGCAAACTGGCCTAAAAAATACTCAAACACATGTCGCAATATGTCGGCGCTTCTTTCCTTTGCCTGGTCGAAAGCAATGTTGCTAAAAAGATCGATTAGCCCCCCCAAGGCTAATGGAATCAATATTCCCTTTAGCATAAACTTTAGGCAATACTCCTTTTAGCGATGGGTTTTCTTTTTCAATTGCCTCCATTGCTTCATCGAGAATTTTGCCTATTTCAGGTTTTTTGGCGTTTTTTTAGATATTGCCACCTTGCCTTGGCTGGGACATAAAAGACATTTTCGGCTCTGTATTCATCTCTATCTTCAGGATCAGCACCGCTGTAATCTCCTTCGCCTTTTTTAAGCTTTTCGTATAAGTTTTCAAAGGCATCCGAAATATAGCGAAGGAAAATAAGCCCCAGCACTACATGATTATATTCCGCTGCATCAATATTTTTTCTCAATATTATCTGCAGCTTTCCAAAGTTGCTGTTCAAAAGATTTTATCGTATTATTGTTTTTCCCCATATTCAATACTCCACTTAAGTAAATATTTTTATTATAGATTTTTATTCTCATTGAATTTAAAAATCTACTTTAACCAATTATTTTTCTCATGCGCATTTATAGATGTCAATTATATTCAATAAAATCAGCTTTCACTTTATATGGTTTAACAAACTGATAAAACTCTCTTTTTTTTGTCTACAAAAATTATTAATTATTGGTGGGAATTTGCAAAGTCTGTATTTAATGTTATCTTTTGTGAAAGTAACTATGCAAGTATCTGGTCTTTGTAAAATGCAAACACTCTTCGTGACTGAGGTTCAGGGACTCTTATATCTCTATCTGTGCTTTTATAAGCAAATAGTTTGGTTCTTATACCGTTGAGAAATTTATAGGAATTCCTGTTATATAGGTTAATATTGTTTCGCTACGATACTAATCATAGTTCCTTGTGGTTTTAATTAGATTATTCTTGCTACTCTATCAAGTATAAGTAATTAATCTGCATAATCATATTTAAGTGTAAATTAACTAATAGCTATTCCATAAGAAGCACTAAGATTTATGCTTATATTATCCTGTATTGCCCGGCCAGATTTTTTTATAAGTTTGTCAATTTTTACTCCTGCTTATTCTGGTCTTATATTTAGAAACTTTTTATAAGCACAATAGCCTAAAAAAACAACTATATGTCATAATCTTACATCATTTTAAGAGAGTAGATATTACACAAAAAAAATTATCTTTATGCTTTTATTGTTAAACTTGTGTAATTAAAAAATTGCATAACTCCCACAAGTTTTTAAACAATAATAACTGATTTTTTTTGCTTTAAGAAGCTTTATCAGCACCACTTAATAATTCCGGAAAATAACAAACAAAGGGACTACATTCATGGCCAAAATGTTCTTTGTATAAACTTAAAACTTTTTTTCTTACTATCTTTATATCTTTTTCCTCTTCGAATAACTTAATTGAATGTGTAACTAACTCCACATTTTTTATTTTGAAAGAAGCAGGACTTCCTCTACCAACAATTTTAAAACCAGTAATACCTATCTTTATCAAGTCTGGTATAGCACAAATGCCACAGCCGTGGCTTCTTGGAAAACCTTGCCACATCTTCTGGATATTTATAATTTCTTTTCTTTCTTTAGGATAGCACTCTATATCATAAACCTGTTCACAAGGCCAAATTTTATTTGGATTTGTATGAAGAAATCCACAGAACCCTTCAACATTAGGACACTTACCAACAAGAATGAAAGTATCAAAATTAATATTAGGATTGTTTGCAACAATTTGTTTTATTTCGTTTAATTTCAATGATCTAGGAAGTGTTATTTTTTTTATGTTGAAAAATTTATAGTAGAAATCAGCTGTAAAACTATTTAAAGTAACTGCCATAGTGCTTGCAATTATTGGTGTTTTTATGCCAGCATCTTTTATGTGAAGCATTAGGGGAATGCTTCCCATAATAAAACCATCAACGCTAAGTAACTCTGCATATTTAGCCATGCGAATGATAAGTGGTATTTGTTCTTCTAAAAAATAGACTTGGTTGATTGTAAGGTAAATAGGTATATTCTTTGATTTGCATATATCAACTACTCTTTCGAATTCTTTTTCATTCATTTGAGCTTCTTTAAAGGATCTTTGATTTGGAGAAAAAAAATAAGGATAATCTTTAAAATACTCCGGGAATAAACCACAATATAATGCTGTAGCACCAGCTTCAATTAGTAACATTGCTTCATAGGCTGAATCTGCTGGGGATATTATATCTATTTTTTTCTTTTGTCCCATATATGCTTTTTCCTATAATCCCATGATTTTTTTGTGGCTTTACTGTTTAAAACATATCCAATGATAATCATTGCCATGGAAGGTTCTTTCGAACTATCAAAGTAGTCTTTTTTTACCTTTTTACAGATATTTTTTAGTGTTCCCTTTATGACTTCTTGTTCAGGCAATGAAATTTTATACAAAATTGCTATAGGGCAGTTTTCACCCATAACTGGTATAAGTCTTTTTGTTAGTTCATCTAAAGGGACATGGTTCATATATAAAACTAAAGTAACATCTTTCCTAGCAAAATACAAAAAATCGTGTTCTTCAAATGCAGATTTTAAAGAACGGGTACTTGTTAATACAATTGTGTTTGATATATTTGGTAAGTCTAAGGTTTTTTTTAGAATTGCAGATGCTGCATTTACAACCCCTACCCCTGGAATTACCTCACATTCATCGCTATAATAATCAATTAGTGGCTGAAAAGGAGAAAAAACTGTATCATCACCGGGCATTAAAAAACTAACAGGAGATTTAGCTCTAAATTCTTCAACCATACTCACAATGTCTTTAAAAAGATAATCAAAGGGATCAAATACGTTTTTATTTTTTAATATCATTTTAAAGGTTTGGATGTATATATTTGGTGCAAATATATACTTTGAAGCCTTGATTTTTTCTAACCCAATCATAGTTAGATGTTCAACTCCTCCAGGTCCTGCACCTATAAAGTAAACTTTATTTTTCATAATTTACTCCTTTACTATCAAAAATACTCAAAACGATAATAATAAATCCCAAGCCATTCAATAATGACAGCTTTTCTCAAATAACTATTTTTTGTCCAATCCTTTATATCAAAATTTTTCCAAAAAACGGGATGAATAATAACACGGATATTCTCTTTGCCCAGTATATTTTTAAAAGTTTCAGAAGCCCTTCTCGAATGATAAAATGAAGTAACTATCATTACAGATTGGAAATTATATTTTTTAGCTACTTCTTTAACTACCATTGCCTCTTCATAAGTATTAAAAGCGTTCTTAACGGGATAAATATATTCTGATTTATTAAGACCATATCTTTCATAATCATCCTTTGTTACTTCAAAACCTGTAAAGATAATTTTTTTACCATATCCTTCTCTAAAAAGCCTTACCGCTTCATTTTTTCTTATTTTCTCACCTCCCAACGCTACAACACAATCACATTTTTCTAATGTATCAGACACTATAAGCCTGCTTATGAGAAAATAGTAAATCTCATCTTTAAAAAACCACATTATTCCAGTTAATAATACACAAAATAAAAAGAAAAAAAGTATTATAAACCACAACAATTTTCTCTTCACTCCACTTCTCCTAATATATAAGCTACAATCCCAGCAGTCACTGCTACGTTTAATGAATTGACTTGTTCCTTTATGGGTATGAATATCTTCGTAGCTTTAGGAAGTGTAACTTCAAGTCCCTTTCCTTCATTACCTAAAAAAAATATGCCATTTTTTAATTTTTCTTTTTTTATTTTTTTGATATTTATTGCACTGTTAGCATCAGTATCTAATAGATATAAAGGCCTTGATTGTACTTCCAGTTTTTCAATTTCATCATCTCCAATACAGTAACAAGGGACTCGTAAAATACTTCCAGCGCTACTTCTCACTGCCTTTTCATTATAAGGTGATACTCCATTTTTTTTGTATAAAACACCTGAAAAGCCAAAAGCATCTGAAATTCTAATTATAGTACCCACATTGCCAGGATCTTGTAAACCATCAAGAAAAAAAATAGGACCTTCTTTTTTTAGAATATCCCCTAATGTCCATTTTTTCCTTTCAATAATACCACCTATTCCCTGAGGTGTTTTTGTATAGGATATTTTTTCAAAAATCCTTTCAGAGACAACAATTAAATTATCTACAAGCAGATTTTTTATTTTTTTTTCATATTTAAACATGTTTTCTTGTGTTAATAGCAAGTATTTAACCTTCGATGATTCCTTAATGACTTCCTCAAAAAACTTAACCCCTTCCCACCAAAAAACATTATCATTCTCTCTTAAGTGCTTAATCATTTTTATAGTTTCATTGTTAGGTGATGTAATTACCTTCATCTTTGAGGTTCCAAATTAATACTTATTTCGTTTTTTATTTTATTAGGCATAAAAGGACCATACATACCAAAAAATTCACCTTTTTCAATCTTTTCTTTTAGTGTTTCTCTTACAATTATTAAGCACAATTTATCAGAAGGAAGACTAATTTTAAATTCCTTTTCCTTAACTTCTTGAATATAATCAGGGCTCTTCTTTTTTATATCATCTAAGTAAACTAAAACATATAACTGTTTATCTTTAGGCATATTGCCCAATTTAATAAGGATATCTTTATCTCCAAAGGGATTTTTTCTATAAAAAAACTGTGTTTTCGTCGGCAAGGTAATATTTATTGAAGCAACCTCGCCAGGTTTAATAATAACAGGATTCTTATTATAAATACTAACTCTATCGCCTTGTCTAATAGGACCCGAATCAGAACCTGAAACTCTTTTTCTAACTACTAAATAATATTTTCCTTCGGGAATATCAAAGTAAAAAAACCCACGCTCATCGGTCTTTTCCATAAAATCCGCAGGTCCCATAAGTCCTGTTGAAGCCGTTCTATATAAGTAAACAAAAGCGTTTGGCTCTGGTTTTCCTTTTTCGTTAACTACAAAACCTTTAATGCCTGTTTCTAAAACTTTAGTAGAATTATTTGAAGTAGCATTATAGGAACATGCAAGAAGGAACAGTAGCAAAATAAAACTTAACTTTTTCTTCACAAAATAATTTTATCACAAAGAATATTTATGATTTAACACTAATTTGGTTTAAAGTATCGATTCCAATAATACTTCAATGTTTATCAAAGATAATAGCACTTAGTGAATAACAACATTTTTTTGCATATTACCAAAGACTTAAACAAAAGAGAAACTTTTTTAGATTTAGTTATGTACATTTTTTGAAGTTATACTACCTTGTTTTAGGTTTATCTGATACACAGAATAGCTCAACTTATTCATTAAATAATTCAGTGGATAGTACCTATCTTGGGATATAATCAGAATTTGCTTGACATTTATATCAACAATATAGTATAAATATTTTCCTAA
>Ga0272449_1004175_pt1 | contig 11905 bp, 7 predicted proteins | sample YNPCB0241_FD_198679 | JGI IMG/M metagenome (GOLD analysis project Ga0272449, IMG submission 198679) | Hot spring sediment microbial communities from Yellowstone National Park, WY, United States - YNP-CB-024-1 | ecosystem: Environmental > Aquatic > Thermal springs > Hot (42-90C) > Sediment...
GCGGCCCCATTGAAGGTCGCTTTGTTTTCAACGGCTTAGCGTGTGCCCTTAGGTTTCCGCGACCTACGTGTCGCGGCCCCATTGAAGGGCTCGGGCAACGCCAAGATCGAGCAACGCTTCCTGCGGTTTCCGCGACCTACGTGTCGCGGCCCCATTGAAGGCTGGTCATCCCGGTTTGGCGGTAGGACCGCCGTCAGGTTTCCGCGACCTACGTGTCGCGGCCCCATTGAAGGTTACCTGGTTCTGAACCACTGCCCATCCCTCCGCGGTTTCCGCGACCTACGTGTCGCGGCCCCATTGAAGTAAGACCACCGCCGCGAGATGATCCTCATCCCGCCACGGTTTCCGCGACCTACGTGTCGCGGCCCCATTGAAGTAGCGAAACCGCATTGACGATGAACACAGGTCCTCCTAGGTTTCCGCGACCTACGTGTCGCGGCCCCATTGAAGTTCTGCAGTTGATGCGGACACAGACGCGGGACAACAGGGTTTCCGCGACCTACGTGTCGCGGCCCCATTGAAGTCGGCAGCAGCCACGGTATCAGACACTGGCACGCGGCGGTTTCCGCGACCTACGTGTCGCGGCCCCATTGAAGTTGCAAATCCTGCAAGCGCTGCCGCTCGGACTGCAGCGTTTCCGCGACCTACGTGTCGCGGCCCCATTGAAGTTTCCTTGCGTGCGCGCTTCCCATCCGGGATAGGCGGGTTTCCGCGACCTACGTGTCGCGGCCCCATTGAAGGTTGCGCGCCTCGGCGGCCCGTGCAAGGGCCTCGGGGGCGTTTCCGCGACCTACGTGTCGCGGCCCCATTGAAGGGCGCTCGGTCAGGGGAAGTTCAGGTTCGTCCCCTACGTTTCCGCGACCTACGTGTCGCGGCCCCATTGAAGGTTCTTGCTCCTTAAGAGGTAAGTTATGCCTGACGTGGTTTCCGCGACCTACGTGTCGCGGCCCCATTGAAGCTTCGCTGCCCGGGATCTGGTAGGCCTTCTTCAGGTTCGTTTCCGCGACCTACGTGTCGCGGCCCCATTGAAGCCCCAGTCTCCACCATCCGTGGAGATCTGCAGGGTTAGGTTTCCGCGACCTACGTGTCGCGGCCCCATTGAAGCGATGATTTGTGCGTCCGGCATGGCAGGCAGCGTGAGTTTCCGCGACCTACGTGTCGCGGCCCCATTGAAGCAAGCCCATGAAGGGCAAGCCGGTGACAGATATCCGGGTTTCCGCGACCTACGTGTCGCGGCCCCATTGAAGCTTCAACGTTCTCGTTCCGCATTTTCCATCGCCCCTTGTTTCCGCGACCTACGTGTCGCGGCCCCATTGAAGCCCGGTAAATGAACTTCAACTTCATGCTCAGGTAGTGGTGTTTCCGCGACCTACGTGTCGCGGCCCCATTGAAGCTTGAGCGTGGCCGGCGCGGTGGCAACGCATGGCCACGTTTCCGCGACCTACGTGTCGCGGCCCCATTGAAGCGCCCGCAGGGCGTGGGCAAGACCTACTCCCTGCGTTTCCGCGACCTACGTGTCGCGGCCCCATTGAAGCCGAGATACCGCAGTCTGAATGGCTCGAAGACTTCCAGGTTTCCGCGACCTACGTGTCGCGGCCCCATTGAAGCATGGCAATCAGTTCTTCACGACCACCGCGAAGTTGTTGCGTTTCCGCGACCTACGTGTCGCGGCCCCATTGAAGCCATGACCTTTGGGACGCATGGTCCACCGCAATCACAAAGTTTCCGCGACCTACGTGTCGCGGCCCCATTGAAGCCTATCTTCGGCGTGCCGACTAACATCGCTTTCTGGGTTTCCGCGACCTACGTGTCGCGGCCCCATTGAAGCTCACCAAGCCGGAACGTCGCTTCATTCACCACGCACGTTTCCGCGACCTACGTGTCGCGGCCCCATTGAAGCGGACGATTTGGCCCGAGACTTGCTCAGCGTCCCGGGCCGTTTCCGCGACCTACGTGTCGCGGCCCCATTGAAGCGTGGGCGCAAACGCTGGCAATGGCCACGCGCCCGCCAAGGTTTCCGCGACCTACGTGTCGCGGCCCCATTGAAGCTTCGTCGTCCGCCTCGCGTCCGGCGAGGAGTTGGCGTTTCCGCGACCTACGTGTCGCGGCCCCATTGAAGCATCGAGGCCATGACAGCGCAGGCGTTGCTGGGCCTCGGTTTCCGCGACCTACGTGTCGCGGCCCCATTGAAGCTCAGGTTCGTGAGGCGCTCAATCTCGCGCTCGATGTGTTTCCGCGACCTACGTGTCGCGGCCCCATTGAAGCTTCAAATTCCTGCCGGTGAGTATCGAGATCGCGCAGGTTTCCGCGACCTACGTGTCGCGGCCCCATTGAAGCTGTGACAGCCAGTGTGACATGCACTGTCTTGGGACTGGTTTCCGCGACCTACGTGTCGCGGCCCCATTGAAGCCATCAACTACCGATGTTGTCCTGGCTGCACTTAGCCGTTTCCGCGACCTACGTGTCGCGGCCCCATTGAAGCCGCAGCGCGTCCAGCAGCATTTCGATCACAGAATCGTTTCCGCGACCTACGTGTCGCGGCCCCATTGAAGCACGAATATCTGCCGCTGTAGCGTCAGGAGTTGCCCGTTTCCGCGACCTACGTGTCGCGGCCCCATTGAAGCGCTGCCTGGATCACGCCAGCTTGCCAGGATGCGGCGAGTTTCCGCGACCTACGTGTCGCGGCCCCATTGAAGCAGCACAACCGGCTCAACCCACGCCGTGCCGTAGACCACTTTCCGCGACCTACGTGTCGCGGCCCCATTGAAGCGTCACGATCGCTGCTGATCGCGAGCGCCCGGACACCTCTTTCCGCGACCTACGTGTCGCGGCCCCATTGAAGCAGCCGTTCCACGTCAACCGCAATCGCCGTCGCCATCCTTTCCGCGACCTACGTGTCGCGGCCCCATTGAAGCCCAGGATCTCATGGCGATCCTCGACGGCGGCAGTTGCTTTCCGCGACCTACGTGTCGCGGCCCCATTGAAGCAGCTCAATAGCGTTAAGAGTACCTTCCTGGCGCACGCTTTCCGCGACCTACGTGTCGCGGCCCCATTGAAGCAAGCTCCAGATCTGTGGTCCTTAGGGTTGGAAGGGCACTTTCCGCGACCTACGTGTCGCGGCCCCATTGAAGCAATGAATGCGCGCAAGCTGCCGCGCGCGACGCTCGCTTTCCGCGACCTACGTGTCGCGGCCCCATTGAAGCTTCGTATCTGTGGTGTCACTCTGTTGCGACTTCAGATCCTTTCCGCGACCTACGTGTCGCGGCCCCATTGAAGCAGGAGAAAGCCATGGATGTGCAAATGAGGATGTACCTTTCCGCGACCTACGTGTCGCGGCCCCATTGAAGCGCGGATCACCTCTTTTCAGAAAGCACCACGTAACGAGCTTTCCGCGACCTACGTGTCGCGGCCCCATTGAAGCGGTGCCAAGGAAGTCCGGGCCTTGGAAAGGGCCATGGCCTTTCCGCGACCTACGTGTCGCGGCCCCATTGAAGCAATCGGACCGGCAGCAGGCACCATTCGTGTAGTCATCTTTCCGCGACCTACGTGTCGCGGCCCCATTGAAGCCTTATTGGCGGCGGCCCTTCGCTCCGTGGAGCACCTTCTTTCCGCGACCTACGTGTCGCGGCCCCATTGAAGCGACACCGCCGGCTCGGTGATGCTGGCGGCCCAAAACGCCCTTTCCGCGACCTACGTGTCGCGGCCCCATTGAAGCGACTGGCAAGGCGCCGGTGTGCTCATCCCGCTCGAGCTTTCCGCGACCTACGTGTCGCGGCCCCATTGAAGCATGGCCGTCAACACCGCGGTCTTGAGCGCGTTACCGACTTTCCGCGACCTACGTGTCGCGGCCCCATTGAAGCATGGCCTGAGCGAGTGGCGCAGCTTGGATCGTCAACCTTTCCGCGACCTACGTGTCGCGGCCCCATTGAAGCATGGCCGTCAACACCGCGGTCTTGAGCGCGTTACCGACTTTCCGCGACCTACGTGTCGCGGCCCCATTGAAGCTTCCCGCCGCCGCGCCGGGAACTTAGGCGGCTCAACTTTCCGCGACCTACGTGTCGCGGCCCCATTGAAGCCATCGGTTGTTCTCCGTACGTCTAATCCGGTACCCCTTTCCGCGACCTACGTGTCGCGGCCCCATTGAAGCTCAGCATTGACCATGCTTCTGCAGGGCGAGTGTCAACCTTTCCGCGACCTACGTGTCGCGGCCCCATTGAAGCCTACCTATCATCCTGCGGCAATCCTGCGCCAGTGGTCCCTTTCCGCGACCTACGTGTCGCGGCCCCATTGAAGCCTATCCAGCGTTCGAAGGCGAGTTGGTGCACAATGAGCTTTCCGCGACCTACGTGTCGCGGCCCCATTGAAGCGGGAAGCACCGCACCTGGTCGGTCATCCGGGACGGCCTTTCCGCGACCTACGTGTCGCGGCCCCATTGAAGCGTCATGGTGCAACAGAAAGCCGTGGAGGCCAAGGTGACTTTCCGCGACCTACGTGTCGCGGCCCCATTGAAGCGCCAGCCGTTACGATAGTCGTCCGTGACAAATTCCGACCTTTCCGCGACCTACGTGTCGCGGCCCCATTGAAGCCCACAAGAATTGCCGTTGGCTTCGTGGGCCTTAAATCTTTCCGCGACCTACGTGTCGCGGCCCCATTGAAGCGCGTGAGGATGAAGTCCTGATATGGCGATCCGGGTAACTTTCCGCGACCTACGTGTCGCGGCCCCATTGAAGCCGAGGAAGCAGAGCTGGTCCGCAAGAAGATCGAGGCCCTTTCCGCGACCTACGTGTCGCGGCCCCATTGAAGCTTCCTCCCTCGATTCAGGTTCCGCCGCCCGGCGCATCCTTTCCGCGACCTACGTGTCGCGGCCCCATTGAAGCAAGGAGCGCCGCGTGCTGCGCTTTGGGGAAGGGACGCTTTCCGCGACCTACGTGTCGCGGCCCCATTGAAGCATTGATTCCTCCTCTTCAACTACAGCCGCATCGGCATCTTTCCGCGACCTACGTGTCGCGGCCCCATTGAAGCGAGATCTGGCGGTGCGAGGCCTCAGAGCGCGTCCGGCTTTCCGCGACCTACGTGTCGCGGCCCCATTGAAGCTTTACGGCATCCGCAAAATCCTTATGTTTGGACACCCTTTCCGCGACCTACGTGTCGCGGCCCCATTGAAGCGTCCCCGCGCAGGATTTTAGCGCGCGTCTCGGTGACCCTTTCCGCGACCTACGTGTCGCGGCCCCATTGAAGCGTCGGTTGTGCACATGCCTTCTGCGACCGAAACAATCTTTCCGCGACCTACGTGTCGCGGCCCCATTGAAGCGGCTGTAAAGCCTGTGGTACGATCAGGGTACAATGCTTTCCGCGACCTACGTGTCGCGGCCCCATTGAAGCGCTGACCACCCCTAGAGACTGCGGGTGAGGGATTTAGCCTTTCCGCGACCTACATGTCGCGGCCCCATTGAAGCAAGCTCATCGCAGAAAGGCGAAGGGGATTTCTGACCTTTCCGCGACCTACGTGTCGCGGCCCCATTGAAGCATTGACGACAAAATTCCTAAACTCACCCTATTTCGCCTTTCCGCGACCTACGTGTCGCGGCCCCATTGAAGCTTGTGGTCTTTCGCGAAGATCAAACCTACCGCTACCTTTCCGCGACCTACGTGTCGCGGCCCCATTGAAGCACAATAATATGCCTCAGGAAATGACCTTTAGGCAGGTCCTTTCCGCGACCTACGTGTCGCGGCCCCATTGAAGCTCGAACTTGCGTTTTCAAGTTGGCTGGAAAACGCAAATCCTTTCCGCGACCTACGTGTCGCGGCCCCATTGAAGCCTGCATGCTCTACCTCCCCTGGGTGGGGGTGGGCAGCCTTTCCGCGACCTACGTGTCGCGGCCCCATTGAAGCAGGCTCAGAACGGACTCTGCTCCCAGCTCGCGGGCGCCTTTCCGCGACCTACGTGTCGCGGCCCCATTGAAGCGAACACAACCACTGTTGACACGCCATACGCGTGGTCCTTTCCGCGACCTACGTGTCGCGGCCCCATTGAAGCACGTTCACGGACGAAGAGCGCGAAGCGCTTCGCGAGGCTTTCCGCGACCTACGTGTCGCGGCCCCATTGAAGCGTTGACAACGTGCAGACCCCGGGCAAAGCCGCGCGCTTTCCGCGACCTACGTGTCGCGGCCCCATTGAAGCCTCCCCGATTTTCCACCCGATGAAAATTGCGAGAATTGTCTTTCCGCGACCTACGTGTCGCGGCCCCATTGAAGCCAGCCCGGCGTTCGGGGCGATCTGGTTGCCCGCGCCCCCTTTCCGCGACCTACGTGTCGCGGCCCCATTGAAGCGGCCCACGAATGCACCTGGACCATGCTGGCTCCACCCTTTCCGCGACCTACGTGTCGCGGCCCCATTGAAGCGAAAAAGAGACCGTGCGCGTGGTGGTGGACAACCCGCTTTCCGCGACCTACGTGTCGCGGCCCCATTGAAGCTCATTAGGTCAACCACACCCTTGTGCAGCGACCTGTCTTTCCGCGACCTACGTGTCGCGGCCCCATTGAAGCCTGAGCCAAATGCGCTCAGCGTCGGCGCGTTCGTGTCTTTCCGCGACCTACGTGTCGCGGCCCCATTGAAGCGTTTGCTCGTGCACGGACAAGCACACAAGCGCGAAGACTTTCCGCGACCTACGTGTCGCGGTCCCATTGAAGCGTACAAGCAGGGCTACCACTTTGTTGTTGTGGCGGCCCTTTCCGCGACCTACGTGTCGCGGCCCCATTGAAGCGGGTTGAAACGATGGAAAATTTTCGAAAAGCGACAGCTTTCCGCGACCTACGTGTCGCGGCCCCATTGAAGCTGCGGGCCCGCAGACTGACCTCATCAGTTGGCTGCCTTTCCGCGACCTACGTGTCGCGGCCCCATTGAAGCATCGAGCGTGCCGCGAACTGATCGCGGATATGCGCGACTTTCCGCGACCTACGTGTCGCGGCCCCATTGAAGCTTGAGTTGAAGCAGCGCGTGGCTCAACTTGAGGCGGATCTTTCCGCGACCTACGTGTCGCGGCCCCATTGAAGCACGCCGGTAAGCATCTGTCCTCCCCGAATGCGATGCGCTTTCCGCGACCTACGTGTCGCGGCCCCATTGAAGCCTTGATAGCCGAGTCGCTCGTGCACGGCATGGTGCCTTTCCGCGACCTACGTGTCGCGGCCCCATTGAAGCGCCGGCCCAGCGGACCGTGCCATATTCGACCAGGTGCCTTTCCGCGACCTACGTGTCGCGGCCCCATTGAAGCGTGGGGATCCATGCGCCTGGCTAAGCTGGAGCAGAGCCTTTCCGCGACCTACGTGTCGCGGCCCCATTGAAGCTGCGGGCCCGCAGACTGACCTCATCAGTTGGCTGCCTTTCCGCGACCTACGTGTCGCGGCCCCATTGAAGCTGGCCTCTTGGAGGCCGAACAGTAGGTACGGCAGTTGCTTTCCGCGACCTACGTGTCGCGGCCCCATTGAAGCCCCGACCAGATTCGCGAGCCGTACTCGACGAGCCATCTTTCCGCGACCTACGTGTCGCGGCCCCATTGAAGCTTAATCTTGGCAAGTTCCACTTGGCAATCTTGCCAGGTTTCCGCGACCTACGTGTCGCGGCCCCATTGAAGCCACCCCCCTCGCGCGATCGTAACTCAATCTCGCCGCCGTTTCCGCGACCTACGTGTCGCGGCCCCATTGAAGCGCCGCTGGCCAGGCCAGACATGACGCGGCATCCCCAGTTTCCGCGACCTACGTGTCGCGGCCCCATTGAAGCATACTGCAAGCCCGTCCCTTCCCCAAAGCGCAGCACGGTTTCCGCGACCTACGTGCCGCGGCCCCATTGAAGCGCAGCAAGTGCGTGGGGATGCGGTAGCGCGCTTGCGGTTTCCGCGACCTACGTGTCGCGGCCCCATTGAAGCGGATAGACCGTGACTACCTTGATGTCCCCAAGGAAATCGTTTCCGCGACCTACGTGTCGCGGCCCCATTGAAGCGCTCCAATAGCCAATCGCGGTACTGCTGGTGCCATAGTTTCCGCGACCTACGTGTCGCGGCCCCATTGAAGCGCTCCAATAGCCAATCGCGGTACTGCTGGTGCCATAGTTTCCGCGACCTACGTGTCGCGGCCCCATTGAAGCCTTACGGAACGGGGCGCGATCCGTCGCCGCGCCCCAAGTTTCCGCGACCTACGTGTCGCGGCCCCATTGAAGCCGGCCGAGCGCGAGCGCGCGCCCGCGCAAGAGCAGGCGTTTCCGCGACCTACGTGTCGCGGCCCCATTGAAGCGTCTTGTTCAAAGGAATCGCTCCGCGCCCTGGCACGTTTCCGCGACCTACGTGTCGCGGCCCCATTGAAGCCTATTGCCAGTACACCCATGATCTCTGGCTGGGTACGTTTCCGCGACCTACGTGTCGCGGCCCCATTGAAGCCTGATGCGGTGACGCGATGTCCTCGTTCCCGGAAATGTTTCCGCGACCTACGTGTCGCGGCCCCATTGAAGCGTCTCCTTTCTCGCGAAGAATGTCTGTGAAGACGATGTTTCCGCGACCTACGTGTCGCGGCCCCATTGAAGCGCGCGCGGATTGTGAGCACGCCGCAGCCGGTGAGCGCCGTTTCCGCGACCTACGTGTCGCGGCCCCATTGAAGCTTGCTCATGAACCCTCCTTCAGATCAATTTCAGCCGTTTCCGCGACCTACGTGTCGCGGCCCCATTGAAGCCTCAAGCTGTGCAACGATTTCGTGGACGCCAAGGGCGTTTCCGCGACCTACGTGTCGCGGCCCCATTGAAGCACGCCGTGGGCACGCTTGATGCGGTCATCCCGCTGCGTTTCCGCGACCTACGTGTCGCGGCCCCATTGAAGCAATTTAATGCGTTTCTTGCGTTTAATGCGTCAGGCGGTTTCCGCGACCTACGTGTCGCGGCCCCATTGAAGCAAGACGAAGGCCACGGCTGGCGACGGTTGCTGACACGTTTCCGCGACCTACGTGTCGCGGCCCCATTGAAGCTTGCGTGCGGCTGTCTTGCGCTTGCGCGTCTCTGCCGTTTCCGCGACCTACGTGTCGCGGCCCCATTGAAGCGAGATACGCCTTCGTTGAGCATGTTCACGATGTTGTCCGTTTCCGCGACCTACGTGTCGCGGCCCCATTGAAGCAGAGCCATCGCCTCGTAGTTGGTCTGCCATGGGCCGTTTCCGCGACCTACGTGTCGCGGCCCCATTGAAGCTTGGACATGCACTATTGCCTGCATTCTGGGGTGGGGAGTTTCCGCGACCTACGTGTCGCGGCCCCATTGAAGCTGCTGGGCGGCCCTTCGGCGTCGCACGGCTTTCTCGTTTCCGCGACCTACGTGTCGCGGCCCCATTGAAGCAGTCTTCGCTCGATCTGCTTGAACAACAGCTCGGCCTGTTTCCGCGACCTACGTGTCGCGGCCCCATTGAAGCGTTATTACCCCAGTGGTGGACGAAGTACGCACGCATGTTTCCGCGACCTACGTGTCGCGGCCCCATTGAAGCGTCATCAGATCCGCATTTGAATCATTGCCGGGCCGTCGTTTCCGCGACCTACGTGTCGCGGCCCCATTGAAGCACGCCCACGAGGACGGATGGCTTGCCGCGATAGCGAGCGGTTTCCGCGACCTACGTGTCGCGGCCCCATTGAAGCGGGACTGGCCCTGCTCGTGCCTACTGGCTGGGGGCGGGTTTCCGCGACCTACGTGTCGCGGCCCCATTGAAGCCTCGATGCCGTAAACAGCGACTCATCGTGGTGCGAGGTTTCCGCGACCTACGTGTCGCGGCCCCATTGAAGCCACCATCCTGTAAGCCGCCGTTCCCTCCGGCCAGAGGTTTCCGCGACCTACGTGTCGCGGCCCCATTGAAGCGCGTATGTACTCGTCTAGATTTTCGGGACGGCCGATCGTTTCCGCGACCTACGTGTCGCGGCCCCATTGAAGCCTAGCGAAAAATCCGTTCTGCGCCGACCCATTCGGAAGTTTCCGCGACCTACGTGTCGCGGCCCCATTGAAGCAGTGCATCTTTCACATAAGTTACAGGCACTTCTTCTGTTTCCGCGACCTACGTGTCGCGGCCCCATTGAAGCCTAGCGAAAAATCCGTTCTGCGCCGACCCATTCGGAAGTTTCCGCGACCTACGTGTCGCGGCCCCATTGAAGCCTGATGCTACACGTCCCGTCTTGACGATAATATGCCTGTTTCCGCGACCTACGTGTCGCGGCCCCATTGAAGCGTGGTGGTGCGTTCTCAGTACGTGCCCACGGTGAGCGGCGTTTCCGCGACCTACGTGTCGCGGCCCCATTGAAGCGCGCCGTATTTGCGGCGTCCGATCCAGGCGGCGAGGTTTCCGCGACCTACGTGTCGCGGCCCCATTGAAGCACCTGTATTCTGCAGTGTCATAAACCTTTTCAACTCACGTTTCCGCGACCTACGTGTCGCGGCCCCATTGAAGCGAAGCAATCGCGCGCGCAATTGTTCGGCTGATGCCGTTTCCGCGACCTACGTGTCGCGGCCCCATTGAAGCTGGCCCACAATGTTGTTTTCCCACCCAAAGCCGTAGGTTTCCGCGACCTACGTGTCGCGGCCCCATTGAAGCCGCGAGGCGGGCTGGAGAAACTTGTCGGTCTCGCGTGCGTTTCCGCGACCTACGTGTCGCGGCCCCATTGAAGCAACGCCATGTTGGCCTTTTCTAGGGTTGCATCGTCGTTTCCGCGACCTACGTGTCGCGGCCCCATTGAAGCCAATTAGAGTATGCGCCGAACGAATGGGTAACGAGTGTTTCCGCGACCTACGTGTCGCGGCCCCATTGAAGCTGGTGAACCCCCGGCGCAAGCGGAGCCGGCGCAAGGGTTTCCGCGACCTACGTGTCGCGGCCCCATTGAAGCGTCTTGTCCATTAACCTTAGACTTTTTGCGTCTCGGTTTCCGCGACCTACGTGTCGCGGCCCCATTGAAGCAATGCGAGCGTTCCGGACGGTAGCGGAATGGGTGGCGTGTTTCCGCGACCTACGTGTCGCGGCCCCATTGAAGCGATGGCGCGGCGTTGGCATCTATCCGGGAGGCGACGTTTCCGCGACCTACGTGTCGCGGCCCCATTGAAGCCGCGAGCAGGTGAGAGATTTGCCGATCGTGGCGGTGGTTTCCGCGACCTACGTGTCGCGGCCCCATTGAAGCTCATCCGTCGTGTACACCTTCTGAACCACAGGCCCAGCGTTTCCGCGACCTACGTGTCGCGGCCCCATTGAAGCATTGGGTACTATGACGGATCAACGGAGCAGCCGCCGGTTTCCGCGACCTACGTGTCGCGGCCCCATTGAAGCCACGGTACGTCTCACGCAATCGCCGCAGGATTGCATCGTTTCCGCGACCTACGTGTCGCGGCCCCATTGAAGCGTGGCCAGCCCAACTTGAGGTACGGACAGCACCATGTTTCCGCGACCTACGTGTCGCGGCCCCATTGAAGCTGCTCCCAGCCGCCTTCAAAGCGCACGGTGTAGCGGCCGTTTCCGCGACCTACGTGTCGCGGCCCCATTGAAGCAAGGTCTCCGGCATCTTCCGCGACGCCGCTGACTTGTTTCCGCGACCTACGTGTCGCGGCCCCATTGAAGCTTGTTCGTTCCGCCAAACCGCGCCGCCGCCAGCTCGTTTCCGCGACCTACGTGTCGCGGCCCCATTGAAGCCCCGCCAACGCCGACCACACACCCTCCCGATCCGGAGGTTTCCGCGACCTACGTGTCGCGGCCCCATTGAAGCTGAATGACTTTGCGCAGGCGCTCGTTGTAGCGGCGCAGTTTCCGCGACCTACGTGTCGCGGCCCCATTGAAGCTCGCGACATCATCTGCGATCGTGCGCGCATCTGCCCGTTTCCGCGACCTACGTGTCGCGGCCCCATTGAAGC